>ERZ1699252.11-NODE-11-length-30504-cov-2.865688_pt1 | contig 30504 bp, 27 predicted proteins | sample MGYA00581531_ERZ1699252 | MGnify/ENA primary metagenome ERZ1699252 (study PRJEB42319, sample SAMD00040306) | human oral metagenome | material: saliva | host: Homo sapiens | study: EMG produced TPA metagenomics assembly of PRJDB4115 data set (Metgenomic analysis of...
GGCACAGATGGGGCTCGAATACGAGCTGCTGCTCGCGTTCCTGACATCCCCCGAGTTCGAGCCGAGTGCGCTGGAACCGCTGCGCCCGCTCGTGCGGCGCCTGACCGGGGGTGTGCCCGGGCCGCAGCAGGTGCTCGGGGTGCTCTTGCGCCTCGCCCTCAACGGGGGAATAGCAGGGACGGAGGACCCCCCGGAGTCGGCGCGGGAATGGTTCCGAATAGAGAACGTGCCGACCCACGTGAGCCAGCGCATCCAAGAGGCGGTAGCGCTGCTCGCACGCGGGCAGCGCTACCGCCTCCTGGCGACGCCGACCGATGACCGGGGAGCCGTGAATCCCTTGACGCTCGTGCGCCGCGCCCTGGACAATGGGGACGCCGCGCCTCTTCCCGTAGACCTCACCCAGGCGCTGCTGCGCGTAGACACTGAGCATCCGGACTGCGCAGCGGCGCTCGCGCTCGTGGAGGAACGGGAGGAGGACCTGCCGTCCTCCGCCGTTGCCCGTATTCGCCTCGCCCTTGAGGGGGTGGTGCGCAGACGTGCCGAGGGCTACCTGTCGTCCCTCTCCGTGACGTGGGAGGGACACCCCGCCTACGAGTCGCGCAGCGGGAGGCCCAAGGTCGCGCGTGACGGCTCGCCCGTCTATGCGTTCTTTACCCCGCGCATCGTCGGCGCGCAGACGGGCGCGGCGGGAGCGGAGCTGAGCGTGCTTGCACAGATCACGGGTGGAGCGGGAAACTACTCGTTCCATCGCTACACGTACCCGGCTTCGGTGCGTCACTTCGCGGTGTGTCTGCTCGCCTCGCGGTGGAACTTCTTCGATTCGAGCGGGCTGACCGCCGACTGCTACCGGGCCCTGTGTGAGCACGGCGGGCGCTGGGATTCGCTGTCCGCGGGGCTTCTTGGCCAGGCGATGGGCGAACGCGAGGTCGAGTCGCGTGCGCTTGGCGTCGAGGCCCTGGCCTCCCTGGTGGCGCGCGGGGACCTCTCCTTCGACGAGGCCGTGGCCGGCTTCACGGCTGTGGCGCACACCGTGAAACTGAACCGGTGGGCGCAGGCGTTCAAGGATTTGGGGAACGTGGACCCCCGACTCGCGCTGGACCTGGCGCTCGCGCTGCTTCCCGTGCTTGAGCGTGGGCGCACGGGCATCGGGCAGCTGCTGGGCGTCGTCACCGTGCAGTACGCGCGGGCGCAGGCCGAGGGGTGGGCGCCGCTGCTGGGCGAGGAACTTGTTGGCTGGCTCGCCCTTTTCCGAGGGACCTCCCAGACGGCCAGGTATGCTCGCACGCTGAAAGAGAAGGGACAATGACCGCGCCTGCGACCCTGGTTGATCGCCGCGCAGCCCTCAAGCGCCTCCTCGCCTCCGGGGAGAGCGCCATCGACGCCTACGAGGAAGTGTTGGAGGGGGCCTCGGAGAAGGACCGGCGCTCCCTGTTCAAGTCCGTGCCCTTCGCGCGCCTCGTCCCGCCAGCCGTCGAGTGGGAGTGGGACGCGGTCCCAGAGGACACGGTGCGCATGTGCGCGTTCCTGCGCGCCGCCCTGGCTGGGAGCGATGACGCCGGCGACGACTACGGTGCCCGGTGGTCGGGCCGCCGCGGCGGTGACCCGCGCGAGGGGGCGGACCTGGAGCGTCTGCTCGCCGCCCACAGGCGCGGCGCGGCTGGGCGGAGCAGTGAGTGGCTCGAGGAGGCAGCCGGGAGTCCCGGCGGCGTTGGCTTCTGGCACACCTACCGCTCCCTCCTGGCCGAGCGTGGAGCGTACCTGACCACCGCGCCCTCCCTGGAGTACTTCGCGCGCAGGATCATTCCCGCGCCCCACCCCACCTCGGATGAGACGCAGCGCTTCTTCGAGGAGAACCCGACCTTCCTGGACCACGAGTTCTGGGAGTTCTTCCGCGTCGAGGGTGCCCTGCCCGGCTCGGCGCTCTTCGTGTGGATGTACCGCGAGGACCCCTCCGCGCCCGGCGGTGACTTCGAGCGCCTGCACAGCCACGACCTCGTCCGCTACATGGCGACGCGCCTCCCGCATCTGCGGCCTCGCATCCTCTCTGAGTGTCTGGCCGCCCAGAGGCGCGACTTCTCCGCCTACAACGCCCGCGTCTTCTCGCGGGCCTGGGAGGCGCTCGAACCGACGCACGAGGAGAAGGTCGCGGCGGCCTCGGACCTCATCGCCCTGCTCGGGGCCGGGCCCTCGCCGACGGTGTCCCTGGCGCACAAGGCCCTCGTGGGCCTCGTCGGGGAGCTGTCGGTGGAGCAGGTGGACGTGCTCGTGCAGGTCAGCGCCCGGGTCCTCGCGCGCTCCGAGAAGAAGCTGCTGCGCGCGCACCTGCGCCTGCTCGCCTCCCTCGTCAAGGCCCATCCCGGGTGCGCGGCCGCCGTCAGTGACGTGGTCGCTGGGGCCGAGTTCCCCCTCGACCTGCGAGACCGCGCCGCCGCGCTCGTCGCGGCCCCCACTGGTTCCGGGGACTCTGACGCTTCCGGTGATCCTGCGGACGAGGCCGGGGCCGGGCCTGCGGGTACGGCCGCCCTCGGTGCGACCGCCCAGGGGCGCGAACTCGGGGAGGGCACCCAGGCCTCGTGGACGTTCCCAAACGCCCCCGCAGCGGACCTGCCGCGCACGACGCACACCGTCGAGCTTCCCGCCAATAACGACGCGGCCGTCGCGGCGCTGCACGCCCTCTTCGAGGATGCGGCCGCGGGCGCCGCCCTGCCCGCGCTCCTGACGCGCATCAGCAGCGAGGGCATCGAGCTGGCGGAGGCCGACAAGGCGCTGCTCGCCAAGTACTGGCGCAGCGCCCCCAACTGGAAGGGAGCCAACCAGCTGTCCTACCTGGCCTCGCGGCTCCTGCGCGACGTGGAGGTCAAGGACGCGCCCGAGGCCGGCCACTTCCGCGGCTACCGGCGCAAGGGCAGCGAGTGGGAGCAGCACCGCGGCCCAGTCCAGCTCCTGCACGAGCAGCTGCGCGTCGCATTGCGCGACAAGCCCTACGACAAGCCGAACGGTCAGGACACGTACCGCTTCGACCCGATCCTGACCGAGCCGCTGGAACCCATGGAGGTGCAGTGGGAGCGCCAGATTATCCGCGCCCCCTATCAAAAGCCGGTGAGCGTCGTGCGCGGCGAGTACACCAAGACCGATGACATGCGCGAGACGTGGGCGATCCCCGGGCAAACCCCAGCCACGGGTGAGGACTCGCTGGCGGGCGCCCTCGCAAACGTCGCGGGGGTGGCTCCCGAGTTCACCGGGCGGCTCCTGGAATCCGGGGACTACCGGTCGAGCGGCGTCGCCTACGCGTGGGCTGCCTGGGCCCTCCAACACAACCCGGATATTCTGGCCGCCCACGCGATGCCCGTCCTCCAGGGCGCGTTTGTCAAATTCCCGCGGGTCATTGCGTCCTTCGAGGTGATCGTTCGCGTGCTGGGGGAGGGGTGGCGGGCGCCGGGCGCGCCCACCTACTCGGCCCTGGCGTGGGCGTCCACCGCCGCGCAGGCACACTATCGGGCCAATGCCGCCGAGGCCATCGCGCGCCTCGCCGACACCGGGCGATACGACTCGGCGGCCATGGCTGGTGAGTTCGGCTACCTGCTGCGCAACGGGTGGTTCGGACCCGGGAGGGTCACCCAGACGCTCACCGACTGCGCGTCCATCTCGGCGCTGGCCGGCTACCGCGTCGCCCAGACCATCGCCGCACTGTTGCCGTCCTTGGTCGGCGTCAGGGGTGCGAATCGTATGGTTGAGGCCCTGGTGGCGCTCGCGGGCGACTACGGCATGAGGGTGTGCGTGCCCGATGAGCTGCGCTCCAAGATGAAGGGATCGAGTGTCCTTGCTCAGGCGCTGCGGGCGCTCGACGCGCTGCCTGATGCCCCGACTGACCTCGCGCGCGAGGCGGCGGAAACACTCAGCGCGGCGCGTCCGCGCCGAGATTGAGGTGCCCCTGCGCAACCTGATCCGCTGGGGGTTCCTGACGTACTGAGCGTCGTTGTGTGCGCGGGCGCCGCGGCTGCAGATGCAGTCGCGGCGCTTGACGTCAGGGCGTTGTTACTTGTCTTTCGGGGTGGATCCAGTCTGGGTCTCGTGAATGTTTACTGGCCGTAGTGGAAGCGGCAGGCGACGATCCAGAGGGCCTCACCGTCGTCGCTGATCTGGTAGATCAGGCGGTGCCGTGAGTCGATCCGGCGCGACCAGTATCCGGAGAACTCGTAGCGGAGAGGCTCAGGCTTGCCGATCCCCTCGTTTCCGTTGCGCTGGATGTCCTTAATGAGGGCATTGATGCGCTTGAGGGTCTTGCGATCCTCGAACTGCCACCAGACATAGTCGTTCCAGGCTTCCTCGTCCCACGTGATGTGCATGATCAGTCCTCGTCGAGGTCAATGAGGTCATGGACGACGCCCTCACCAGCGCGGTGACGTGCGATCGATTCGCGCAGGTGGCGGGCGTTTGCGGGGGACTGCATGAGGTAGACGGTCTCCATGAGGGACTCGTACTCGTCGAGTGCCATGATGACGACGCTCTCGTGGCCCTGCCTGGTGATGACGATTTCCTCGCGGTCGTTGACAACCTGGTCGAGGACCTCGGCGTAGCGTGCGCGCGACTCGGTATAGGTCATGATCTTCATGGGTGCTCCTCTGCTCGCCTATGTACAGAACAATGTACGGGATGTGAGGGTGCGTGTCTTCAGTCTGTTGGCGATGCGCGGGAGTACTGCCTCCGCGCGGGCGCCTGCTACTTCGGGACTGCTGGCGCGGGGCCTGCATCGCGGTGTCCTTCACCTGGGAGGGAGCGGACTGCACGTTCTGGATAGGAACCGCGATTCTGGATAGGTTATTTTCCTATCCAGAACGTCGTAAGCTATCCAGTTCGTGCTTTCCTATCCACTTCATGGCCGTACGTGTTCGCCCACTTCCGCACGTGGACCCGATGATGCGCACGTGGGCCTGATGATATACACCTGGGCAGCGCCGCCCACGCGCAGGTCATGGGGTTTACGTGCGGGTCAAGGGGTTAACGTGCAGCCCTTAGTGGCCGCGGTGGCGAGCTTTCGCTTTCAGTCGGGCGAGTTGGCGTTTCTCTTCAGCTTTCTCTCGTTTCTCCTGCCTGGTCGTGGAAGCTCGTTCTCGTGCCGTGCGTTCGCGTTCTGCTTGAATCGCTGCCTGTGACGCAGTGGAAGGAAGCGCACGGCGAGCGAGGCGAGACGCTTGGCGCTGTGCGCGCTTAGGGTTGTGGTGCGTCGCCCGGCGTTGGGCCATATCGGGCGTCCAAGCGGCCTCGTCAAGGCGGCACAGGAGAGCGTTAGCGTGAGCGAGAAGGAACTCGTAGAACTCCGCGTCTGAGGGCTGCGCGCCGAACACGATTCTAACGGCGCGAACACGGTCGGCCTCGTGGCGCTCAATGACACCGACCCAGAACTGACCATCGAAATATAGTGTGGACTCCGTCTTCATTACTCGTCTCCAGGTACACCACGGTGGACCCGATGACGCTGGATTCTGCTCGGGGCAGCGACGGATGCGAGGCATCGCCCAGACTTCCTACTGGACTGTGCGGTTCGCGTATCAGGACTGACGACTCATTCTACGTCCTGTGCGCGGCGGCGTGGCTACTGGACGATCGGCTTGCCGCCGATGGACATGGGGGCGCGAGTGCGCGTCTGGGTGTCGAATTCCCTCTCCCAGGCCGAGGCGTCCTCCCAGCCCGAGGGGGACAGTAGGTGCAGGCCGCCCTCGGTTGCGAGCACGTCGAGCAGGAGGAAACGAGACGTGGGGGAGGGGAGGTCCCAGGGGATCGCAGTCCACAGGCCGTTCTTTCCGATAAGGAACTCTCCGCGGTTGCGGTCGTGCAGGTCGTTCTCGGCCTCCTGTGCCTGCCCTTTGGCGGCCCACAGCCAGCGTGTGAGGCGGAAGGCATCCCAGGCCTCGTCCCATGAAGAGTAGGACATGTGAAGCGCGTGGTTGATGATCGCGAGGGTGTCCCAGGCTTCCTCGTCCGTGATGAACCCGAGGGCAGCGCCCGCGCGGATCAGCATGGCCGCGCGGATGAAGTCCCACGCGCCAAAGTCCACGTCGTTGATGCCGCGGTCGTTGTTGAGGAAGCGGTGGATGCGCCAGCGTTCCTCCCACGCGTCCGTCTGCTCGTCGGCGACCTCGTTGAGGCGCGCGAGGCGGTTCTTCAGCCACGAGGGATTGCCGCACTGCTCGCGCGTGTGTCCAAAGTCTTTGCGGTGTCCCTCGTGGAGGAGCCAATAGAGTTGGCGGAGCAGCTCTAAGCGGTTTGTGACTCCCCAGTCGCGCGACAGCATCTCCTTAGTGGAGCTGGGTTCGGACACGGCGAGCGCGTCGACCGGGTTGCCGTGGCACAGCGCGTAGGGGAAGGACGGTGCGAGCAGGCGCGCATGGACGTCGGTCGCCAGGGCCTTGCGCGATCCGCGCAACTTGGGTGTGTGATGCTTGTTGAGTTTGTCCCACTCGTTGCCTTTGCCGGCCTTGCGCACGTCCGTCGGCGCGGGCATGGCCCCCTTGGATCGGGTCAGAGCGTCCTTGATGAAGACGATCGGCAGGCCGACGAGCACCACGATGACCGCCAGCATCACGGGGATGGGCATCTCAGAGACAAAATGAGGAATCACGGTCACGATTGTGCCCGATGGAGACTCGCTCACACAAACGTTATGCGCGCGGGCATGGACGAGGCCTGGGTGACGTGCGCGGACCCCGACCGTTCTGCCAGTGGTGGCGCACAGTCGGGGTCCGTGTGCGGATGTCGGTGCTCAGGGCTTTGCGCGAGCCCGTGGGCTTCATCGTGGGACGAGGCCGTGGCTGGGTCGGGCCGGGCCGGGCGCGCTCGCGGCGCGTCAGTGGACGATGGGTTTTCCGCCCATCGCCAGGGGAGTGCGCCAGCGCGCCTGCGCGTCCAGCTCCCGCTCCCAGGCCGAGGCTTTCCGCCAGTTGCTGACGGAGAGCACCTGCAGGCGACCGACGGCGGCGACCGCGTCGAGCAGGAGGAAGCGGGACTCAGGGATCGGGGCATCCCACGGGAGGGACTTCCACAGGCCGCGCTTGCCCAGCAGGTACGCGCCCCGGGCGCGATCATGCATGTCGTCGGCCGCCTCCTCTTCCGGCCCTTCGGCCGCCCACAGCCAGCGGCCGAGACGGTAGGCCTCCCAGGCCTCGTCCCACGAGGAATAGTGCATCTGCAGCGCGTGGTTGATGAGCGCGAGAGTGTCCCATGCCTCGTCCTCACTGAGCCAGCCGAGCGCGAAGCCCGACCGTGTCAGCATCGCCGCGCGCATCAAATCCCAGGCCGCGAACTCCACGTCCTGGATGCCCCGATCATTATTCAGGAAACGATGGATGCGCCAGCACATCTCCACGTCCATCGTGGACTTGTCAACGGTCTTGTCCAGGTCCTCGAGGACGCGCTCCACCCACTCGGGATCGGCACACCTGCTGCGCAGGGCCGCGTACCCCTTGCTATGGTCGCCGCACAGGAGCCGATAGATGCGCGTGACGAGGTCGTCGCGGTTCATGATCCCCCAGCTGTCTTCGAGCATCTTCCGGGTATCATCGACGCTGGCGACCTCTAGGACGTTGACCGGGTTGTCGTTGCACAACGCGTTAGGGAATGAGGGAGCAAGCAGCCTCGCGTGCGGATCGGACGCCATCGAGGCGCGCGACCCGCTCACGACCGGCACGTGCTCCGCGCTGGCCTTCTTCCATTCCTTCGTCTTGCCGGCCTTTCGCAGGTCGGAGGGCGTGGGAATCCTGCCCCGCGCGATGGCGACAAGATCGTCGAGCGGGCCGTGCAAACACCACAGGGCGAAGACGCCGAGGGCGAACCACACGGGGGCTGGAATCTGAGACAGGAAGCGTAGGATCACGTCTCGCATTGTGCCCGACGGCAGGAGAATTCGCCACAATCATAGGAGACGACGACCGGCCCCTTGGCACCCAGGTCCTTGCTTGTTTTCCCAGGTGACGGAGAATCCGGAGGAAAAATCGGCAGAGGGGCCTGCGAGGGGTGAGCGTGATCGGAGGAACCGATGGGGGTGGTCCAGCCACGATAAGCCGACCGAGATGCGTTTGTTGCCGTCAGAGCGCAATACGCGCGCGCGAGAATCAGCCCCGGCCTCGTCCATGTCAAACGCGACAGGCGTGAGACGCGCGGAGGCGGCCCAGGTACCCAGATGTGGGTGGGACGCGGTAAGGTCCTCCCAGATGCCTCGGCGCGTAGACCCGCCGGTGAGGTGCTACAAATACTGGGGAAGTAACGGGGAAGGGACAGGGAATGTCAGCGACGAAGCTCGTGATTGTGGAGTCTCCTGCGAAGGCCGCCACCATTGAGGGATACCTGGGTCCCGACTACCACGTAACCGCTTCCATCGGCCACATCCGCGACCTCCCGCAGCCCTCCGAGCTGCCCAAGGATATGAAGAAGGGGCCATTCGGTCGCTTCGCTGTCAACGTGGACGAGGGCTTCAAGCCGTACTACGTGGTGAACCCGGATAAGAAGAAAAAGGTCACCGAACTCAAAAAGCTCCTCAAGGAATCCGACGAACTCTTCCTGGCAACTGATGAGGACCGCGAGGGTGAGGCTATCGCGTGGCACCTCCTGCAGGTCTTGAAGCCGAAGGTTCCCGTGCGCCGCATGGTGTTTCACGAAATCACGAAGGAAGCGATCCAGCGCGCCCTGGAGAACACGCGCGATCTGGACACCGACCTCGTGGATGCGCAGGAGACCCGCCGCATCCTCGACCGCCTCTACGGCTACGAGGTCTCGCCCCTCCTGTGGCGCAAGATCCGCCCGTCCCTGTCGGCCGGCCGCGTGCAGTCGGTGGCCACGCGCCTCGTGGTCGCTAAGGAACGCGACCGCATGGCGCACGTGAGCGCCCAGTACTGGTCGATCGACACGGCCTTCACGTCGGCGGGCCAGGCCTTCGGCGCGCGCGTGGCCTCCGTGGACGGCCACGCCATCGCGACCGGTTCCGACTTCAGCGAGAAGGGCGAGCTGAGCGCGAAGGCCGTCAAGGCTGGCGTCTTGCATCTGGACGAGGCCACGGCCCGGGCTTATGCGCAGGCGCTGGAGGGCGCCCCTGCCTCGGTCATCGACTCGGTGACCCGCAAGCCTTACCGTCGTCGCCCGGCTGCCCCCTTCACGACGTCGACCCTCCAGCAGGAGGCGTCGCGCAAGTTGCACTGGAACGCGTCCTCGACGATGCGCACCGCCCAGTCCCTCTACGAGTCCGGTTACGTCACCTACATGCGTACCGACTCTACGGCCCTGTCCAGCCAGGCGATTCACGCCGCCCGTGAGCAGGCCACCCAGCTCTATGGGGCCGAGGCCGTGGCCGAGTCCCCGCGCCTGTACGGCACCACGTCGAAGGGCGCGCAGGAGGCGCACGAGGCGATCCGTCCCGCCGGTGACCACTTCCGCACGCCGGGCGAGGTGGCTGGTTCCCTGTCGAAGCAGCAGCTGGCGCTGTACGACCTGATTTGGAAGCGCACGGTCGCCTCGCAGATGGCCGACGCGGTCGGCTACACGGCGACGATCCGTGTGCTCACTGGCATTGAGGTCGACGGTAAGCGTCACGACGTGCTGTCCTCGGCCTCGGGCACGGTCATCACCTCCCCGGGCTTCCGCCTGGCCTACCAGGAGGGCCGCGACCAAGGGCGCTACGACGCGGAAAAGAACGACGCGGAAAAGACCCTGCCCGACGTCGCTGAGGGCGACGCCGCGACGCTGACCGAGGCCACCCCCGACGGCCACGAAACCCAGCCCCCGGGCCGCTACACGGAGGCCACGCTGGTTAAGACCATGGAGGAACTCGGCATCGGCCGTCCCTCCACCTACGCGGCCACCATCCAGACGATCGGGGACCGCGGGTACGTGACGCATCGCGGCCAGTACCTGGTGCCCACGTGGCTGGCCTTCTCCGTGACGCGCCTCCTCGAGGAGAACCTCGCGAACCTGGTCGACTACGACTTCACGGCCTCGATGGAGGGCGACCTGGACCGCATCGCCGCGGGCCAGGAGAATGGCACGGAGTTCCTGTCCGGCTTCTTCTTCGGCCCCGACGGCCCAGGCGAGAAGGGCGGCCTGCGCCACGACGTGGCCTCCCTGGGCGACGATATCGACGCGCGCGCCGTCAACTCGATCGACCTGGGTCGCGGCGTGACGCTGCGCGTGGGCCGCTACGGACCCTACATGGAAAAGGCCGACGGGACGCGCGCGAACGTGCCGCCGGAGGTCGCCCCCGACGAGCTGACGGACGAACTCATCGACCAGCTTTTCGCCCGCGCCGCCGACGACGGGCGCGAGCTGGGAGTCGACCCCGCAACCGGCCACACGATCATCGTCAAGGACGGCCGCTACGGCCCCTACGTCACCGAGGTCCTCCCCGAGCCAGCCGAGGGCGCCGAGGAAGGCGCGAAGAAGACGAAGAAGGCGGCTGCCAAGCCTCGCACCGCTTCCCTGTTCAAGACCATGGACATCGCCACCGTCACCCTTGAGGACGCGCTGAATCTGCTGTCCCTGCCCCGCGAAGTGGGCACCGACCCGGCCTCGGGCGAGGTCATCACCGCGCAGAATGGCCGCTACGGCCCGTACCTGAAGAAGGGCACGGACTCGCGCACGCTGGCCTCCGAGGATCAGCTGCTCACGATCACCCTGGACGAGGCCCTGGCCATCTACGCCCAGCCCAAGACCCGCGGTCGTGGCACCGCCCGCCCGCCGCTGCGCGAGTTCGGCGAGGACCCGATCTCGGGCAAGAAGGTCACCGTCAAGGACGGCCGCTTCGGCCCCTACGTGACGGACGGCGAGACCAACGTGACGGTGCCGCGCGCCGAGACGATCGAGGACCTGACGGCCGAGCGCGCCTACGAACTCCTCGCCGACAAGCGCGCCAAGGGCCCCGCCCCTAAGCGCACCCGCAAGACGACTGCGAAGAAGTCGGCGGCCAAGAAGACCGCCACCAAGAAGACGACGGCGAAGAAGACGACCACGAAGAAAACCACTGCGGCGAAGAAGACGACCGCAGCGAAGAAGACGGCCACCAAGAAGGCCGCGACGAAGAAGGACAGCTGATGGCAGCGCGAGGAGTGTTCATCACCTTCGAAGGCGGCGACGGCTCGGGGAAGTCCACGCAGATCCAGTCCGTGCGCGACTGGTTCGAGAGCCGCGGCCGCGAGGTCATCGTCACCCGCGAGCCGGGCGGCACCGAGCTGGGAACGGAGATCCGCCGTCTCGTGCAGAACGGCCCCGAGGACGTGGATGCACGCACGGAGGCCCTCCTGTACGCGGCCGACCGCGCCTACCACGTCGCCACGGTCATCCGCCCCGCCCTCGAGCGTGGAGCGGTCGTGCTGGGGGACCGCTACATCGACTCCTCGCTGGCTTACCAGGGCGCGGCCCGCTCCCTCGGCGTCGACGAAATCGCCTCCCTGAGCGCGTGGGCGACCCAGGGCCTCTACCCGTCCCTGACCTTCCTCCTGGACCTGCCTCCGGAGGTCGGCGCGCGCCGCCGCACCGACGCCCCAGACCGCATGGAACGCGAGTCCATGGACTTCCACGAGCGCGTGCGCCACGAATACCTGCGCCTCGCCGACGCCGAGCCCGAGCGCATCGTCGTCATCGACGCGGTCGGAACGGTCGATGAGGTCTTCTCCGAGATCCGCGGCGTCCTCGTCGAGCGCTTCGACGGCGGTTCCAGCACCATCGACGAGGCCGTGGACGGCTCCGCCGGATCGGTGACCGCCGCGGACACGGACGCTGAGGCTCCGGCTGAGGCTCCCGCTGAGTCCGAGGATGCCGCTCCCGAGGTTGCCTCCCCCGAGGCGTCGACCGACGAAGCCCCTCCCGCCGACGCCCCCGAGGCCTCGGCCCCCGACACCACGGACGAGGAAACCGCCACCGACGAGGCAGCCCCCGTCCTCGTTGACGCCCCCGCGACAGCCGCCACCCGGAAGCGTCGCGCCGCCAAGGCCTCGCACAAGGGCAGCGCCGAGAAACGGTCCTCGCGTAAGCCGGCGACCATGGTGGGTGCCCTGGGCGAGTCCCAGGGCGCGCTGTGGGATGAATGATGAGCGTCTGGTCCTCGCTGGTCGGACAGGACGCGGCGGTCGCTAAGCTCAGCGAGGCCGCGGCGTCTGCCCGTGCCATCGTCGCCTCCCGGGGCAGCGGGCATGCCACCGACGAGGCGCGCTCCATGAGCCACGCGTGGCTCATCACCGGCCCACCCGGATCCGGCCGCTCGGTCGCAGCCCGCGCCTTCGCGGCCGCCCTTCAGTGCACCGGCGAGACCCCCGGCTGCGGGCAGTGCCCCGGGTGCCGCACGACGATGGGCCGCACCAACGCGGACGTTCTCTTCGCGGCCACCGAGACCTCGATTATCAACGTGGACACCGCGCGCTCCCTCGTGCTCCAGGCGCAGTCCTCGCCCTCCCAGGGGCTGTGGCGCGTCATCGTCGTCGAGGATGCCGACCGCCTGGGCGAATCCGGCGCGAACGCGTTGCTGAAAGCCATCGAAGAGCCGCCCGAGCACACCGTGTGGCTCCTGTGTGCCCCCAGCCCCGAGGACATGATCGCCACGATCCGCTCGCGCTGCCGCCACCTGGGCCTGCGCATCCCCACCGCGGCCGCCGTCGCCGACCTGCTCGTGCGCGAGGGCGTCGCCTCCCCCGAGGTCGCCCTCGAGGCCGCGCGCGCCGCCCAGTCCCACATCGGCCTCGCCCGCGCGCTCGCCCGCGACCCCCAGATGCGCGAACGCCGCCGAGCCATCATCACCGCGCCCGCCTCCGTGCGCAGCGTCGGCGAGGCCGTCATGGCCGCCGACCGCCTCCTCGAGACCGCGAAAGCCCAGGCCGACGCGCAGGTGAGCGAACGTAACGCCCGTGAAAAGGCCGAACTGATGCGCCAGCTCGGCATGGACGAGGGCGAGAGCGCCACCAAGGCCTCGCGCACGATGATTCGCCAGCTCGAGGAGGACCAGAAACGCCGCTCCAAGCGCGCTCTCACCGACGCGATCGACCGCGCCCTCATCGACCTGCTCGCCATCTACCGCGACGTCCTCATGGTCCAAGTCGGGGGAGACAGCGAACTCATCAACACGGACCTGTCCGACCTCGTACACCAGATCGCACACGACTCCACGCCCCACCAGACCCTCGCGCGCGTCGACCACATCGAAACCGCGCGCAAGCGCCTCGTCGCCAACGGCAACCCCCTCCTCGTCCTCGAAGACATGGCGATTTCGCTGCGCCCCCAGGCCTAAGTTCCGCCCGCACAAACTCCGTTACAATCGGGGCCATGAAAACACGCTCAATCGCGGCCGCAGCCGTCGCGATCCTCGCAGTTGTCGCGATCATCCTGGCCATCGTCGGTTACTACGGGATCCAACGCTTCAAGACACCCGCGCCCACCAAAACCGCCACGGCCTCGTCCGCGCCCATCGACGTCCAAGGCGGAGACATCCAGGCGTACTACAACCAGGGCATCACGTGGGGCAAGTGCGCGCAAGGCACCTTCGACAGCTACCGAGGCATCAACAGCTCCGACCCGAACGAGTACCAGTGCGCGTTCCTCAAAGCGCCCCTGGACTGGGACAACCCCGACGGTGACCAGATCACCCTCGCCCTCGCCATCCACCGCTCCGGGGCCAAGGACGCACCCGCGCTCTTCATCAACCCCGGCGGCCCCGGCGGCCCCGTCGTCTCAGCGCTGCCGTACTACTCAGCCCAGGGCCTCGGCGAATCCGTCGTCAAGGCCTACGACATCGTCGCGCTCGACCCGCGCGGCGTCGGCGACTCCACCCCCGTCTTCTGCATGACCGACGAGGAAAAGGACGAATACAACGCCGGTGCCGAAACCGACGGCGTCGACGACAGCCCGCAATCCGCGATTGCCGAGGCCGAAGAAGGCTCGCGCGACCTCGCCGACGGGTGCCGCGACCACTCCGGCTCCATCTTCGAACACATCGACACGGTCAGCGCCGCCCGCGACTTCGACATGGTGCGCGCGGTCCTCGGCCAGGAGAAGCTCAACCTCCTCGGATACTCCTACGGCACCTTCCTCGGCGCCACCTACGCCGGCCTCTACCCGGCCCAGGTCGGACGCTTCGTCCTCGACGGCGCCCTCGACCCCTCCCTGAGCGTCGACGAAGTCTCCTCCATGCAGATGCGCGGCCTGGATGCCTCCCTCCAACAGTGGATCACGGACTGCGCCACCCAGGCCTCGTGCCCGATGGGACGCACCAAGGACGAAGGCATCGCCAACGTGCGAAGCTTCCTCGAATCCCTCGAGGCCAGCCCGCTGCCGACCAATGACCCGGACCGCCCCCTCACCGAAGGGCTCGCCGTGACCGCCATGATCGGCGCCATGTACAACACCCAGTGGTGGCCCGAGCTCACCAACGCCTATTCGGACGCCACGCGCCGAAACGACGGCACCGCGATGCTCGAGATCGCTGACCTCATGAACTCGCGCAACCCCGACGGCACCTACGCGGACAACTCCACGGACGCGATCAACGCGATCAACAACCTCGACTACTCGCCCGAAGGCACCATCGAGCAGTGGGCCGCCCAGGTGGAGACACTCAAGAACGAGCTGCCGATCCTCGGCAAGTACGTGGGCTACCCGTCGGCCGGCCTCGAGGCGTGGCCCACGAAGCACGCGCGCCGCTCGCGCATCACCGCGCAGGGGGCGGCCCCCATCGTCGTCATCGGCACGACCAACGACCCGGCGACCCCCTACTCGATGGCTCAGGGCCTGTCGGGCCAGCTCGCCAGCGGCGTCCTCGTCACCGTCGAAGGCTGGAACCACACCGCCTACCGGCGCGGCGCCAACCAGTGCGTCGTGCGCGCCGTCGAAGACTACCTGGTCAAGGGTACTGTCCCCACCGACGGACTCACCTGCCAGTAGTTCGTGACCCACGACATTACTTTGCTGGACGTCCTGGTTTGCGCTGGCGCCGGTTCGTCCAGTAGAGTTGTGCCGTTGCCTGCACGCCCCGGAAACGGTGGAACGGCAGGCGCGGCCGCCTTAGCTCAGTCGGCAGAGCGATTCACTCGTAATGAATAGGTCGTGGGTTCGATTCCCACAGGCGGCTCAGAAGCGTCCACCCCTACAGGGGTGGACGCTTTCGTCTATGTACGAGGCCCGGGCTGAGTGTGCGGGCGAGCATGCGGTGGGTCTGGGTGCCCCGAGCTGCGGGCGCACGTGGCTGCGGGTGCCCGGGCTGGGCTTTGCACCCTGCCACTATCGCGGCCGGGCTGCTTGGTGTGCCCGTGGGCGGCGGCCCGCCCGCGAGCCGTCCGCGCCGCGAGCTTTGCTCGGCGCGTCGGCTCGTTGTCCGGCCAGGCCCTGCCGCCGCCCGCGGGCATCGCAGCCTGGCCCTCCGGCAGCCTGCGCACTGGTGCTGGTGGGGTTTTTCGGGTTATAGGACACTACGTGTTGCTGGAGGGGTGACTTTTCGTTGTGCTGGTGTGGAAAAGTGGCTCTTCGCATTTAAGGGTGTAGGAGGTGTCGGAGTGGGCCGGAGTGGGCCGGAGTGCAGGTGGTGGCGTGGGCGGCGTGCCCATCCCGCCGCCAGTAGGGCCCAGGTGCGCATGGAGGGGTGTGGCGGTGAGTGGTTCGGTGTGCCAGTTCCGCGTTTGTTCTTGTTTGTTGGGGCGCTGCACCCGATCCGTAGGCAATGCACCTCTTCTGTTCGGGTGCACCGCCACGTAACGGGTGCACCGCCACGTAACGGGTGCAGTGCCCCCGTGCTTGTGGCGGTTGTGGCGGCTGTCGGGGTTGCGGGGGTCTTCTGTGCTTGAGTTGTCTTCCGCTTGGGTTGTCTTCTGCTTGGGTCTTTGTGGCGCCTCATGTTGTGGTTCCTCAGAAATGTCGCACGCAATTCCCCGACATGTATTTCAAACGTTGAAATCGCACCGTTGGAATTGCAACGTTTTGGGGTGCTGCACAAAGTTCGGGTATCCGAATTGCGTGCGAGTTTTGGTTGATGAGGCTCCCGAGGCGAGCTCCTGTGTTCGGTCGTCGTCCCACGACACTGTCCACAATCCCCGGGACGCTTCGAACACCACCCCCACACCCCAAAATGCGAAGAGCCAGTTAATTTCTTTTGTGTTTTTACAAGTGATGTGCGACATGCTGTTATGACACAGGCCCGGACTGGTTCACGACCAGTCCGGGCCTTCCCGTATTGATGAGGCGTCAGTGCAGGATGCGCGCCAGGAAATCCCGGGTGGCCTGCTCGCGCGGGTCGTCGATCACCTGCTCCGGCGGACCCTGCTCAACGATCTGGCCGCCGCGGAGGAACACGACGCGGTCGGCCGCCTGGCGAGCAAAGCTGATCTCGTGCGTCGCCATGAGAATGGTCGATCCCTGAGCCTTGATTTCGCGCACGAGGTCCAAGACCTCGCCGACGAGCACCGGGTCCAGCGCAGCCGTGATCTCGTCCAGCAGGAGCAGCTCCGGGTTCGTGGCGAGCGCACGGGCAATCGCGACGCGCTGCTGCTGGCCGCCCGACAGGCGATCCGGATACTCCTTCGCCTTATCCTTCAGCCCGATGCGATCCAGCAGCTCCAGGCCACGCTCGCGCGCGTGGCCCTTCTCCCAGCCGTGCACCTTGCGGGCCGCCAACGTCACGTTATCCAGCACCGACATGTGCGGGAACAGGTTGTAGTGCTGGAACACCACGCCGATGCGCGCACGGATCTTATCCGCGTTCGCGCGCGGATCCGTGATGTCTTCGCCGCCCAAAAAGATCTGCCCGTCATCCACCCGCTCCAGCAGGTTGGCACAGCGCAGCAGCGTCGACTTTCCCGAGCCCGACGCGCCCAAAAGGACCACGACCTCGTGCGAGGCGACATCCAGGTCCAGGCCGCGCAGCACAACGTTGTCGCCGAAGCGCTTGACGACGCCCACGGCACGCAGGACCGGGGTGGCCGACCGAGCGGCGTGCGCCGATGCCTCGTTCATTTCGGTGACCGACATCAGACGGTACCTCCCATCTGCTCGCGCTTACGCAGCCGGGCCGTGTACCAGTCCGACAAGCGAATGAAGGGGAACGACAAAACGATGAACAGCAGGCCGGCAACCACGTACGACGTCATGTTGTAGGTCTTGGCCTGAACCATCTGCGCCGAGCGGATCGCGTCCACCGCGCCCAAGACCGAGATCAGGCCCACGTCCTTCTGCATCGAAATGAAGTCGTTCATCAGCGCGGGCGTCACCTTGCGGATCGCCTGCGGCACGATGATCATGCGCAGCGTCTGCCCGTGAGTCAGGCCCAGCGAACGGGCCGCGTAACGCTGGGATGGGTGCACCGAGTCGAGGCCGGCGCGCAGCACCTCGGCCACATACGAGGAATACGTCAGCACCAGCGCAACAGTGCCCAAAACAGCGGTCGGGATACGCGTCGTCGGATTGAGAGCGGGGATACCGAAGCCGATCAGGTAGAGGACCACCAGGAAGGGGACGCCTCGGAAAATATCCGTGTACGCCGCCGCCAGGAAACGGATCGGGAAGAACACGGGTCCACCCAGCGTACGCGCGGCCGCCAGCAGCGTCGCGAACACGGCGACGCCGAGGACCGCGACCAGCAGGATCCGAATGTTCAGCCACAGGCCGGACAAGACCTGCGGGAAAGCCTGAACGAAGTACTTGCCGTTGAAGAAGGTGTTGCGGGTGGCCTCCCACCCGTCGGAGTTGACGACCACGGCGATGAGGATGCCCGCCACCACGATCGTGGAGGCCAGGGAAATGAGGACCGACCGGGTCGTCTGCTTGCGTCGATAAGCGCGCCGACCACGCTCCACCGCCGAAACGGGGGGCGTGGCCAGCGCGTCACTCGAGTAGTCACTCATGAGTCCGGGGCCTCACTTGAGGATCGGCACGTTCTGTGCCTCGTTCAGCCACTTCTCCTGCAGCTCGTCGAGCTTGCCGGATTCGGCCAGGCGATCAACAGCTGCGGAGACCGTGGGGGTCAGCTTCGAACCCTTGGGCAGGACGATGCCGTAGTTCTCGCCGTCCTGGGCGTCCGCGAACTGGCCGACGACCACGCCGTTGTCAACCTGCGTGGCGATCATGTTGAACGCGGTGGGCAGGTCAACGACGATCGCGTCCACGCGGCCCGTCTGCAGGGCCAGGACCGTGTCGTCGGAAGAGTTGAACATTTGTAGCTTCTGGGACAGCCCGGGTTCCAGGGTGTCGGAGGCGAACTGCTGCGACGTCGTGCCCGCCTGGACGCCGATCAGGACGTCCTTCAGGTCCGCGATAGACGTGGCGCTGGCGGCGGGGGTGCCGGCCTTGGCGATGATGGCCTCGGAGGTCGTGTAATACGGGGACGTGAAGTCGACGGCGTTACGACGTTCGTCGGTGATGGAGAACTGCTGAATGTTCAGATCCCAGTCCTTCGCGCCGGGCGTGATCGACGATTCGAAGGTGGCGCGCACCCACTGGACGTTGTCCGCGCTGTAGCCGAGTTCCTCGGCCAGGGCGTAGATGACGGCCGACTCGTAGCCTTCGCCCGAGGCCGGGTCGTTGTTCAGAATCCACGGCGAGTAGGCGGGATCGGAGGTGGCGACGGTGAGCTTGCCTTCCGTCACGGTCGGTAGGGCACCGGGGCCATAGGTCTGCTCGGCGTCGGCGGAAGATGAGGAGTTCGTGCCGCCCGAGCAGGCGGCCAGGCCGAGGGCCGCGACGGCGGCGACGGCAGCGAGGGAACGGACAGAGCGGCGCATGGGGTCTCCCAGTGACGTGGGGGATCCCGCCGTGATCGGCGGGTCTGACCTGTTGAGAGTATCGACGCTCCAACGGGCGCGCTGGCGTCGTTTCAAAGCACGAAACAATGGAACAAGGTAGGGGAGAGAAAACGTTGCAAGTGCGGGGAAAACAAGTGATAGGGAATGGGACACAGTGACGCGCAGATACGGAAAGGGACCGGGCCACGTGGGTCCGGTCCCTTTCCGTCAGGTCACTTCTGGAACTTGTCCTTCAGACCGGAGGCAACCTCGGTCGCCTTGTCCTTGGCGACCTCAACGATCTTCTCGACGTTCTCTTCGCCGATCGTTTCCTTGGCCTTCTCGAAGCCCTCTTCAGCCTGCTTCTTCAGATCTTCCAGACCCATGTGTCCTCCTTAGAAAAACCGCTCGAATGTTCCGGGCGGATGCGATCATCCTAGGGGTGTGTGCACGTGAGTGCGCTGTGAATGGATGGGGCGCGAAACCTATGGCGTCAATCAGCGGGGACACGTCGGTCATGCAACACTCCAAACGAAGAGAAAGACCGGCTGAACGGTAAGGAAACGACAGGGTCAGCGCGAGGCCGAGTAGCGCACGCGCCCGGACACGACGGTCTCGACGACGCGCCCGGCGCCGTGGCAGGCAACGGTGTCGATGGTGTCCACGATCGAGGTGACGGGCACGTCGACGACGCACATGTCGGCGACGGCACCCGACTGGAGCTGACCGATGCGGTCGGGGCCGGTCGCCAGGCCCATCGCGGTGGCACCGCCCAGGGTCGCGGCCTGCAGGAGGCGGCGCGTCAGGTCCTGGTCCTCGTAGCCCTGAGATCGCGCCAGGTCGAAGAGGAAGGCGACGTCCTCGAGCAGGTCGAGGGAGGGGGAGGAGGACAGGGAGTCCGTGCCCACCGCGATCATGTTGCCCTCGGTGAGGTAGGCGCCGACCGGCGGCGCGTCCAGGCCGATCACCCGATTCGAGCGCGGGCACAGCGCCACGGCCGTCTGGCGGGCGCGCAGTCGCCTGCGGTCGTCGGCGCGCATGTACACGCCGTGGGCGACGTGGCAGTCGGGCCCGAGGACGCCCAGCTGATCGACGAACTGCGTCGAGGAGAAGCCGCCGCCGCGCGAGCGCATCGCCGTGAACGACGAGGAGTGCTCGCTCTTCCACAGGTCGGCCAGGGTGGTCGTGCGCGTCTCGGACCATTCGGCCTCGGAGTGGGACTCGCCCAGGTGAATGTGGATGCGCATGCCGCGTCGCCTGGCCATGTCCGGCAGATCCAGCAGCGGCTCGGCGTCGAGGGAGTAGGGGGCGTGCGGGGAGATGCCCACGGCCGGAGGGGTCGGCATGGCGTCCAGGGATGCGGAGACCTCGCGTTCGCCTCGGGCCCGCCACTCCTCGTTCGACCAGCCCATGACCTCCCAGTAGGCGACGCCGTGCAGGCCCGCGTCGTGCAGTGCCGAGGCCGCGGCTGCGTCCGTCACCACGTCGGCGGCGGCGGTCGTGCCGCCCTCCAGGAGCAGGCGCGCGCCCGCGGCCGCGTCCCCTGCCCAGTCCAGGCCGCCCGCGTCGTAGACCTCGTCGAAAGCACGCGCCCAGCTGTCGAAACCGCGGTACTGCCCGGCTCCCACGGACGCCATACCCGTGTACTGCAGGTGCGTGTGCGCATTAACGAGGCCGGGGAGCAGCACGCCGTCGAAGTGGCGTTCGGTGAAGGAAAGGCCACGCTGCGTGAGCGTGTCGATAACCCAGCCGCGCGCTCCCACGTGCTCGATGCGCCCGTCGCGCACGGCAACAGCGCCGTCGAGGATCGAGGGGGCGGTGATCGGGATGACCATGCCGGCGGACCAGACGACCACGTCGCTCATGGGGGACCTTTCAGTGGGGGACGCTGACTGACAGTGTAGAAGTGGGGCGGGCGCACCCGCCCGCCGGTGGACGTGAGCTGCGACTACGACAGGGCGGCCAGCGCCGCCGCGGCCACCGCGTCGTCGGCCTCGCGCGGCAGGTCGTGCAGGCCGGGAGATAGCTCGCCTTCGTGGGTGAGGAGCTCGCGCAGGGATGTCAGCTGCACGCCGAAGCTCATGTCCATGATCTCGATGGGGTTTCCCTCACCCGCCGTGTAGTTGATACCCTCCCCGCGCTCGAGGACGCGCAGCGTCTTACCGGAGGGGCTGGTGAGGGCCTGCACGTGGGGATCACCCGACTCGGCCATGATCCAGGAGGCGGCCACGGCCTCGTCGATGGACACCTCCCCGTCGACGCCGCCGGCGACCGTGACGATTGCGCCGTCCGGAGCGGCCTCCAGCGCGCTCAGCGGGATTGTCGCCCGCTCGCCCGTCGCGGAAATCAGCATGCCCGCGCTCGGGACAGCATCCTCCAGCGAGGCAACCGTGAAACCGTCCATCGACGCCTGCAAGGCGCGCACGGGATCCAGCTCCACGACGGTCACGCGGGCACCGAGCGCCGCGCCGAAACGCGCGCAGCCGCGGCCCACGTCGCCGTAGCCGATGACGACGACGCTCATCCCCGCCACGGGCGCGCCTCCGCCGCGCGGGTCAATCAGGTCCAGGATCGTCGTCCAGCACGACTGACCCGTCCCGTAGGCGTTGTCAAACAGGGTCTTTGACCGCGCATCGTTCGAGGCCAGAACCGGAATGCGCAGGTCGAAAGAACGCAGGGGGCGCAGCCCCGAAGTGGTCTCCTCCGCCGCGCCGACCAGCGCGTCCAGAACGCCCGGGCAGCGCTGGGTATCGTGCGCCAGGCGGATCAGGTGAGAGCCGTCGTCCAGCAGGAATTCGCTGCGCTGAGCCAGGAAATCGCGCGCGAGCTGCCACTCTCGCTCGCGGGATGCGCTCGAGTCCGCGAACACGGGGATGCCAGCGTCGCGCAGCCTGGCCGCGACGTCCTCGCGGGTTTCCGACGCCCAGCCGAAGACGCTCACGCGCGCCCCGGCCTCGGCGAGCATGAGGGCCAGGGACGCCGTCTTCGGCTCCAGGACGAGAGAAAGCCCCACGCTCCTGCCCGCAACCAGGGGAGCCAGGGTGCGTGCCGCCGCCTCGGTGACGGGCATGTGGGTGCGCGCCCACTCGATGCGCCCCTCGTCGCCGGGACCCGTGATGGTGCGCCCGTCGGGGGCGACGACCGCCCGGAAGGTGCCTCCGGGAGCCAGGACCGTGATCGCCCCGAGCCTGGGGGTCGCGTCCTCCTCGAGCGCGAACACGACCGGGGGCGAGGCCGGGGTCCCCTCGGCGTCCGACAGCGGGCCCACGTGCGCACCGAACGCGCGCAGCAGGGCGGCCAGCGTCGGGTCGTCCGTCGCGAAGGAACGCCCCGCGATGAGCATATTCGTGGCCCGCGCGTAGGCGCGTAGCAGCAGCTGAGCGGCGAGGGGATCCAGGACGGCAGTCATGCGTCAAACGTAGCAACTGCGGTACCTGCGCGTCCCCGCGAGTATGCGCGAGGACTCCTCGCGGGTATACAAAAGGGACCGGGCCCTGCGGCCCAGCCCCTTTCGTCAGATCACTTGCCGAGCTTGTCCTTGGCCTTGTCGGCAACCTCTTCAGCCTTGCCCTTGGCGGCGTGGGTGGCTTCCTTGGCCTTGTCCTTGGCCTCGCCAGCCAGTTCGGTGAGCTTGTCCTTGGCTTCCTCGGCCTTCTCCTTGGTCGCGTCGACGACCTTCTCGATGTTCTCTTCAGTCTGCTTCTTCAGATCTTCCAGACCCATGGTGCTCTCCTTGGAGTAATGCCGTTCTGACAGTCAGAATGGACAAAACCGATCCTATCGGTCATATGCCCATGTGTCGTGAGGTGTGGGAACAAAATTCCACATGCCGATAAATGATTGACATAGTGCCGTGGGGAGGGGAGATTTCCGCCGTCTCTGTCGACGTGTCGGGGGACTCTCAGGGGGCAACCAGGGCAGCCCCTCATGGAAGTGAGATGTGCCTCGGGAATAACGTGGAGGCATGACTGAGAACAACGCGGGCCTGGTGACCCGAGCACTAACGAAGACATACATGCGCGGAAACACTCCCGTCCACGCGCTGGCGGGTGTCGACCTGACGCTCCCGCAGGGCACGCAGGTCGCGATCATGGGTCCTTCCGGCTCCGGTAAGACGACCCTCCTGCATTGCCTGGCGGGCGTGCTGCGCCCCAGCTCCGGGTCGATCGCCCTGGATGGCGAAGAGATGACGACCATGTCGGAACGCGCCTTGTCCACCCTGCGTCTGCGCCGCTTCGGCTTCGTGTTCCAGGACGGCCAGCTCCTGCCCGAGCTGCCCACGCAAGAGAACATCGCGATGCCCCTCATGCTGGCGGGCACACCCAAATCGGAGGCTATCGCTCGGGCTCGCGAGATCCTCGCGAACCTCGGCCTCGACGGTGCCGGCCCCTATCGCCCCGGCCAGCTCTCGGGCGGCCAGGCCCAGCGCGTCGCCATCGGTCGTGCGCTCGCCACCAACCCCTCGGTGATTTTCGCCGACGAACCCACGGGAGCCCTCGACCAGGCGACCGGCGGCGAGGTCATGTCCCTCCTGACCAGCGCCTGCACCTCCACGGGCGCATCCCTCGTCCTCGTCACCCATGACCCGGCGGTCGCCGCGCGCCTGCCGCACACGATCCACGTGCGTGATGGCCGCGTTTCCCTCGAGGGACGAGGCAGTGGCGCGCCCAGCCCGGCCCCGGCCTCGTCGGGAACGACCCCGGGTGCCTCCACGGTGGCCGGCGTGGCGGGCCAGGGGGTGGCCCGATGAGCGCGGTGCGCACAGCCGCCGGGGCGCTCCTGCGGTCGCGCGACCGGGCGACGAGTGCCCTGACGGTCGCGGCCTTCGCCCTGCCGCACGCGTTCCTGCTCGCAGTGACGGGCGGCGTCATGGCTTTCGGGGCGCGGGCGGCCGAGGCTGCGACCTCCGGCACGGGCGACGATCCTTCGACCCTGGATGGGATGGGACCCCTCTACGTGATGCTCGCGTACTTCGCGGCGACCCTGCTCATCGTCCCCATCATTTCGATGGGGGCTGCGGCCGCGCGCCTGGGCATGAGCAGGCGCGAGCGCGACCTGGCGGTCCTGAGGCTCATGGGCCTGGCACCTGGGGCGACGAAGCTCGCCTGCATCCTCGAGACCTGCGTGTTCGCGGTCGTCGGCGTCGTTGTCGGTTCGATCCTCTACGCGGTCACGCTGCCCGCGTGGGGTGCCCTGTCCTTCCAGGGCCGCCCGATGGGGGTAGGCGAGATGTGGGTGGGAGTCATCGCCCTCCTCGCCGAGGGCCTCGCCATGATCCTCTTGGCTTCCCTGTCCTCATGGCTGGCCATGCGTAAGGTTGCCATCACGCCCCTGGGCGTCGCACGGCGCGACCGTGCCGACCGGGTCAGCGCGGTTGGGCCGATCATTGGCCTGGTCCTCCTCGTCGTGTGGCTGACCGTCGGTGCCCTCGCGATGAACCTCGGCACCGCCATCGGCATGGCCGTGTTCATGGGCTTCATGGGCGCGATCTTCCTCATCATCAACCTGGTCGGCGTGTGGTCGATCAGCCTCATGGGCCGACTCATGGCCTCCATGGCGCGCACCCCCCAGATGATGGTGGCGGGGCGTCGCATGGCCGACGATCCGCGCGCCGTGTGGCGCTCCTTCGGGGCGGTTGCCCTCGTTGGGTTCCTCGTCGGCATCATGTATCCGGCCACAAGCGCGATTTCGATGAGCGGGGATGGCATGGACGAGGTCGGGCGCATCGTCATGGGCGACATCAACAGGGGCATGATGCTCACCTTCGCGATCACCCTCGCCCTGGGTGCCGTGTCGACCGCAGTCAACCAGTCGATCCGCGTCCTCGACTCCGCCGACCAGGTGCGGGCCCTGTCCTACATGGGCTCCCCGAACGGCTTCATGGACCGCAGCCGCCGCCTCGAGGTCGCGATCCCCGCGTTCGTCATGATCGTCGGCTCGATGCTGCTCGGCATGTTGTTCCTGTCGCCGCTGCTCGCGGCTGACGGAGCCAAGGGGGTCCTCATTGCGCTCGCCTCGGCGATTGTGGGCGTCCTGCTCATCGTCGCTGCCTCCGAGGCGACTGTGCCCCTGCGCCGCCGCATCCTCGCCAGCGTGCGCGAGGGACGCGAGTAACGCGCTGCGTCCTTGTGTCGAATAACCGGCCACGGCCTCATCCCCCTATCGACGAGGCCGTGGCCGCCCGAGCGACGATCCGCACAATTGCAGTGTCAAACCCCGACGGTGAGCGTCTGGTCGGTCATACCATGGAGCTGTATCGGAACGTACGACCTCAACGCAGGGCGTGCGCTTATTCTGTTGTGTTTCCCCCTCGTCGGTGAAGGGCGCGGACACGAGCGCGGCATGTGAGTGGCTAGCGTTCCGGTTGACGCAGAGATCACTCCAATGCGAACGAAGAGGTTCGACGATGACCAACAACGCTATCGGCTCGATGCCCGGCACGATACCTGAACAGATGACGGCACCGAGAATGCAGCCGCCACCGTCCTCCACGCTTGTGTGGTCGAGCGCGGGTCCAGGTTGCGCTCCCGTGCCTGCCCACCACGTTCGGAGAAAGCCGCGAATCCCCAAGATCTGGCTCATCTTTGCGCTCATCACAACCCTGGTCATCGTGAGCCCGACCATCCTGAAATTCTTGCTCGACTTGCAGCCAGGGGATCACACTGACAACGGTGACGGAACATACTGGCTATACGGGCTGTACTTGGTCTTCGTTCTATTTACGGCCCCACCGCTGGTGGCTCTGACGTTGTGTGTCGCGATCACTGAGGGCGTCATGTGGATAATAGACGAATGGCGGATACACGGTATAACCGTCCGCCTATGGCTTCTGCCCTTGCTCGTCGTCGCTACGTTGATGGGTGGGGTCATGTACTGGTTGCATAGTCTGAATCTTCTCTTCATATGACGGAGACAGAATCGGTGTACGGGAGGGGTAGTGTCCTCGCGACAACGAAGCGAAGTCCGCGCTCAGCAGCGTGAGGTTACCCCGGCCTCGTCGCAGGTCGTGAGCACCCGGTCCTGCGGTCGGGCACAATGGAGACATGACGATCCCCACCGACCCCGCGCGCTACGTGGGCGCTGACCTGCGCCTGGCCGCCATCGACATGGACGGCACCCTCCTCGACGACGACAAGAACTTCCCGCCCGGCATGGATGAGCTCCTCGATCTGATGGACGAGCGCGGCGTCACCTTCGCGCCCGCGTCAGGGCGCCAGGTGTGGACCCTCATCGACATGTTCCCCGGTCGCCCCGGCATGACGGTCATCGGTGAGAACGGCGGCATCGTCATGCGCGACGGCGTCGAGGTCTCCTCCAGCCCCGTCGACGCCCCCACCGTGCGCGAGGTCATCCGCCTGGTCCGCGAGGCCACGTCGGGCCCGGACGGGATCGACGGCGGTCTGGTCATGTGCGGCAAGCAATTCGCCTACGTCGAGCGCACCGACGACCTCTTCGTCGAGGGTGTCGCCCCCTACTACCACCGCACCCAGTGCGTCGAGGACCAGGAGGCCGTCATCGACGCCATCGAGGCGGGGCAGATCGACGACGCGATCGTCAAGCTGGCGGTCTACGCCATCGGCCCGGTCGGCGTGCTCGCGGAGGCGACGCTGGCGCACTTCGCCGACACCCACCAGTACGCGATCTCCGGTGCGAACTGGGCCGACCTGCAGATTCGTGGTGTCGACAAGGGTAGCGCCGTGCGCGACCTACAGCGTTTCCTCGGCGTGGATCGCTCCCAGACCGCGGTCTTCGGCGACGCCGGCAACGACATGTCGATGATGAGCGAGGGCGACCTGTCTTTCGCGATGGCGAACGCCTCGCAGGACGTCATCGAGGCCGCGCGCTTCATCGCGCCTTCCAATAACGAGGCCGGGGTTGCCCAGGTGCTGCGCGCTCTCCTTGGGTGAGTGCATCTTGCGCGGGTCCTCCCTCTTCGATAATCTCAATTCTTGAAAGAATTTTCGGAAAGGGGATGTGGGGGCTCTTCACAGCATCGTTGTCTGTGCTGCGCATTTGTGGCACACCAGTCGAGAGACGGATTGTCACCGCATGTCAGTGCAACAGAGGAGGAACTCGATGAGCATACCTTATCCTCAGCAGCCTGTGGGACAGCCCGCGGTTCCCTACGTGCCCGGACAGCCCGTGGTTCCCTACGTGCCCGGACAGCCCGTCTATCAGGGGGTACCCCAGGGGTATTCGACTGCGCCGCAGGGATTTGCACCGGGCTATGCGCCCGTGCCTCAAGGGCCTGTGACGCGGAAGGTGAACTGGGTATCGATCATCTTAGGTGTTGTCGGGTGGATCCTCATCGGCCTGACGGTGCTGGCCATGTGGATGGCCCTGCGAGCTAGTGCGTCCGATCCTGACCCGAGTGGCAAAGAAATAATCGGCTTCTTTCCACTCTTCGCCCTGATGTTTATTGGCCCGGTGAACCTCGCCGGTGGCATTATTGGAATCGTGGGGGCTACGGGGACGCCGAAGGTACGGAAGCTCAACTGGCTGGGAATCCTTCTCAACGCAAGCCCCTACGTTATGTTCGGTGTCTTAATGTTCGCGCTGATGCTTTTCGCGTAGGTCGCTGAGGCGAGGCTCAGCCCACGCGTCCAACAATGTTTGTGGGTGCATGCCCGCCGTCGGCGTACTCGCGAGGGCGTGCGGCCGCGCTGGAATTTCCGCGATGATCACCTCATGAAGGAGCGATTGTGACAATGTCGGATTCTCGCGCCCGGAACTCAAACACCTATCCGAGCGGAGGATATCAGGGCGGGATGCCCGCGGCTCCCTACGCGCCCGGGCAGGCTGCGCCGCAGGGAGCCAACCCGTACCAGGTCGCTGGCCCCTACCAGGGGTATCCGCAGTCCTACCCGGTCGGCCCCCAGGTGCAGATGCCCCCGCGGGTCAACTGGGTGTCCATTGCTTGCGGGGCGGCGGTGTGGGCGCTGCACCTGACAACCTATCTGGGGCTTTGGCTGCTGACCAGCACGGAATTTGGGAAGACCCATCACTCAGTCTTACGTTTCGTCGGCTTTATTCCGCAGATGACACTTTCGGTCATGGTCCCCCTCAACATGACTGGCCTGATCATCGGGATCATGAGGCTCTCGGATCGGTCGAGGAAGTGGCGGTTGAATTGGTTGGGGATCGTCCTCAACGTGAGTCCATATATCTATTTCGCAATCTGTTTTATCATCTGGGTGATGAACGGCAGCACGCACTAGATATAAGGGCAAGGAGCAGTGAATGACTGTGCCGATCAACAATCCTCAGCCGGACAGCTACGGAGATAGTGTGCCGTATCAGGGGAGTATGCCCTACCAGAGTGGCGGACTCTATCCGGGTGATGGGTTCTACCAGGGCGGTGTCCCCTACCAGAATAGCGGTTTCTACCAGGGTGGCGTCCCCTACCAGAATGGCGGGTTCTACCAGGGTGGCGGACCCTACCTGGGATACCCTCAGACCTATGTCGCCCAGCCCCAGGTAAGTTTCCCTCCGCGGGTTGACCGGGTCAGCATCTCCTGTGGAATCGCAGGGTGGGTCGTCATTGTTCTGGCTCTCCTGGCCACATGGCTGTCCTCCAACGCGGATTGGACGCAGGACTCTGTGAGTGGGGAGTTGATCATCTCTCTCTACTTGGTCATTGCCTGGATGCTGGTTGTTCCCCTGAATCTGATTGGTGGGATCACAGGGTTGATTCGTCTGCTCGACAGGTCTGGGAACTGGAGGCTCGCGTGGCTGGGACTCATCCTGAACGTCAGCCCGCTTTTCATCACAGGAGCGATCAACTCCTTTCATTCGGCGTAGCGAGCGCGCAGTACCAGGGGCAGGGATAGTATCCTCAGCCGAACGTGGGCACATTGCAGTAGACCGTCACGCGAAGGAGAGACAATGAGCGCACCACGCAATCGTCCCTATTCCGGATATCCGGGGTATCAGCAGCCCAGGTTTTCCCAGCAGGAGAAACTGCGGGGAAGCGACAAGGTTGCGCTCTGGTGCGGAGTCGCGGGATGGATCATGATCATCCTCTTGCTTGCCTGCGGATTCGTACTCTACGCGGCTTCTGTCAACGGTGAACACTCCGAGTACGCCGGGCTTTCCTTCATCGTCCCTTTCATTTTCGGTGGAAGCTTCCTGGGAATCGTGAACCTCGTGGGTTTTCTCGCGGGATTCATCGGCATTGGGTCGAGTGTGACGCCGCGTCAGCGGTCGTGGTGCCGACGAGGGATCATCCTGAACGCGGCCCCGTGGGTCATTGTCGGCGTTGCCTATGTCCTGATCGACGTGTGGGTGCGGATAAGCATCTCGTCGTATTGAGCGCTGCCGATACCGCGAAAACGAAAGGATAGTAAGAAACATGAGCATCCCGAATCAGCCCGTGAATCCTTTCTCGGCACATGCGAAGCAAGAGGTGGACTCTCAGCAGCCGGGTCCGGTCTATCAGGGATATCCCCAGAACGACCAGAGCTTTCATCAGGGGATGACATGTCAGTCGAAGAAACCTCGTAGCGCCGCGTTTGGATTCGCCACGTTCTTTGTAGTGATCGGGTTTGTCATTATGTTGTCTCCCGTGTTATCGGCGATCTTCGTCGGGATGATTCCCGGTGACCACGGTGACAGTGGCGATGCGCTGGGATGGCTGCCCGTCCTATTCCTCTTCTGGGTGGCCCCCTGGGGCCTTCTGATGGTGATCATCGGTGGCATTATCGCGATAATTAGATACTTCTCTTCGCGATGAAACGTATCGGAGGGCACGCACAGCGACGCCCGGGTCAGCGACGCCCGGGTCAGCGACGGCTAACGCGCACCGAACACATGGGGGCCGCGACGCAACGCGTCGCGGCCCCCCAGAGGCGCAAGAACCTCAGAGCATCAGCGCTCGGAGGTAGCCTTCTCGGCGTCCGTCTCCGGCACGAAGGAATCCGTGTCCAGATCCGCCCAGTACTCCTCGGCCCACGGATCCTCGATCGGCTGCGAACGCTTCCAGAGGATGTAGCCCGCACCGGCGGTCGCGCCGACCAGGGCGGTCAGGCCAACAGCGCGCAGGAAACGGCACTTGCGGCGCTTGCGGGTGGGCGTCGTCAGGGCGGCGGCCGACACCTCGGAGGCGCGGCGTGCGCGGTCAGACAGCGAACCGCGTGCCGACAGGGCGGCACCCGCCTGGTTCACGGCGAGGGACGCGCGCGGCAGGTAGTCCTCCACCAGGTGCTCGCGGGCGTTCTCAATCGCGGGGCCGGCGTGCGCAGCGGCGGCCTGCGCGCGTGCTGCAGCGTTCTCAATCGCGGGAGCTGCGTGCTCGATCGCGCTTGTCAGTGCAGCCTGGGCACGGGGAGCGGCCCAATCGACGCCCTGGTTCGCCAGATCGGCAGCCCGAACGGCAACCTTCCCGGCGTAAACGGCGGCAGCGTCGCGAAGCTGCTCAGAGGTAGCGCGCAGCTTATCTGCATCGAAAGTCGGCGAGGTAGCCATGTTGTCTCCGATCCTGTCCATATTAACGGGGGCGCACATGCGCCACTCACGTCCTATTGTGCTACATCCGCCTGTGATGTGCAGCCCACTAGTCGGCGTGAGCTGAACGACCGTCAGGAAACACACAGGAAAAGATGACACCATTGTCAACATGAAAGCTATTCTGCACACCACCGCCGGAGACATCACCGTCGAGCTGTTCCCGAACCACGCTCCCAACACCGTCACCAACTTCGTGACGCTGGCCAAGGGCGAGCGCGAATGGGTCGACCCCAAGACCGGTCAGAAGACGTCCCGTCCCCTCTACGAC
>ERZ1699252.12-NODE-12-length-30053-cov-3.603622_pt1 | contig 30053 bp, 26 predicted proteins | sample MGYA00581531_ERZ1699252 | MGnify/ENA primary metagenome ERZ1699252 (study PRJEB42319, sample SAMD00040306) | human oral metagenome | material: saliva | host: Homo sapiens | study: EMG produced TPA metagenomics assembly of PRJDB4115 data set (Metgenomic analysis of...
CAGCAACACACAAGAAGATCGTGGGACACGCGCAGGCCTATCACTCAATCGACTTTTCCGTTATGTTCGAGAAGTCTTCTATGATGATGAATTAGTCGTTGTGGATAAACTAGACGAAGCTGGGATGCCAGCCTATCCAGAGGGCTGGGTGCCTTGGGTTAATCGTGTCAAAGAGCTTATCGCTAAGAACACGGATGATCCTGAAAAGATTACCTTCTATGTTGGAGAGCCAGAGTATGTGACTGAGCTCAATCACTATTACCCTCAAGCTCAGGTAGAACTCATCGAACGTTCTATTATCAATATCTCTGCTACTGAGATTCGAGACAATCCGATGGAAAATTGGCGTTTTATCACCAAACCTTTCCGTCGTCACTTTACGCGCAAGGTCCTTGTTGTGGGCTCTGCTAGCGGTGGAAAGACTACTCTTGTTAAGGATCTGGCTCGCACTTACAATGCTCCCTGCTCTCTGGAATATGCTAGGGAATATCAAGAAAAGTATAATGTACGAGATGACGAGTTAGATACCAACGACTATATTCACCTCCTAACAGATCAATACGCCCAGACCTCTGATATCATTGACAAAGGGCAACACTCAGGACTTATCTTTGCCGATACCAATTCAACAGTCACTAAGGTCTATATCGACTACTATTTGAAAGAAAATATCTCCCAAGAAGAGTTCGACTTGTTGGATCGCCTCTATCAGGTAACCCAGGCCCGTGAAAAGTGGGATTTGATTTTTGTGATCCTGCCAAAATCAAACTATGTAGATGATGGTTTCCGTGACATGACTATGGCTGATAATCAAACACGTGACTGGTTTACCCAGCACCTCCTAGACCTCCTATCACCATTCAAGGATAAAATCGTTATTTTAGGGGAAAATAGCAATAGCGACAGCTTCTTTTCAGATAACTACCATCACGCCAAGAAGGCAATCAAAGAGCGTCTACACATCGAGATTTAGAAGACTGGTGTAAAGCAATCATCATTTGCACTTACAATAAATAAAGGAGGAAACCTATGACTAAAACCTTCGAAAACTCTGGTAGTGAAAAGGAATTTTTGGACATCTATCGGCGAGAAGAGATAGATAAGTACGTTAAGCCCTCAGTGACCGTTGACTCTGTCATCTTCCGCTATTATGAAGGAAGAGTCCAAACCTTACTTATCAAGCGAAAAAACCATCCCTTCATGGGGAAATACGCCCTCAGTGGGGGCTTCGTTCAGGATCAAGAAGACCTCAATCTAGCTGTCTGTCGTGAGGTACAGGAGGAAACATCCGTTAAACTCGACCCTGACCACATTGAGCAGCTCATTACAGTAGGAACACCTTATCGGGATCCTCGAATGTGGACCATTACAGTAGCTTATCTATGCTTTATGGCCTTTAATGACATTCAAGTGGAAAAGGCTGCCGACGATGCCGCGTCTACGCATTGGTTAGACATCACCATGGTAGACGGTCAACTGCAACTTGTTGATGGTGATAAGACACTGTCACATGATGACCTCGCCTTTGACCATTGGGAAATTCTCTTAACAGCTATGGAACGTATCAAGGGACGACTCGAATACTATCCAACTATCCTTTCCATTATGCCCGAAGAAAACACCTTGACCACCTACCGTCAACTTTTTGGTACCTTTAATGAAGACTACCTCAAGATGGATTCCACAAATTTCTTGCGCCGCTTTAAGCACCTCTTCCAAAAAACCGGTCGTCAGGTAGCTACGAGAACCAGAAAGGCTGCCACCTACACTTATCACATCAAGCCACTCTAAATTAGGTCTTTGTTTGACAATTTGATACTTACATAGTAGTATTAAGAAAAATTAATAAGAGGTATCCTATGAAAAGTTTTACATTGATTAGTGGAATTCTCATTACACTCTTGGATGTCTTTTTCTTCGCTAATCCTACAAACCTTCTTGCCATCGTTGGTTGGCTGTTTGCCCTAGTGATGCTCATATCTGGTGTTTCAAGTCTCATGGTTTATTTTAAACGAGATAACGAAAACCGCTCCTTCTTCCAACTGCTTCAGAGTATCATTTCCATTGTTTTTGGGATTATTTTGCTATCAACATCAGCCTGGGTGCTCTCAGGTGTAGCTGTAACCATTATCGCTTGGTGGCTTCTTGTCTCAGCCTTTACACAAGGCTTTCAAGCTCGTCGCCAACGTCAATTCGGCTTCTCAGGACAACCTGCCCTGTCAATCGCCTTAATTTGTCTGGTATTTGGGCTCTTGCTCTTTAGTGCTCCGTTTTTCTCAGCCTTTCTTATTGGGCGCTTGGTAGCTTCCTTAATTATCTTTACGGGTGTTTCAGTCCTTTCCTTTTCATTCCGCTTGTGGTAGGAAGAAACCAGACACTACATAAACACAAAAAAGCCTTGCATTTGCAGGGCTTTTGTCATACTTTGATTACTAAAGAGCTTATCCTTCTAGCTCACTCAAATACTCATAACGTTCATACTTATCAAGTAGGGTTTCGTTAGCAGCATCCAAATCACGTTGAAGGGTAGCTAACTGTCCATAATCGCTAGCATTTTCAAGCATGGCTGCTTCAATCTCTTCGATTTTAGCTTCAAGGTCAGCAATCTCATCCTCGATGGTCGCCCACTCTTGTTTTTCAAAGTAGCTCATGCGTTTTTTGTCTTCTTTAACTTTCTCAACTTTAACGCTAGCTTGCTCTTTTTCCTTCTCGAGGAGGGCTGATTGCTCTTGTAAGAAGGCTTTTTCATCAAGGTAGTCTGTGTAGTTACCAAAGAACTCTCGAACACCACCCTCTTCAAAGGCTAGAATCTTGTTAGCTACCTTGTCCAAGAAATAGCGGTCGTGACTTACGGTAACGACAGGGCCGCCAAAACCATTAAGGAAGTTTTCCAAAACCGTCAAAGTTGCAATGTCCAAATCATTTGTCGGCTCATCCAAAAGCAGAACATTAGGCTTTTCAATCAGAATCTTAAGTAGATAAAGACGTTTCTTTTCCCCACCAGAGAGCTTGGCAATCTGTGTCCCATGGGTAGAACGAGAGAAAAGGAATTGCTCCAAGAGCTCTGTGATACTGGTTGTTCCAACCGTTGTCTTAACTTCATCTGCAACTTCTTGCAAGTAGTTAATGACACGCTTACTCTCATCCATATCTTTAATTTGTTGTGAGAAATAACCAATACGTACCGTCTCACCAATATCTAGAACACCAGCTGTAGGCACAAGGTCGCCATTAATCAGATTGAGCAAGGTAGATTTTCCGACACCATTATCCCCAACAATACCGATACGATCACGATTTTGCATGATAAGATTGAAATCACTGAGAATTTGCTTGCCATCTTCATAAGCAAAATCGACATGCTCGAAGTTCACTACCTTCTTACCAATACGGCTGGTCTCAAAGTTAATTTCAAGATCGTCATTATTAACTGTTTGGTGAACTTCACCCTTAAGATCCTTAAAGCGATTGATACGAGCTTGTTGTTTAGTCGCACGTGCCTGTGGTTGCGTTCGCATCCATGCTAACTCCTGCTTATAGAGTTGCTTTTTCTTGTGAAGGGCTGCTGCATCTCGTTCATCTTGTTCGGCCTTTAGACGCACATAGTCTTGATAATTCCCTTGATATTCAATCAGATTAGCCTGGTCTAACTCAAAGATACGTGTGGCTACATTGTCCAAGAAATAACGGTCGTGGGTAATAAAGAGTACCGTCTTTTTAGAAGACTTGAGAAAATTCGTCAACCAAGCAATAGTATCAATATCCAAATGGTTGGTTGGCTCATCCAAAAGCAAGAGATCTGCATCATTTAAGAGAACCTGAGCCAACTGCACACGACGACGAAGACCACCTGAGAGGTCCCCGACCTTTTGCGAGAGATCTGACAATCCCAACTTAGACAAGACTGTCTTAACCTCGCTCTCAATGGACCAAGCATCTAGACTATCCATCTCAGCCATAACCTTCTCCAAGCGAGCCTGATTCTCCTCAGAATAATCTGACATAAGGGTTTCATATTCACGAATCAAAGCCATCTCACGAAGGTCTGATGACAAGACTGTATCAAGCACTGTCTTGCTATCATCAAATTCTGGCTCCTGAGTCAAATAAGCAATCTTATAGCCATTAGCCTTAGTGAAAGGTGACACATCACCATCAAAACCAATACGCTCAGAGACAACATCTAGCAAGGTTGTCTTACCTGTCCCATTGACACCAATAATCCCAATACGATCCAAATCATGGATAATGAATGAAATCTCTTTAAAAACCGTCTTGTCTCCAACGGACTTGGTTAATTTTTCAACAATAAAATCTGACATCTTACTTCCTTTTTACAAATAACACCGCTACGGATCCTACGCATGCTCTGTAGCGGTGTGTCATTTTTATAACGTCCGTAGACTTATTTCATAGCTTGAACAAAGGCCATAATAGCTTCCTTGTCATTAGCTAGTTTCCCATCAACGATGGCATTTTCAATGGCTTTAAGTGTACGTCCAAGGTCCGGACCAGGTTTGAATCCTAGCTCCTTCATCAGTGTGCCACCATTCACAACGATTTCGTGCTTATCATGGATGAGCAACTGACCATCCAAATCGACAATACGCTCATAATCAACGTCCAAGCCCTGGGCCTGCCTCAAAGTCTCAGCCGCCTCTAAGAGCTCTTTACCATACTGATAAACATCTTGTTTAGTCACGGCTCTCTCCAAACGGAAATTGAAAATCTCAATCAAGGACTGAACTGTCTTTTGGAAATTAACAGACGTCTTCCATTTTTTAAGGAAAGAGCGTGGATTATCATGCTTGAGAGCCAAAAGAGTTGCCGCCCAAGCCTGTTCAGAACTTGTAAATCTAAAGTCCTCCACATAGTCTGCCACAAAAGACTGCCATTCTTCAGCAGTTTCTTGAAAATCCGGAAGGTACTGATAAGCCTTAGTCGCTAGAAGCGCCTTGATTCCTTTTTTCCAATGTGGTGCCAAAAGCAACTTATCGAACTCGATGAAACTTCGCTCAATCGAAATCTTTTCCAGAAGCGGGCCATGGCTGGTCATAGCCTGAAAAGTTTTTTCTTCGATATCAAAGTCTAAACTCGCGGCAAAACGTAGCCCTCGCATGATACGAAGGGCATCCTCGTTAAAGCGTTCCTCAGCCTTACCAACAGCCCTCAAAACACGGTTGTCCAAATCAGCAAGACCATCGAACTTATCGATAATCTCAGCATTTTCATTGAGAGCAAAAGCATTGACTGTAAAATCACGACGCTTGAGGTCTTCTTCCAATGAACGCACAAAGGACACGCTAGACGGACGACGGTAATCTACATAGACGTCCTCTGTTCGGAAGGTCGTCACCTCATACTCACCGCCATTTTCCAAAACCAAAACGGTCCCATGCTCAATACCGATATCCACCGTACGCTCGAAGATCTGCTTGGTCTCCTCAGGATATGAAGATGAAGCGATATCTACATCATGAATGGGACGGTTAAGAAGGGCATCACGTACCGAACCACCAACAAAGTAAGCCTCAAAACCCGCAGCCTTAATCTTCTCTAATATTGGTAAAGCCTTCTGAAACTCAGAAGGCAAATAACTTAATCTCATAGTAAATGTTCCAAACCATAAACAAGCTGAGCACGTTTAACCACTTCTTTAATACCGAGGTTAACGCCACCCATAAAGGAAATACGATCATAAGAATCATGACGCAAGGTCAAGCCTTCTCCTTGGCCACCAAAGATAACCTCTTGGTGAGCCACAAGTCCGGGCAAACGTACACTGTGAATACGGAAACCATCAAACTCAGCACCACGTGCTCCAGCAAGTGTTTCCACCTCATCCTCAGCACCTTGACGTTTTGTTTCGCGAACCTCACGGATAAGTTCAGCTGTTTTCACCGCTGTACCTGAAGGCGCATCTTTTTTCTTGTCATGGTGAAGCTCAATGATTTCAAGATCTGGGAAATATTTACTAGCTTCTGCCGCAAACTTCATAAGAAGGATAGCACCAATAGCAAAGTTAGGTGCAATCAAACCACCAATAGACTTGTCTTTAGAAAGGTCTGTCAATTCCTGAATTTGTGCTTCAGTAAATCCTGTGGTACCCACAACTGGTGCAAAACCATTCTCCAAAGCAAAACGAGTATTTTCATAGGCAACAGCTGGCATAGTGAAATCCACCCAGACATCTGCGTCAAAGCCAACCAAACCCGCTTTATCTGTGAAGACAGGAACACCGTCCACTTCTTTTTCTGTCGCAAATGGGTCAAGCAAGGCAGCCAAAGTCAATTCGTCATCTCCCTTGACCATTTCAACCGCAGTTGAACCCATTCTTCCTTTAAATCCAGCAACAATAACTTTAATAGACATGTTATTTTCCCTCTCTATTGATCTTAATCATAGACAAGCCCATCCCAGATGGATAGTACTTATTTGGTAAATTTAGGTGTTAGACCTAGTACTAGCGCTCCTTCACCCAAGTGTGTCGCAATTACAGCACATAAGGATACCACTGTTGAAACGCTAATTCCCTCTGCTTCTAGCTGCCTTTTAAAATCTTCAGCTTTTTCAGGAGCATTCGTGTGAAGAATACTAAGTTCCATTTCACGATTTTCCTCAGCTAGAGCAACCAAACGTTTCACAGCTTTCTTCTCTGTACGCACCTTTTCAAAAACAACGATTTTTCCTTCGTCATTAAAATTCAAAATAGGTTTGATAGACAAAAGATTTCCTAAAATCGCCGAACCATTCGACAAACGGCCACCCTTAACCAGATGATTAAGATCATCCACAAGAATATAAGCCGTCGTTTGATCAACTTGTTCCTCAAGCTTCTTCAAAATGCTCTCAAAAGACATCCCTTGGGCTGACCAATGCAAAACGTTTCTCACCATGGCTCCCATAGGAGCTGCTGTGATTTTTGTATCAGGAAAAGCAATCTTCAACTTGGCATGGTCCTCAATCAAAATCTGACTATTGGCCCAAAAACCAGAGATTCCTGAAGAAAGGAAAAGCCCAATGACATGGGTATAACCTTTCTCCTCCAACTCCGTAAGCAAGTTATCCAAGTCAGCTAGATTAGGTTGCGACGTCTTGAGCAGTTCCTCAGAGTTTGCCATTTGCGCATAAAACTGATTGACATCCAAGTTTTTTCCTTCAACAAAAGGCTGCCCCTCAATGATGACCGGAATATCTAAAACATAAACATCAGCATGGCCCTGAATTTCAGCAGGGAGATTAACCGATGAATCCGTAATAACTGCAAGAGACATCTTAGAACTCCAAATTGATACCTGGACGATCCAAGGCAATTTCAGTTACTTCATAAGTCAAACGTTGAAGCGTATCCAAGAGCGGTGCAGCCAAGGCTTCTGCTTCTTCTTGTGAGAAGTCTTTTGGTTCATTGACGATACGGTTTTGAATGTGGTCCATTTGAGAAACAATCCCTGAGATAACAAACTCATCACGGACAATCATAAATTGCAAAACAGCTACAACAGACGTATTGTTAGCTTCTTCATCTTTATTGTGCAACTGGAAAGTTACTTCAACATTTGTTTTAGGAACACCATTCTCTTTTTCCCACTCATGGTTACGAACATCATAGTGGTAACGGTTAACAAATACTTTTTCGCGAATTAAATCCATTAGTCATATTCTCCTTGATACAATTACTCTTTATTATAGCATAAATATGCTTTATTATGGGAATATTATTGACAGAAAAATGAGTATTTAGACTGATTTTGACAGCGATAATAATCACTAGAAAAGTAGGAGCTTTGATTTAGGACTAAGACTACTAAAATAAGGCTCCTTCATCAGAAGAGAGCCCTTATATTGCCAGCTAACAGTCTCTTAAAGAATGTTTCTGCTGTCCCTTTTCATCAAAATTCTCAGGAGCTAGCCAATTCTCAAATCGTTTCTTAAGTGCTGGCCACTCACTCTCAATAATCGAGAACCAGTCCGTATCACGGCTACGTCCCTTATAGATAGCATGGTTACGAAAACGCCCCTCATAGGTGAACCCTAAACGCATGGCAGCATTGGCAGAAGGACGGTTAAGACTATCACATTTCCACTCATAACGACGATAGTTAAGATCTTCAAAGACATATTTCATAAGCAGGTATTGAGCTTCTGTGGCTGCTCTAGTCTTTTGTAAAGCAGGTGCCAAAATCACTCGACCCATCTCAACACTACGATTTTTCGGCGTAATAGCCATAAGTGAAAAGGTTCCTAGAACCTTACCTGAAGCCTTATCCCTGATAGCAAAGAAATAAGGATTCTGGGATTGCTCATAATCCTCCAAACACTGACGTACAGCTTCTTCAGATTCAAATGGATCCGCATACATATAGGTCCAATCAGAAAGAATCTGATTAGTAAAGTAAAAGTCTAAAATGTCCTTATAATGCTCTGCAACCGTCAAATGTTCAACGCTACAATAACGACCTTCTAATAGAGCAACATCTGGCATCTTACCTGGACTAGCATCCGCTAGACTTGGCCCCACTTCTTGTTGGTAGTGATTTAAAGGCATAAGATTCTCCTTTTTCATAAAGAAAAGCCTACACAAAAGTGCAGACTTTAGCTTAATTATTTAGCAACTGGGTATACAGATACTTGTTTTTTGTCGCGACCTTTACGTTCGAAACGTACAACACCTTCAACTTTAGCGAAGAGTGTATCGTCACCACCACGGCCTACGTTTACACCTGGGTAGATGTGTGTACCGCGTTGACGGTAAAGGATTGATCCACCTGATACAGTTTGTCCATCAGCTGCTTTAGCACCAAGACGTTTAGCTTGTGAATCACGACCATTGGAAGTAGAACCCCCACCTTTTTTGTGGGCGAAAAGTTGCAAGTTTTCAAGAGTTTTCAACATAAGATTGTGTCCTTTCTTAGTGATTAGTCGCTAACTTACGCGTTGATAGCGTTGATAACAACTTTTGTATAAGGTTGACGGTGACCTTGTTTACGGTGGCTACCTTTTTTAGGTTTGTATTTGAAAGTAACAACTTTCTTTTGTTTACCTTGTTTTTCGATAGTTCCGACAACAGTAGCTCCCTCAACAACTGGAGTACCTACTACAGTTTTATCACCACCGACAAGAACAACTTCGTTAAAAGTTACTTCTGATCCTGCTTCAGCGTTGATTTTTTCAACGTAGATTGCTTGACCTACTTCAACTTTAACTTGTTTTCCACCAGTTTTGATGATTGCGTATGTGCTCATGATGCACCTCCTATTAAGATTTTTAATGTGTCTGAGGTTTCCCTCTGTGAAGACTCGCCTAGTACTGCGGGGACGAACCCACTTGCAAACAGTAGTCGTGCGGTTGCACAGGACGTGCATTTAGTCAACGTTACAATTCTATCATTTTTTCCCTCTAATGACAAGAGAAAAAGTTATTTTGATTATTCTTATTCTGCTCATTGATATTTAGCCAAGTAATGATTCCCCTACTCAACCCTTATACCATATTTTCCTAAGAAGGTCTTAGCTAGATCCTGCTCTAAATCAGCTAAACAAAGGCTCCTATCCGTTGTCAAAATTTGATAGCGTTCAGTCCCCTCGAAATAGAAGTGATTCAATAGCTGATAGCCATTTCGCTCATAAAATGCTAAACGTTTTAAGCGCTGATTCCGGTTAGAAGCATCCTTCTCATCCATGGGTTCAATCGTAAGAACACACGGTCGTACCCCTGCTTCTTTCTTAACTTGTGCCAAAATCTGACTGCCATATCCCTGAGATTGTTTACTTTCCTCAACTGCAAGAAAAAGTAGGTAGACCAGGTTGCCAGTATAAATGGTATAGGTCAAGCCAACGAAGACTTCCTGATCAAAGTAGGCCAAGAAAGATTGTCCTCTTTTCAAGCCGTTCCAAGACAATTGCCAGAGTGGGAGACGCTCCTCCACAGGAAAAGCCGCTTCATAAAGCGAAGCGACCTTCTTAAATGTTGATGTCAGAGGATAAATGTTACGAACCTCTAATGTCATTTCCCTAACCAATAATCTTCTTATAATCTTCTGGTGTTGCTACATGAGCATGCTCACGTTGACGATCAAGCAAGTGACTAAGGAAGTCACGGTTGCCCAAGGCTTCTTTAAGCGTTTGCTTAAATTGCCCAGCATTCATTGGTGAGAAGATATTACTTGGCGCGGTATATTCAGGACCATGGCTAGTGTTCGTAAAGGCAAGGATAAGCAAGTTATTTTCAAAGGCAGCACGTGTCGCTGACAAGATTTCATTTTGATGATTAATATCCAAGTAGAAATCAGCTTCCTTATAAAGACGCTTAACCTGCTCTGTTGTAATATTAGGATAGAGACTAACATTACTATATTTAGCCAAATCCATCAAGCGACTTGACATTTCTGTGATTGCCCCAACATGATAGTGCATGGTAGGTACTTCACTGACAATGCTTTCCAAATGTTCAATCTGGTCTGAGTTGGTCAAGATAAGCGCTTGATTTTGGAAGTTGTTCTGACGGGCAAATGGATACATGAAGCCAAGGAAGGCCACGCGAGAAGCTTGCTCTGGACTAACCAACTTTAGAAGATTCGTATAAGCTGTGTAATCTTGTACAACAATCTTAGTCTGACGATGGTTGCTCTCAAGAAGCAGACGCATATTCCCAGGAACTGAATCAGTGATTGGCTCTTGCCAGAAGAGAACGTCTTGACCAGAATTTGGAAGATTCATAGTTGTCAAGAAAGGTGTCGCCAGTGAGTTGTATAGAATACGACTCAAATCATAACCAGCTTCTTTAAGATAGAAGACTACAAATTCAGATTTATTTTTGAAAATGTAGACCTTGTCTTTCCAATTCAAGATAACGTCTTTAGTCAAATGGTTGATGACGATAACTTCCTTGTTGTCTGGAGTGAAATAGCTGGTAATGGTCGCTTCTTGCTTAACGTTATAGGTTGTTTGTGAGAAACGGTAACCCTTGTTATTGTAGCGATCAGTCACGCGCAAGCGTCCTGACTCATCATACCAGTCCACGGCTTTAACCAGACGTTGGTGAGCAGGATGCGCATAATGAATATGACCACGTTTCTTATCAAAACGGAAGATTTCCGCATTGCTATTCGTTCCTATAATTTCCCAGTAGTCAGGCGCAGGTACCTGATTAAAGTAAAGCGCAGAACCTTGAACCTTGTCAAAACCAGTGAAATAAAGGTAGGGTGAGGTCACATCACTAGGCAGAAAGCCATCATCTGAAAGACAAACTGTTGTATTTACATAGCCAGCGACAATCAGTGAGTAATGGAGATCCCAACTACCCTGACTATAGTTTTCAAATAAATTAATCATGACTAGTCATCTCCTTTACTAAGTTAAGCCACTTCTGCTCGATTTCCTCTGTCAAAAAGCCTTTGGCGATATCATAAGAAACTTGATGAACATGCTCCAAATCTGAGCGATTGAAGAAGGCTACAATTTTCTCTGCCAAGGCAGCTACGATAGCAGGCTCATCATCTTTTTCAAAACGAGGAATGAGGTACCCATTCTCATTATCCTTGATAAAGGTTTGGTTCCCATAACGAACATCAAAACCAATCATACCTAGACCAGATCCCACAGCTTCTAGAAGTGTCAAGCCAAACCCTTCACTCTTAGAACCTGATAGGTAAAGTTCGTAGTCCTTGTAGACTTCTGTCAAGTCTTGGTGACCTTTAAGGTGGATATAATCCTGAGCTTGATTTTCCTCGATAATGGCCTTAAGTTTGGTTTCTTCAGCACCTGTTCCATAGATATCAAAGTTTACTTGTGGCAGACTTTCTTTAGCCTTAACGACAGCCTTGGCCAACCAGTCCACGTGTTTTTCATTGGCCAAACGTGAGGCTGTGATGATAGAGAATGGTTTACGCTCTCCTTCAGGCTTTCTCAGTTTATCCACACTTCCCACAGGGATGGTTACGATATGAGGCGTAAACGGTGTGTATTTATTGAACTGATCTAGCATAATGCTACGTTGACGTTCTGTCGCTGTGATAAAGAAATCAACCTTATCTGCATTGCTGAATTGGTACTCGTAGAAGTTATTCCATAAAATAGTCTTGTCTGTCACAGCATTTTCACTAAAGTGCTCTGCATGAACCACAACCCCAAGCTTAGCAGGTTTGGTGTTACGGAAAACAGCCTGTCCGGTACCAGTTGCACGGTCCAAGATGACGATATCCTGGTCAGTTAGGCCAAGTTGCGACATAAAGTAGGCAATAAACTCATGCTTAGAAGACAAAATCTTATCTGGGAAACGGAAGACACTATCCTTTCCATCAACAATTTCATCATAGGCAACACTACCATCCTCATTGAAGAAACGACGTTGATAGAGGTGAGCCTTATTGTCTACCGGTGTGTAGTACTCTGTGAACATCTTAGTGTAAGAGTAAAAATCTTTACGGATTAAGCAACCACGCGATACTTTTTCCACACGGTGAACGATATCTTCACCCTCTTTACGCAAGTAGGCTGCATAGAAGATATCTTCCTTGGCACAAAAGAGCTTAACCACTTTACCATTAATCTCACGACGCGTGATGTCATAAGGAATTTCCTTTTCCAAATCCTTGACAGTATAGGTCGTTGGAGCAATTTTTAGGTCTGTAAAATAGCTGTAGAGCCAGATGATGTCTTCATCCTCAAACCCCATGTTACGGGTCAAATCAGAAAGATTGTCCTGCAAGAACATATCCATAAAGACAAATTTGGCCTTAATACCTGTGTTTTTGAAAATTGTAGAACGATAGGCCTGGGCGTACTCAACACCACTTGATGCCCAACCGATTCCTAAATTGATGTTATAAACAGTCATGTATTTTCCTTTCTGGGTAAAAGTTCAACATCGACATTTCTTTTTCGACATACCTAAGTCTAGTAGCAGCTAAGCACTACTATGTTAGTACGATATCCTCCTAGATTAGAGCAAGTCTTCGATAAGTGTATCCACTTCGTCTTGCGCCTCTTCAATAGGTGTGATTTCAGTCACCATGATTCCTGCAACCGCACGTTCAACCAAGGCGTCAACATCCATACGACGTTCATATTGTTCGACATTTTTGATTTTTGGATTAGTTTTTGGACGGTCAGGTGCAAAGATAGTACAGCAATCCTCAAAAGGTTGGATGGAAATGTCAAAGGTATCAATTTTTTGTGCCAAATCAATGATTTCCAACTTGTCCATAGTGACAACTGGACGAATCACTGGCGTACATGTGACAGCATTAATCGCCTGCATAGACTCCATAGTCTGACTGGCAACCTGACCAAGACTCTCACCGTTGATAATCACAAGGCCTCGGCGTTCTTCACGAATGCGGTCAGTAATACGCATCATGAAACGACGGGTCAAGGTCATCAAATAAGCTTCTGGCGCTTTTTCTTTGATTTCCTCTTGAATTTCAGTAAATGGTACTTCGATGAACTGAATATTACCACCAAATTTAGTCAACTTACGGGTCAAATCTTGAGCCTTTTTAAGAGCTCCAGGGCTAGTGTAAGGAGGACTTGCAAAGTGGACAGCTTCAATATCTACGCCACGTTTAAGGGCAAGATAGCCTGCCACTGGCGAATCAATCCCACCTGAAAGCATGAGCATTCCTTTACCAGCAGTACCTACAGGTAGACCGCCTGCTCCTTTGATTTCCTCGTGAGAAATATAAGCCGCCTCGGCACGAATTTCTACCTTAAGATTGACATCTGGTCCCTTCATCTGAGCCTTAATGTCAGGCAATACATCAAAAACTGCATTTCCTAAAGTAAGATTGAGCTCACGACTGTCGAGAACAAAGTCATGGTCACTACGTTTAGCAGTTACTTTAAAAGTAAGACCATCACGATAGAGTCCAGTCATAATGTCTTGAACAGCTTTTTTCAAAACCTCGACATCTTTTTCAAACTTGTAAACAGGACTAAAGGCTTGAATACCAAAAATTTGCTTCAAAGACTCTGCTACTGGCTCGTAGTCTGTATCATTGAGGTAGATATGTCCACGGTCTCGATCAAAAGTCACTTTAACTTCTGGATAGATGGATAGGACATCTTTAATATTATTTCTAAGTTTATTGATAAAGCGCATACGGTTCTTGCCCTTAGTAGACAATTCACCATAGCGAACCATAATTTCTGAATATGTTAGTGTCATTCCTTTTCCTTTTAAATTCGAATTTAGTTTTATTGTTTAGTCGATTAAATCTTGCTATCTCACTTTTTGTGTCTTGGCGTAGACCTGCTTGAAAATCGTGAGGAACTGTTCCACCTGTCCCATATCATTGTCATCATCAAGACTGATACGAACAGCTGTTTGAGCTAACTTAGTCGGTACACCCATAGAAATAAGGGTTCCCGCTGGTTTCCCCGCCTTAGATGAACATGCTGATGTCGTTGAAATATAGATTTGATGCTCTTCAAAAGCATGGACAATAACTTCACCACGAACACCCTTGATTCCAAAGGTCAAAATATTGGGAGCAAAGTCTTCACCCTCACCTGAGAAAATAGTAATATCCTCGTACTTAGCCAATTCGTCAAAGATAATCTTTTTCATCTTGGCAATTTTAGGAAGAGAAAATTCCTCTTTGTCAGTTACCAAGCGCAAGGCCTTGGCCATACTCGCAATGCCGGCAACATTTTCAGTCGTTGAACGGAAATCTTTTTCTTGACCACCACCGGTTAAGAGCGGAGTAATCTTTTTCCCTGCTTTTTTGTAGACAAAACCGACACCACGAACAGCATGAAACTTGTGACCAGAAAATGTCGCAAAATCTACACGGTCAGTTAAATAGGACGATACTGGAATCTTCCCAATAGCCTGAACAGCATCCACATGGAAAGATATGGTAGGCTCATTAGCCAAGAGATCTGAGATGGCTTGAATAGGTTGGATTGATCCGATTTCATTATTAACAGCCATAACCGAAACCAAGATCGTGTCAGGGCGTAATAATTCAGCAAGAGCTTCAACATCCACAAACCCTTGCTCATTTACTGGTGCATAAGACACCTCGAAACCATGCTCTAAAAGCCATTTGGCAGATTCTTTTACCGCAGGGTGTTCAATATCAGAAACAATGATGTGTTTGCCGTAAGGCTCTTTTTCGAAAGCTACACCTTTGATGACCCAGTTATCACCTTCGGTTCCTCCAGACGTAAAGAAAATCTCATCGGCTGATTTTCCAATGAGTTCCGCAACTTGCTTACGAGAAGCCTCCAAAATACGTGTCGCAGATGTTCCTAATTGGTGTAGGCTGGATGGGTTCCCAAAAATTTTAGTAGCCACTTCTTGATAGGTTCTAAGTGCCTCTGGATAAGGCACCGTCGTGGCTGAATTATCAAAATAAATCATGATTTTTCCTCGATTTTTATTTACTATTTATTATAGCATAATTTTTTTAGCAATTTTTGCGAGAAAATCATATAATAGAAAGTACGAAATATTTTTAAGGAGAGCATCATGTCTGAAAATTACTCACGCCGTAATCATTCATCAAAAGAAGAAAAAAAATCTGCCCCAAATGTGACTGAACACGTTACAAAAGGCTTCACTGCCTTCCAAAAAGTCCTTACTGCCGTCGGGACAATTTTGTCAATCATCGTGGCTTCAATCACCATCATGAATTTCACAGCCTCTAAAAATAAGGACACTTCTGATTCATCAGCCAATCAATCAACTGTAGTCATCAAAGAAGGCAATAATAAGACTCAAGAATCAAGTGCTACCTCATCTAGTTATGGCAATGCGACTGATTCAGAAACAGAAACAAGTAGCCAAGCAGGAACTAACACCTATTCGTCATCTGCAGATACAACAACGGGTGGCAATACGACTACCTCTTCATCAGTAGCTACTGCAGATACAACATCTGGCAATGCGACTACTGGTGGCGCAACAACTGGTGATGCCGCTTCTAACTAAAACATATAAAAGGCTAGGAAACCCTGCCTTTTTTCTATAATCCTATGAACTATACAGAAACTCTAAATTTTATCCATTCTTTCAAGGGCAATGGCCGTCGCCCTCAACTCGAACGTATGCGTTGGCTCTTGAAACAAGCCGGAAATCCTCAGACTCACTTTCCAACGGTGCATATAGTCGGGACCAACGGTAAGGGATCAACAACTAGCTACCTACAAAATATCCTAACAAAGTCAGGCTATCAGGTCGGGACTTTCACCTCCCCTTATATCACTCGCTTCAACGAACGTATTAGCATTAACGGCACAGAAATCCCTGATAAAGATTTGATTAGCCTTGTTGCGAAAGCTCAGGTTCTACTCGATGATTTAGAAGAGCACACTGCTTTTGAGCGACCAACGGAATTTGAATTGGTCACCTTACTCATGTTCCTCTACTTTGACCTTAAACAGGTTGATATGGCTATCATTGAAGCTGGAATTGGTGGACGCCTTGATTCGACCAATGTTCTTTCGCCAGAGCTTGTCATCTGTACTTCGATTGGCTTTGATCACACTGAGACCTTGGGCGATAGCCTTTTGGACATTGCCAATCATAAGGCAGGCGTCATGCGAGAAAACACACCTATCTTACTTGGTCGTGTCTCTGCAGAAGTTGAACATTTCTTCAACCAAAAATCACATGACCTACAAGCTCCTTTAGCCATCATTGATAGGGAAATTCAGCTGCTTCCGAAAGACAATCGAACGATCCAAATTTCTTATGACCATTGGGAAAGTCCAAATCTTAAACTTCCAATGTTAGGGCAGCATCAAGAAAACAATGCTGGGCTAGCTGTCACTGCTGCCCATATCCTAGCTCAAACATTTTCTAAGATTACCGATAAGAGCATCCAAGAGGGGATTGAAGAGACGCATTGGCCTGGTCGTAGTGAGTGGATAGGAAATAACATTTATCTAGATGGTGCTCATAATCCTCAAGGAATTGCCAGCTTAAAGCAGGTACTAAAAGATAACTTCGCTAATCGTAGGGTACACATCCTCTTTGCAGGACTTAGACGAAAGCCTTTGGCAGACTTACTAGAGGAATTGAAAGATTATGATATAACGGTAACCAGCTTTGACTTTTTTGAGGCACTGCCCTTGGATGACTATCCCAAAGACTTCAAACGTGCAGCCGACTATAGAGACTGGTTAGCACAAGCTGAATCAGCAAATTCTGATGACCTATTTGTTGTCACTGGATCTCTTTACTTTATCTCAGAAGTAAGAAACCACTTAATTAATGAAAGAAAGGCCTGAAGGCCTTTTTATTTAGACAATCTATAGTTTTACACAAAGTGTAGGCTGCTATTTGAACACAAAGAAAAGTCTGAAACTCTCGGTTAACAGACTTCACTTTTCTATCGCATCGTTACAAATTCTTCTGAACCTGTTGGATGGATGGTTTCCATAGCCAAAAAGGCTATGGAAATTCGCAAGGGAATTCCCTTGCGATTACTTTCAATTGAAGCCATTCAGACACAAAGAAAGGTCTGAAACTCTCGGTTAACAGACTTCACTTTTCTATCTCATCGTCACAAATTCTTCTGAACCTGTTGGGTGAATGGCAACCGTATTATCAAAATCAGCCTTAGTTGCTCCCATCTTAATGGCCACAGAGAAACCTTGAATCATCTCATCAACACCATAGCCAATACCGTGAAGGCCAATGATTTTCTCATCCTCACCAAGCGTTACTAATTTCATAGTTGAAGGCTGACGATTGTCTCCAAGGGCCGTATACATTGGTGTGAAACTAGATTTATAAACCTTAATATTCTCCGCACCATACTTAGCGATTGCTTTTTCTTCAGTCAAGCCAACAGAACCAATAACTGGATGGCTAAAGACCACAGTGGCTACATCAGTGTAATCAAGCTTAGCATCAGCTTTATTGTTGAAGAGTCGCTCTGACAATTGACGTCCAGCCTTGACTGCAACTGGTGTCAAATCAAGTTTACCAGTCACATCGCCAAGGGCATAGATTCCAGGAACAGATGTATTTTCAAACTCATCCGAATAGATTGTTCCTTTTTCAGTCAGTTTAACACCTGTCTTTTCAAGTCCAAAACCAGAGGTGTTGGCTGCGCGTCCAATAGCCCAGATGAGGCAATCAACTGTAATCGTCTCTCCATTATCAAAACTAATGGTTAAGGAATCATCTGCATTCTTCACTACCTCTGTCGCATTAGCATGCGTATGGAGGGTTGGACCAGATTTAGCCATTTCATCAACTAAAACATCAACGATATCCTTATCAAAGGTACGCAATGGACGATCTTTACGCACAAAGAGGTGTGTATCACTTCCAAGAGCATTGAGAACACCAGCAACCTCAACGGCGATGTAGCCAGCACCAATAACAGCTGTACGTTTTGGCACCTCATCTAGCTCAAAGAAACCATCGGAGGTAATTCCATATTCACTACCTGGAATATTTGGATAAAGGGCGTGACCACCTGTCGCAATAAGGATATGGGGTGCTGTATAACGCTCACCCGCTACTTCAACCGTATGAGGTTCAACAAATCTTGCATACTCGTATACACGTTCAACGCCATTGCTATCAAAACCACGCTCATAAGAACCATGAATACGGTCGATATAAGCCTGGCGATTGGCCTTAAGCGTTGCAAAATCAAACTTATTAATCGTCACATCAAAACCATACTCGCCTGCATAACGGTGAAGGGTTTCGGCAACCTGAGCACCATACCACATGACCTTTTTAGGCACACAACCTACATTGACACAGGTACCACCGACCTCTTTTCCTTCAAAGAGAATAACCTTAGCACCATGCATGGCAGCACGATTGGCACTGGCAATACCACCAGAACCACCACCAATGACAATATAATCGTATTCTTTTACCATATTTTACCTCTTATGTTTCTTTATACAGCGTATTAGCTACTAGATAAGCCATTTCTGCCTATACTTTATCATAAAATAGGTACCCTGACAAAAATCTGCTACGACACAAAAAACAACCCCGTCACAACGAGATTGTTTTGTCATATCTTATTTATCAAGTGGTTTGCGGAGGAATCCGAAGAGGATACCTGATACCACAGCACCAATCAAGATGAAGAGAAGGTAGAGAAGGGCATTTGATGTGAGGGCGATAACGAAGATACCTCCGTGTGGTGCCATCAATTTGATTCCTGCCATACCTACAAGAGCACCTGTAAGAGCTGAACCGACGATAAAGCTTGGGATAGCGCGTGCTGGGTCAGCTGCACCAAATGGGATCGCACCTTCAGTGATGAATGAAAGTCCCATAACAATGTTTGTCAAACCAGAGTTGCGTTCTTCTTCAGTGAATTTATCTTTAAACAAGAGTGTTGCTACAAATACTGCCAACGGAGGAACCATACCAGCCGCCATAACTGCTGCCATAACAACTGAACCGCCTGAAGTTACTGTTGCTGCGAGAGTACCTGTACCAAAGACATAAGCTGCTTTGTTGACTGGTCCACCCATATCCACTGCCATCATACCACCAACAAGGAGACCAAGTAGTACGGCTGAGCTTCCTGACAAGCTTGACAAGAAGTTATTAAGACCAGTATTGATTGCTGCCATTGGGATATTTACTGCCAACATCAAGAAACCAGTAGCAAATACACCTAGAAGTGGCAAGAGCAAGATAGAACGGATTCCTTCAAGGGCACGTGGAATACCTGCCAAGAGTTTACGAAGAACGAGGATAACACCACCTGCAAGGAAACCACCAACAAGAGCTCCAAGGAAACCTGAAGATACGCCAGCAAGGGCAAGGGTTGCTTTACCACCTGAAGCAAATGGAACACCACCAAAGGCTGCACCACTTGAAGCAATAGCACCAGCTACGAAACCTGATACCAAACCTGGTTTTTCAGCGATAGAGTAAGCAATGTAACCTGCAAGTACTGGAAGCATGAAGCCAAAAGCAGCGCCACCAATTGCTTTGAATTGAGCAGCAATTTCATGGTAAGAACCAAGTTGTGACAATTGATCTTTAGGAACACCCATGATTTGGTCAAGCAAGAAGGCAAGCGCAATCATGATACCACCACCGATAACGAATGGAAGCATTTGTGATACCCCACTCATCAAGTGTTTATAGAAGGCACCACCAAGGCTCAATTTCTCACTTGATTCTTGAACAGCTCCAGCATTTTCAGCGTGGAAGACTTCAGCTTTTCCATCCAAGATGTTTTGGATTAATTCTTGAGGTTGACGAATACCTGCAGCGACTGGTTTAGAAAGCAATTTTTTACCATCGAAACGTGCTGTTTCAACTGCCTTGTCTGCTGCTACGATAACACCTACAGCCTTACTGATTTCTTCAGCAGTCAAAGGTGTTCCGACACCTGAAGCACCGTTAGTTTCAACACGAACATTGACTCCCATTTCTTCACCTGTTTTAATTAGTGATTCTTCAGCCATGTAAGTGTGAGCAATACCAGTTGTACAAGCTGTTACAGCTACGATAAGTGGTTTATCGCTTGAAGCTGCTTCTTTAACAGCTTGTGCTTTCTTAGCTTCCTCAGCCTGTGCTTCTTCTTCACCCGTATTGAAAGCAGCAATCACTTCATCTGGAGAAGTCACCTTACGCAAACGATCTGCAAAACCATCTTGCATAAGGTATTTTGACAACTCAGCAAGGGCTGCCAAGTGAGTGTCATTTGCTCCCTCTGGAGCAGCAATCATAAAGAAGAGGTCTGTAGGTTGACCATCAAGTGATTCGTAATCTACACCTTTATTAGATTTAGCAAAAAGTACTGTTGCTTCTTTTACTGCAGCATTTTTGCTGTGCGGCATAGCGATTCCATCACCCAAACCAGTTGATGTTTGTGCTTCACGAGCCATAATACCTGCTTTGAAAACATCAAAGTCAGTCACAACACCATTGTCAACCAAGCTGTTAATCATTTCATCGATAGCAGCTTCTTTTGTAGTTGCTTGAAGGTCAAGCAACATTACTTTTTTGTTCAGCAAATCCTGAATTTTCATAGTTTTTCTACCTCTACTTTATTGTATGTTTCTTTAATAAATTCAATTGTCGCTAAATCATCTGAGAAAGCTGTAGATGTTCCACACGCTACTCCCCACTTGAGGGCCTCAATTGGATCACCCGATTTAACAAACTCACCAGTAAAACCAGCAACCATCGAGTCACCCGCACCAACAGAGTTTTTAACTGTTCCCTTGATTGGTTTAGCAAAGTAAGCAGCCTCTGGTGTGACCAGCAGAGCTCCATCACCTGCCATTGAGATGATAACGTTCTGTGCACCCTTAGCAAGGATTTCACGCGCATATTTTTCAACATCAGCCAAACCATTAAGTTTGACATTGAAAATAGCTTCTAACTCATGGTTATTCGGTTTAACCAAGAGTGGTTGGTAAGCCAAGGAATCAAGCAAGGTTTGACCTTCAAAGTCACAGACAACCTGTGCACCCGTTTCACGCACTAGTGGAATCAATTTGTTGTAGACCTTGTTCCCAAGATTGCTTGGTGCTGATCCAGCAAAAACAACCACATCATCGGCACTTACACTTGAAAGAACTGCTTCCAATTCAGCCAATTGATACTCATTAATGACAGGTCCTGCACCATTAATTTCAGTTTCTTGGTCAGCCTTGATTTTAACATTAATACGTGTGTCTTGATCCACTGCTACAAACTTGGTTTTAATGCCCTCTGCATCCAAACCATCTGTCACAAAACGTCCTGTAAAACCACCGATGAAGCCCGTTGCAGTATTATCAACACCTAAACGTTGCAAAATACGACTAACATTAATGCCCTTACCGCCAGCGAACTTATCATCACTCTCCATACGGTTAACTTCACCAATCTCTACTTTATCGATACGAACAATAAAGTCGATTGATGGATTCAGCGTTACAGTATAAATCATACTTCAATAACCCTCGTTTTCTCTTTCAATTCTTTTAGGAGCTCTTCTTCCGAAGCGTTTGTAATTATGGTTACTTTCTCGACCTCGGCTACCTTAGCATAGGTAATCTGACCAAGTTTAGAGGCATCAGCTAGAACATAGGCTTTTTGCGCATTAGCTATAACCGTCCGTTTAATAACTGCCTCTTCCATGTCTGGTGTGGTGAAATAATTAGCATCAACGCCATTAGCACCAATGAAAGCACAATCAAAATTCAGTTGTCTGATTTGCTCTTGAGCAGTACTTCCAATAGAGGCATCCGTTGAATGTTTAACCTTTCCTCCAACAATCCTAGTGCTAACACCAAGATCTACCAACTTAACCGCATGATGGATAGAATTAGTCACAACCGTTACCTGACGATTGGCCAAATGTGGAATCAAAAGTTCATTTGTTGTACTAGCCTCAAGAAAGACGACATCACCTTCCTTAATCAAATCGGCAGCATAACCAGCTAACTGAGCCTTTTCTTTAACGTTTCTAATAGCTTTTTGACTATTGGCAATTTCTTCCTTTAGACCATGAATGCTTTCAGCACCACCATGAACACGCTTAAGTTGGCCATCTGCCGCTAACTCGTCCAAGTCGCGACGAATCGTCGACTCGGAAGTATCACTTAACAAAACAGTTAGGTTTTCCAAAGTGACAAAACCATCTTGTTTCAACTGAGACAAGATAATCTGCTTACGTTCAGACTTTAGCATAATCTCTCCTTCTGTAATCGTTTACAAAGTCTATTATACTAAATTTTTAATAACTGTCAACTAAAAACAGTCAAAAAAAATCAAAATATTTCATTATAAAACACTAATCTGCCAAAATGACGCAATTTGATAAGAAAGTTCTTACATTTTCAAAAAAAACTTTCATTATCAAGTGCAAAATAAAAAAGCCTTTCGGCTCTCTTATCTTATTTGGCATAGTCAACCGCACGGAATTCACGAATGACTGTAACCTTAATATTTCCTGGGTAATCCAAATTCTTCTCAATTTGTTCACGTACCTTGTGAGACAAGATCGTAACTTCATCATCTGAGATTTTGTTTGGATGAACCATAATACGAATCTCACGACCAGCTTGAAGGGCGAAGCTTGTTTGAACACCGTCAAAGCTTGATGCAATTTCTTCCAAATCTCGGAGGCGTTTGACGTAATTCTCAACAGATTCATTACGAGCCCCTGGACGAGCCGAACTCAAAGCATCTGCTGCAGCTACAATAACTGCAATGACACTCTCAGGTTCTACATCGCCATGGTGGCTGGCAATAGCGTTAACCACAACTGGATGTTCTTTGTACTTACGTGCAAACTCAGCACCAATCTCTACGTGGCTACCTTCGACTTCTTTGTCAATGGCTTTCCCCATATCGTGAAGGAAACCAGCACGACGAGCGAGGGCAACATTCTCACCCAATTCACCAGCCATGATACCTGCTAGTTTACCAACTTCAACTGAGTGACGAAGTACGTTTTGACCATACGACGTACGGAACTGCAAGCGTCCCATAATCTTGATCAAGTCAGGGTGAAGATTCATAGCGCCAATTTCGTAGGCTGCTTCCTCACCATACTCACGGATACGGTTATCCATTTCCTGACGGCTCTTCTCAACCAACTCTTCAATACGAGCTGGATGGATGCGTCCATCCTTAATCAAGGCTTCGAGAGTCATACGTGCAATTTCACGACGAACGGGATCGAAACCAGAAAGGACAACTACTTCTGGAGTATCGTCAATAATAACGTCAATACCTGTTAGACTTTCAAGCGTACGGATGTTACGCCCCTCACGTCCAATGATACGACCTTTCATATTGTCATCTGGAAGGTGAACAGTAGTTACTGTTTGTTCAGTAACATAATCTCCAGCCAAGCGTTGCATAGCTTGCGCCAACACGTTTTTGGCCTTCTTATCAACAGTATCTTTAACCTGTGCTTCTGCATCTTTGATACGTGTTGCAATCTCATGAGTCAGATTATTCTCAGTCTCCGTTAAGATTACCTCACGCGCTTCTGCAATGGTCATCTGACCAACACGTTCAAGTTCAGCTTGCTTCTCAGCCTCCAACTGAGTCACATTCTCTTCACGCTCATTAAGATGTTTAGATTTGTCAGCAAGACTCTGCTCTTTCTTCTCGAGGGCAAGTTCTTTACTTGATAGATTTTCATCCTTACGATCAAGGCTAGTGGCACGTTCTGTTAAACGATTTTCCATTTGTTTAAGCTCTTGACGCTCAGATTTGAATTCTTTTTCAATATCTTCTCGATATTTTCTAGCTTCCTCTTTTGCTTCTAACAAGAACTCTTTACGTTGAGCCTTACTTTCGCGTTCAGCAGTCACACGCAGATGATCTGCATCATGTTCCGCCTGGCTACGAAGGTTCACAGCGTCTTGTTCTGCCTTTAGCAAGGTAGTTTCTGCTTGTTCCTTAGCTTTGCTAAGTTTAATAGAAATTGCTAAATATCCAACGACTAAACCAATGAGTGCAAAGACAACTAAAATTATCATGTTTATCATGTCTTTACCTCAACTTTTCTAAGGTTTCCCTAAAGAAAACCGTCTTCTAGTGTATCATAATTATAGCGAATTCTCAAATGAATACCCACCCCTTTTTCGTAGGTTTTATTAGAGTGATAGCAAAGCGGTTTTGTAAGTTATTTTAGTAATTCATGCCCTTTAAGTTGCTATTTGCTTACCTCGAAAGTTAGCAAAAAGGAAAGCAAAAAAATACCCGTTAGGGTATCTATCACTTTACGAGTTTAGCAGGCAAGGAACTAGCACCAGCAGGGTGCTTTTTTTATTTGTCTTCTATACTAATGTATCTATTTGATTTCCACAATAAATTAAAAGACTCCCATCAAGGAAATCTTTTTAATGTATATTCAATAGCGCTAAAATTAACGATATTGAGAATAATAACATACATGCCAACATTACTATTAAATAATACCTATGTTTAGCAAATTGATGTATTAAATTCCAGCAAGGTTTTTCACAGTCGCATTCATATTGAAAAAATGGTTTATCAACAATTATTGAAACCCAGTACAAAAGCGAGTATAGTACTGTAATTAAAAAACCAAACAAACTAGAAGAAATTAATAACGTCTTCGTTAGAGAGACCGTACTATAACTAACACTCTGAATAATATCAGAAAGAGCACTAAAACCACCAAACATAACAAATACAAAAGAAGAGAATACACCTAGTATAGTAATAAAGTCTGTATATATAGATGATTGTTTGGCACGAAGAACCTTGAATTTTTTTTCATATTTTGATATCTCGGAATCTGCTTTTTGCAGATCATCCTGCAATTCTATTAATTTTGTTTTTGTTTCTTCTAACTCAGAATTAGCACTTTGAAGTTTACTCTGTAGGCTATTTACAATAGTTTGAGTCTCTAAGTACAAACCATCGTATTGAATGTGAGCTAAACGAGCATGCTCGATTGCTTTTCCTAAACAAACAATAGCAGACTCTCTGTCCTGATCATCTTGTGGTAATTCTTTCTCATTTAAATTTAAAGCGTAGTCTTTAAATTGTTTTAAAATTTTGTGGTACTCTAGTTTGACAGCTACTAAAAAATCTCCCAACTTATCGGAAACATCTTCTCTATCTTTGTCAACTTCCAATACCGCTTTGGTTATTTCAGCGTAATCAACTCTTAAAAGATTAACTCTTATAGCAATAGAAATCAACTTTTCTAAGTCATCTCTTATTTCTTTAGTCCCATATACGTCACGTTTGAACCAAGGGGAAATCGTTTTAACTGATATTTTTTTTTCAATCTCGCTTATATCTTTATTATCTGTTGTCTTGACTCCCTTAAATTCAGGAGCCTTCTTTAAAAAATTTGAAAATGTGTCAACAAAAGATTGTTGATCACCTTTTAAATTTTTTTCAATCCCAAGGAAGCTTTTCTCTAGTGATATCATCTTTAAATATCCTCAAATTGATATTGAACGTTACTTGTATAGTCGCATATTTTATCACTATTATCATGCCAAAATGGAAGACGGTGACTAATGTCAACTAACGTAAATACATCGGTATTTAACAACTCGACAATGATGTTATTTAATGGTGTCAGACAATCAAGTTGCTTAAAGTGACCGATAATAATTTCCGATGAAAATTTTCTAAAGCGTAGATATTGTTCACGAATAACAGGACCATATTGCCAAACCTCAAAAGGTTGATCATACATCTCCCTTAACATTGATTCTTCAATAATCTCGTCTTCCTTTGCTAATTTAAAGGTAAAATACATGACCTTTTGTAACTGAAGATTCGTAATCGGCAACCCATTTTGTTTAGCAACGGCAATAATATGATCTGCAAATTTTTCCATGTTCAGCATAATTACCTCCTCTCTACTAGTATATCATATCTGTCAAGTACTACATTTAGCGAATCAAATACACTTTAGATACAACATATTGTAAATATCAAAACACTTATCAGAAACTTTTTTTATTCGCCCTCGCCTAGTTCCTTTATTATATCCGATACCTTTTCTAAACTCAATGTTTCGTGTGGCTCAACTCGTTCACCGTCCAAAACATAGTCATGGATCTTACCATTCTTTCGGACAATCTGGACAGTATCACCTTTAATAAAACCCTTGTCCATTGCCTCTTTAAATTCATCATAGGTTAGCATTATATTATTCTCCTTTCCTATACTATTCGTAATTGATACAGAAAAATAGGTATCTTTTTAAGTAATTCTATTATAGCGAAAAATGTTAGCAAACATTAGCATAAATTGGTATAGACACCCTATAAAAAACTGGAAAAAATTGCGCGTGATGTAAGACAACACCTTGTCGTGGCTCTCCTTGGCACGAGAAGGGGGCGGGGGTGCATTTAAAAATAGCCCGAATGTTATCCGGACTATTCTTTGTTTAAGGCAGTCTATGGACGTTTTAGGGGCGTTTTATATCAACATTTTTCAACATTTTTATACCACGCGCCATTATATATTTTTATATTCTAGTATTTTCTAACATTTATGGTTCCCATTCCGACATTTTCCAATAATATAGTAGTGTTTTATACCAACATTTTCCAACAATTAAGGCGTTTTATATCAAGTTTTTTCAAGTTTTTTATACCACGCCCTATATTAGGGCAACCCAACTATTCAAGCAAATCAACCAATTCACCATTTCGATAATTTTCAGCAAAAGCTAGACAAGCAAGGTTAACTAGCTCTTGAAATCTTGTTTTAGCGTAGCCCAACTCTTGACCAATAGCCCAGTTTGGTGCTGGTGGAGATTGTAAGAAACGGCGATAGATAATAACCCTATATCGTTCATCAATGATATTTCTGTGTGCTTCCTCAATAGCTTCCAGCTCATTTATGGCATTCATTCGTCTTAGGGCTAGTGTTTCAACAATGTTGCTACGGTTATTGTTCTTAGAACGTGGCTCAAAGGTATAATTTGCCGTTATACGTTGCTCAGCGCTATCGTGTGCTATCTCTCGCCAGCGTGGGTATTCACCTAGTTTCTTTTTAGCGTTCTTAATTGTCTGCTTTTCATTGATTGCCATAAGTTCCATGATCTATCCTCTTTTTATACTAGTCAAAAGCGCTCAGATAACCCAAGCGCTTCATTTCTGTTCAATCTTCGGCTAGTATCCCACTGACTGCCATATCTCGGATAAACTGGCTTTCTATCTCTGCTGGTAGCTCTAACAAATCTAGTAACTCACCTAGTGCCTGTTTGTCTGTGCTGGCAATCATTTTCTTTAAGGTGTTTTCGTATTGCTGTTCTAGATAGTCGCAAAATGCCACTCTTTGGGCTTGTGTCGGTGTTGCACTCAAAGCCATATAACAAGCTTCAGTTATCTGTGAGAATAGTTTAGCACGCGCTTCTGGGTGCTTATACAGTTCATAAATGTTCAGACTGGTATCCTCTGCTCGTAACTTTTTAGCTATTTCCATTAGTTTAGGGATATCGCTAGGCTCAATAGGTGTATCATCAGCCATATAATTTAAGCGGTGCTGTTCAAGTTCCAGTCTGTCTTTTTCCGCTTGTTCTAGGTAGTGGTTTTCAGTCATTTTTAGTCTCTCTTTCTTGTTTTAAGATAAATTATGTAAACTTTTGCGATTTGTTCCCTTGTTGTTCCCTTTTGTTACATTGTTGGTAACATATACAAAACCAATAGTAGCAAGGGTTTGAGGGGTGTTGTTCCCTTGTTACCTTCTTTTTTCTATTCTCTTATATATATACAACTATCATCATATATCTATCTATATTATAAACCTTATAAAGAAGGTAACAAAGTAACAGAATAGGTCTAACCCCTTATGCATCAAGGGGTTAAAGGTGTTACATTGTTGTGAAAACTATGTAACAACAAGGGAACAAGGTAACATTATTCCTCTTTTACGATTGAGTGTTGTGCTTTATTTAGTTTTTTTGCATCAAATCCATTAGGGTCTAAAGTTTTGATATCACCCGCTTTCGCCCTTGCCCTTTTAACAAAATAGCTGTGTGGTGTTAAGTTTCGTAGGTTTCTAGCGATTTCTTTCCCTGCACCGTATAAATTCGGCTTTTGTATTCCCATATCTTCGGCATACTCTCTTAGGCGTTTCGTGGCTAGAAAGACTGGTACAATTTCTAATTCATGCCAGCCGTTAGGGATGTATTCACTTTTTAGAAAATCAAGTAAATAATCATTATCTTCTTGATACTGCTCTAATAAGTCTTTGACCGCCTTAGGCTCAATAAAATGAGTGAATGGCTCTTGGTTGACGGCTTTATATAAAACGTATTCTAAAACGTCTTTATCTGCTAGGAACTCGTTCTTAATCCAAGGCTTTTCGATTTGACCGTTAAAGTCTGCATTAAAAGGAACAATCATAATACGACGATACCAGCCGTTGGTTTTGTTACCGCCATTAGGGATATAGTTTCCCGAAAAGATGTTAAAGAGCTTGAAAGTCGCTTCAAAGGCTGGTCTTCCTTTTGGGTTAACAAGTACAGTGTCACCGCTGGTGATACTCATTAGGTCAGACGGGTTTTTCAAGTATTCATTAGGTGCTTCATCTCCAATGTTACATACCTTACCCACAAGCGTTTCTAAGTTATGCTTGTCACTAAATTGTGCAGGTTTCAAAGCTGACACGTTACTTTCACCGATTAGATTGATAAGCAAGCGCTGAAATGTTCCTTTACCATTGTTACCGTCACCATAGAAAATAGCGAACTTGTTACGAGTATAGTTTGGGTTGATAGCCTCTAGGATAATTTGCCAAAAGAGGGTTATTAACTCACTATCGCCACAAGCAATAGAACTTAACCAATCATCAAACGTCTTACCCTCTCTATCCTTAGGGGTAAACTTAGGCGGATTGTAAGCAGTGGCTATCTTACTGGTGATAATATACTTAGGATCAAATGGTCGTAGTTGTTTGTTTTTCAAGTCTAAGATACCATTCTGTACTGGTACTAAGTTAGCACTTTCTAGTGGTTTTCTTATCTTCGTCATGGTACGTACCATCATTTTGATTTGTTTCCAATCGTTTGGCTTTATTCTGCTATCAAACGTCTTACACAAAACATTGAATTCGTCTGCGCTAGCGGTATAGATACCCTCGTCGAGATTATACAGATAGAGCAAGCTATTATCAGCAGTGTTAGATTTGGTAATAAACGTAAATGTTACGATTTTACTCAACTCTTTAGCTACGGTAAAGATACTAGGAAGCGGGATGACTGTTTTCTCATTCTTTTTTCCCTCGTTAACTAAGTATTTATTTTCTGAGCGCCATAGCTCACCAGCTTGATAGATACGGTCTAGTAACTCTTTCATAGACTTAGGTGGCTCAATAGCCTTGCTTTCGTTAAGTTGCTCTTGCAATTCCTCAATATTAATTTCCATTGACACCTCTCTTTCTAATTTCTGACTTAACAATACTTTCAAAAGTCCGTTCCAGTTCTTGCTCTGGTAAAGGGTTATCTGTAACGCCATTAGCTATGGTTGTTAGCTCATAGGCAGTGGCTACGTCAGCATCAACCCACTTCGAAAGCAATAGACCTACAAACCTAGTTACCGCAACATTACGCCCGCCCTCGTCACCAAAGCCATGTAATAGTGTATCAATCACGCGCATGG
>ERZ1699252.14-NODE-14-length-27732-cov-2.836225_pt1 | contig 27732 bp, 38 predicted proteins | sample MGYA00581531_ERZ1699252 | MGnify/ENA primary metagenome ERZ1699252 (study PRJEB42319, sample SAMD00040306) | human oral metagenome | material: saliva | host: Homo sapiens | study: EMG produced TPA metagenomics assembly of PRJDB4115 data set (Metgenomic analysis of...
TGGACAGGATTAGAGTTTTGGAAGAGAAACGCCCAATGGTCATCTATCGAGCTGATAATCAAGGCGCTGAGATATTTGGTAAGGTCGTCGAGAAAGGACGACACGGCAAGTTGTATACTGTCACAATTCGTGATTATGGGATTTTTGTAGTTACGAAGGACGTGTATGAAAAAGTGAAAGTTGGAGACGAGGTGTTACTATGACAGAAACTATTAAACTACCAGACTATTATGAGCCTGATTGGAAAAATGCAAGGTACGGGTCGTTGGAAGAGCTTAAAGAATTGTTGCTCTTTAAGCGTATTGTGAAATGGGATAAGGACTTTTTGCTGCTTGAAGACGGCACAAAGGTCACTATTGAAATGTCTGAAAGTGATTGCTGTGCCTCAGCAGGTGGGGAGTTCCAAGATGTATCACTTGACGCTGTGATTACTAATGTTGAAATTGGAGAACCGGAAGAAATCCCCGACCATTGGGGAACTGGTTATAAAAACAAAGTAACTATCTTCCATAATCAGAACCCTGTAGCTATTGCCAATTGTGAAGCAGAGCATAACGGCTATTATTACAGCGTAGGCTCTTTAGTGATTGGTGATATTCATTTTCCAGTTGTTAATGCTTAGGAGGATTTAACATGACACCAAGATATAGAGCGTGGATAAAAACAGAAAAACGTATGTTTTTTTCAGATGACATTCTTGCTATTGACTACGAAAACGAAGAAATAGTGACACAACAAGTTTATTTTGAGAATGGTTTACCAGACGATAGAGATATCTATTGTTACAATCCTGACGAAATCGAACTCATGCAATCAACAGACATGGTTGATAGGGATGGCAAGATTATCTTTGAAGGCGACATAGTCAAAATGGCTAAGGACGTCTATTCTGAACTGACTTATTACGAGGTTGTAAGACATAGAGGTGGAGCATATCGTCTTGAATCCAAACAACACGGATGTGAATTGTGGTTACGACATACTGATTGTGAGGTCGTGGGAATGTATATGAAAACAAGGAGCTACTAGATGCCTGACGTAGAATGGATTATGGAGAATTGCCACATGATGCGTGATAACGGTTGTTGGGCAGGAGAGAAGCAGATTTCCTATGCTAGCCCAGATGGTCAATACACATATTACGTGAACAAGCGCAAAGATGGCACTTATTATTTACATGGAGCAAGTAGACATTATGGGAGGAATTGACATGAAAGAAAAATCTTATGAACAAGTTTTGGAAGAATTTAATGATGTTGATAAAGTCAATAACCCTAGCCATTATAAGGGAAAATTCGGACTTTTGGAGGATAAGGAATGAGACCAAAAAGATACCCTTTCAGTGGTGCTAAAAAAGAGAGTGAAGCTAAGAAGATATCGTTAATGCTTAAAAAAGTCATTGAATCAGACTTGAAAGGAAGTGTTTGGGCTGAGCCTCTACATCTATATGGAAAAACAAGAGTCCATGTAGAGATAGAGGGTTATGGAAAGAAAATTACGACTGAGTTTAAAACAGATGATGTGGTTTTTTCTAAAAAAACTTCATTCTTTAAGAGGGCATTATTCAAAAGAGCTGAAATGATGTCTCAGTTTGATTTTAGAGAATCAACAATTGAAGAATGGAACCGAATAATCTTAGAACTTTTGGAGGCTATCAAATGGACCCAGAAATAATTGACAACATAAACAACCCAAGCCACTACCAAGGTCGGTATGGAATGGAATCTATCGATGCTTTAAGAAATTTCATGACACCAGAACAGCTGAAAGGCTTCTATCTTGGGAATGCCTTAAAGTATCAACTGCGATTTCAAAAGAAAAACGGTCTTGAAGACCTGAAGAAAGCACGCAAGAACCTTGACTGGTTGATTGAGGAGATGGAGCATGAGTGAATACGCTTTGTATCAAGGTGACGTGTTCATAACATTGGGAACTCTTGCTGAAATCAGCAAAGAAACGGGTATTGCTGAACGGATGTTGAAGTATTATACTTTTGCATCCACACAAAGAAGAAATCCAAATGGCAGGGCAGTCGTAAAGATTGAGGTGGATGATGAAGGATAATAAGTTTGGAAATCAAATAAGATTGTGGCGAAAAGCCAAAGGCCTAAAGAAAATTGAGGCTGCTAAAATCTTTGGAGTTACCCCAGAAACTATTTGTCATTGGGAAAGCGGAAAAGCACAACCGCAAGATGGGGATATGTTTGTTATTTGCGAAAAATTGAATCTTGACCCTCGTATGTTTTTGAGAAAAAAGACAAATTCTTTTGCTGAGATGCTAAAAAGAAAACGATGCGAGTTGGGGTTGACTCAAAGTGATTTAGCCATTAAGTTAGGATATCATAGAGATACGATAGCTAAGTAGGAAGCAGGCAGTAGCATTTCTAAATGCGCACAGGAAGATATCTGTACTTTCTTTGGAATCGAGATATAAAAAAAGAGCCAGCGCACGACTGACCCTCTTTATGAATTATTCCTTGAATCTATTATATCATAAAGGAGCGATGTTGTGAGGTTATTAAAAAAGGTTGACGTGCAATTTACCAAGAAAAATGTCTATGATGTTCTAGAGAGTTATCGCTCGTATGTCCGAATGGCAGGCGCTGAGTATTTGCCTAAAATCACAACGACCTACTCATTTGAACCAAAGACATTTACTGGTAAGAACACAGCTACCGAGAATATGGTTATCGAGCATGTGGATGCAGAAGCAGAGGTTATAGAGATTGAGAGAGCAGTCAACTGTATTATGGATCCATATGTTCGGCAGGTTATCGCAAAGAAGTACATGGACATGAAAATCCAATTACCAGACAAGGCTATCTATATGGACTTAGGTTATTCTGAGAGTGAATTCTACCGCATGCTTAGTAGAGGTGCTTTGGAATTTGCGGAAGCCTATCGAAAAGGTAAGCTGATTGTCTATCGTAAATTTTTGGGAGATATTTGCAAGTAAATTGCTAGGAAATGGCTTGTTTTACGTGATAAAATAGTATTGTCAAGTGATAGGTCAATTGACGTCTCCTTTATATTTATTATATTTTTCGAGGTTTCGACCTCGTTTTGGCGATGACAGGTAAGTGGTTTCTCTCCTATGTTTCCCTTGGTTCGATTCCGAGCATCGCCGTTAAAGACTACAAAAAAATAAATCAGAAAATTGATTTCTAATTAACACGCAAGGTAGTAGTCGCCTTGCAAAAAGGTCGCACATCGTGTGGCTTTTTTTGATTTAAAAAAAGGTGGTGATGGAAAATTGAGTGGATTGAGAATAAAACAAAAGAGATTTGCAGATGAGTACATCATCTCAGGCAATGCGACGGAAGCTTATAAGAAAGCAGGTTATCGTGCTTCTAGTGATAGGGTGGCAGGTGTCGAAGGACATAAGTTACTAAAGAATCCTAAGATTAAAAGCTATATAGATGAACGACTGAAACAACTTGATTCTGAGAAAATTGCAGATCAGCAAGAAGTCCTTAGTTATCTAACTTCAGTCATGCGAGGAGAGACGCAAGAACAGACCTTGATAAGCATAGGAGAATTAGGCCAAACGATTACGGATATCGATGTCGGAGCGAAGGATAGAATCAAGGCAGCCGAACTTTTAGGAAAACGGCATAGGCTTTGGACAGACAAAGTAGAAGCTGACATTTCTGGAACGGTGGTGTTTGCGAATGAGTCAGACATACCAGATTAAACAGAACGATATTGTTGTTGACCTACCTAAGACAGTAGGAGCTGGGTACGGACAATTTTGGCGCTCAAGAAATCTTTATCGTGTAGTCAAAGGTTCCCGTGGTTCGAAGAAGTCCAAAACAACTGCATTAAATTACGTCGTACGTCTTTTGAAATATCCCTGGTCTAACTTGCTTGTCATTCGTAGATATTCGAATACGAACAAGCAATCTACCTATACAGATTTTAAATGGGCGTGTAATGTGTTGGGCGTGACTCATTTGTTTAAATTTAACGAGTCTTTGCCCGAAATAACTATAAAAGCGACTGGGCAAAAGATTCTGTTCCGTGGTTTGGATGATGAACTAAAAATCACATCTATTACAGTTGACGTTGGTATTCTTTGTTGGGCATGGTTCGAGGAAGCGTACCAAATTGAGACTGAAGACAAGTTCAGTACGGTTGTTGAGTCAATCCGCGGTAGCCTAGACGTACCTGATTTCTTTAAACAGATTACAATTACGTTTAACCCGTGGAATGAAAGGCACTGGCTCAAGCGTGTCTTCTTTGATGAAGATACGAGACGAGCTGATACATTCGCTATTACTACCACTTATAAATGCAATGAGTGGTTGGATGAAGTTGATATCAAGCGCTATGAGGATTTGTATAATACGAACCCAAGGCGTGCTAGAATCGTTTGTGATGGCGAGTGGGGAGTTGCTGAAGGTTTAATCTACGAGAACGTAACTGTCAAGGATTTTGATAAGGATGAATTGCTACAAGATCCAGCTTATAAGTTATGTATCGGTCTTGACTTTGGTTTTACTCATGACCCAACCGCTTTGTGTTGTTCGCTGATAAATGACACAATGAAAGAAATACACATCTTTGACGAAGCGTACAGAGTTGGTCTGATAACCAAGGAAGTCGCTAAGATGATAAAAGATAAAGGTTATCATCGCTCGACAATCATCGCAGATAGCGCAGAGTCACGACTTATTGAAGAGCTCAGGTCAGAACATGGGATAACTCGAATTAAAGAGAGTCGGAAAGGTAAGGATAGTATCATGGCAGGCGTGTCCAAATTACAAGGATACGCTATTTATGTGCATCCGAGTTGTGAACATATCATGGATGAATTTTATAGTTACTGTTACCAGCGAGATAAAGAAGGCAATTGGTTGAATAAACCAGAGGATAAAAACAACCACTTGATGGATGCGCTACGTTATAGCCTTCAATGTATCGAGGGTGGGAAAGCAACCGTCCGCAGGCGTTCTGATTATGGTCTATAGAGAGGAAAGACATGTACCAATATTTAACCTATCCACGAGATGGATATGATGAGGTTTTTTTGAAGAAAGACCTGATTTACAAATTGATAACGAAACATAGCACTGAAGGCTCACGTTTGAAAAAACTTAAAAGCTACTACTTGGGTGAGCATGCTATCTTAAATCACAAGAGACGCAACGAGAACGCACCTAATTACAAGACGGTAGCCAATCATGCTAAAGATATTGCAGATACAGCTACGGGCTATTTTATGGGCAATCCTATCAAGTATAACAATACCGCTGACGGTGATATTGATGAACTACTTACAGCTTTTGACGGAGCTGAGATTGACCAAGTAGATGCGCAGAATGCTTTGAATATGGCTATCTATGGTCGTGCTTATGAATATATCTACGCTAAAGAGGGATTGACTGAGTTGGACTCAACTAGTATTGATCCAGAAAATACCTTCATGGTCTACGATGATAGCATTGAACGAAAGCCTTTGTTTGCGGTTTATTACTATGAAGTCAAGGATGATACAAAGGATACTACTAAGTATCAAGCTGAGGTCTTTACTGAGAATCTGCATTATCACATGGTACTGAGAAGTACAGATTCAGGAACAACTCAGAATGAGCAAGTAGAACCTCACAACCTTGGACAGATTCCGATTATCGAGTATCGCAACAATCACTTTGCGATTGGCGATTACGAGCAACAGATTAGCTTGATTGATGCTTATAATTCCTTGATGGGTAACCGTGTTAATGACAAAGAGCAGGCAGTAGAGTCTATCCTTGTATTGTATGGTACGCAGTTAGCAGACACGCCAGAAGATGCTAAGGTAGCGATGAAGATTCTTTCTGAAGAGGGTCTTTTGGAATTGCCGGGCGATAGTGCAAGGGCTGAGTTCTTGAAGAATACGCTTGACGAAAGCGCTACGGAAATCTTGCGTACGGCTCTGAAAGAGGATATCTACACATTCAGTCATGTACCTAATTTGACTGATGAGAACTTCGCAGGGAACACATCGGGCGTTGCCATGGAATTCAAGCTAATGGGCCTTGAGATGATTACCAAGACTAAGGAAGCGAACTACAAGCGTGGATTGCGCCAACGGATTGCGATTTTTGCTCATTACCTGGGCATGAAACAGATCGCTTTAGAGTCTCATTCAATCGTTCCACAGTTTAGCCGCGGTTTACCTAAGAACTTGCTAGAAATCTCTCAGATTGTGAACAATTTGGAAGGCAAAGTGACCAATAGGCAGCTTATTTCTCTCTTGCCGTTTGTGGAAGACCCTGACGCTGAACTGGAAGCCTTGGAAAAAGAGAAAAAGAAGAACATGGAAGACATGCCGATGTTCAACCAAGACAATACGAAACCCGAAGATGAGGTAGAGGATGAAGAATCAGGAGTATTGGGCGAAGAGGAAAGCCAATCTGATTTACCAACAGATGGACAAGGCCGAAAAGCAGGCAGACCAGTTCGATAAGGTTTATCAGGAAGCTAAGACTTACTTAGATAAGGAAATCAATAAGATTTTCGATAAGTTCCAACGTGATTATGGTCTAAGTCAGGTGGAAGCTAGACAAGTCTTGAAGAACATGAAAGATAAGAAAGACTTGAATGAACTTCGTAAGGTGCTTGAGGCAAGACCGAATGACCCAAATATCCAAAGACTACTGGCTGACTTAGACAGTCCAGCTTATTCTTTCCGTATGAAGCGCCTAGAGCGTTTGAGCGACAATTTGGACCGTATGCGTGAATCTATCTATCATTCAGAGAAAACAGGCTCAGACGCCTATTACAGCGACCTGATGAAGGATAGTTATTACAAAGCTACCTTTGACCTACAACAGCAGGCAGGGTTAGCGTATGGCTTTTCTGGGCTTCCTGAGAGCGAGATAAAACATCTACAGTCTTTTAGTTGGGTAGGAGATGGAAGTACGTACTCAACAAAAATTTGGAAGAACACAGGGAAGCTTACTTCTAACATAAAAGATGAACTCCTCATAAGCCTTATGACAGGACGAGATATACGAGGAACTGCACAAGCAATTGCTGAGAGGTTCAATGTAGGTCAGAATGATGCAAGGCGTTTGGTTCGGACAGAATCAGCCTTTTTTCACAACCAGATGGAACTACTAAGCTATGAAGAAGCAGATATAGAAAAGTATATCTTTGTGGCCGTCTTAGACAAGCGTACATCACGCATTTGTCAGGAGCATGACAATCAGGTCTATGATAGGGACAAAGCGACCCCTGGCGTCAATTACCCGCCTCTGCACCCGTGGTGTAGGTCTACTACTGTCGGATACGACGAGGACGCAGACTACAGCAAGCTGAAGCGCAGGGCAAGGAACCCTAAGACTGGTAAAGTCGAGTATGTGCCTGCTGATATGACTTATAAAGAGTGGTATAGCAAGTATGTTGCGAAAGACGGGGAAAAGGTGTATAATCAGGGTATGAGTTCAATTGATTTAATGGCAAAACAACAGTCTTTTGTTGTTGGAAATGATATTCGAGTGAATGCCAAAAAACTTAGCGGAACCGAGTTTGATTTTTGGACTCAGAACAATGGTAAGAAAATTAGAGATACAGTGGCGAACGTTCAAGAAGCTTTCCGCCAATTGCCTGATTATTCAAAGCCAACTGTTGTGTTTTTAAAAAAATCAAAGCTGCCTGGTCTAGCTGGATATGACTATAAGCAGGATATTTTGTTTATAAGTGATGCTCTTAGTTCAGAGAAAGAATTCAAAGACATTTTATCGGATGGGTTCTTTGCTGCAAAAGACATTAAAGATGCAATAGTTCATGAGTTGACGCATAAACAACACTGGGATTCTGCAAAAGCGTTTTACAAAGCAAATAAAAAGCGTTATAATAGTCTTGAAGAAGCGATGGCATATTTGAATAGAGACTTGGTAACCTATGTAAAAAAACAACATAATATTGATAAAATGTATTTATATAGGGTTAGCATTAATGCTCTCTCCGCTTTTGAAATAAATAATATTAATGAATTGGTCGCAGAAGTTGGAGTTTTAGGAAATAATACTCCCGATGATACACTATTACAAAAAGTACAGGAGGTTCTATCATGGAAGTAATGGCGTTGCCTAGTAAAGAAATGATGCAGTTCTATACAGAAATATATCCGTGGATAAAAACTAGCTTTCCAGACAATACAACTCCTAGATTTTTATTCAAAGATAACACCCCTGGTCATATTTTAGAAATGTTCGAACAAATAAAAGAAAATCTAGGATATGACTACGCAATATAAAATACCAAAGCACCTAGAGAAATCTAAGTGCTTTTCTTATTTTTAATTTTTTTCAAAAAACCTCTTGACTTTTTGGTAACACAGTTATATAATAATTGTGTTACCAAGAAAAGAGGTGATGACATGGTAGCAAAAGTCGGAAGACCGAAAAGTGAAAATCCTCGCAGAAATAATACAAGACTTCGTATGACTGATGAAGAAGTAGCAATGTTAGAGTATTGTGCTGAACAAACAGGAAAGACGAAGACGGAAATTTTAATGCTGGGACTAGAAAAGGTCTACAACGAAATCAAAAAATAGCCTAGAACCCACTAACGCCAATCAGATGGTTCTAAGCTATCGCACGAAAGAAACTCTTTCTGAAATCATTATATCAGAAAAGAGCTTCTTTGTCATACCGAAAAGGAGTTTTTATAATGGCAAAAAAAGTTTTAAAAATCGCTTGACAAATGCCGACAATAGTTTTATTATACTTATGTCGGCAAAAGTGAGGTGATGAACTTGACTGACAAAAAGAAAATGGGGCGACCTACGAGCGACCCTAAGACCGTTAAGTTAACTGTTAGGATTAACGAGGAAACTAATAAAACTTTGGAAGAGTATTGCAAAAATAATAATCTCTCCAAAGCTGACGGTGTTAGAGAAGCAATAAGTCGTCTAAAATAACAAATACCGCCTAGCTCTCTGTCGCCAAACTTGCGAGCTAAACGGTATCACCACAGAAGTGTTTCTGCATGAAATATTATATCATGCTGAGACGCTCTTTTCAAGGTACACGAAGGAGTGTTTTTATTATGGCAAAAATTGAATTAACAGAAGAACAATTGACTCATCTAGGCTACGAACTTGCAGATATTCGAAGAACGGTTGAAATGGCAACCAATATGACAGAAACCTTGGCTTGGGTTCAACTTAAGGACGATACAGCTTTTAAAGAGATGTCTAAAAAGTTCTTTGATACTTTTAATGAACAATTCGGTTTACTTCATTCAACACTAGATGAAATTGCTTTTATTTTGATGAACTCAACAGATAAAGCAGAAATCTTAGGAAGTAAAATTTTTAACTAGGAGCATAAAAATGGAACTACAAATTTTTAAAAATGAACAATTCGGAGAAGTAAGAACAGTAGAAATTAAAGGCGAGCCATTCTTTAATTTGAATGATTGTTGTCAAATTCTGGATTTAAGCAATCCACGAAAAACACTAGAAAGACTCAATCCAAAGGGTGTAACTAGTAGTGACATCCTTACAAACGGAGGAGTCCAACAAGCCAACTTCATCAACGAAGCGAATTTCTATAAACTTGTTTTTCAATCTCGCAAACCAGAAGCAGAGAAATTTGCTGATTGGGTCACTAGCGAAGTGCTGCCCTCTATTCGTAAGCATGGCGCTTATATGACCGACCAAGTGGCCTATAATATCACACACAACAAACAAGCCTTAGCAGACTTGCTCCTTATGGCTGGTAATCAACTGAAAGAAAAAGAAGCAGTCATTAAACACTTGGAAGCTGAAAAAGCTGTACTTTCCGTTGAAAATACCATAATGAAGCCGAAAGCAGACTATTTCGATGAACTGGTAGATAGAAACTTACTGACCAGCTTCCGAGAAACAGCAAAACAATTAAAAATCAAAGAACGCAAGTTTATTGACTTCTTGATGGAGAAAAAATATATCTATCGAGATAAGAAAGGCAAGCTCCAACCAACAGCCAATAAAAACGATGGTTTGTTTGAAGTAAAGGAAACACTCAACGGAAAAACACAATGGTCTGGCACACAGACACTCATCACACCTAAAGGCCGTGAAACCTTTAGACTACTATTTATTTAATTATGCACTAACCGCGTCGAAATCGAGGCGGTTTTCTTATGTTCTAACCGTATGGAATCCCGTACGGTTTTAATATTGTCCAAACTGTGCCGATGACATTAAAAGCTGTACTGTTCCGTCGCCGGACGTAAAGCGAGATTATCGAGTGGCGACGTAATCGCTGGAGGACAATTATGTCAGAAGAAATCAATGCAACTGTATCTACTGAATCAACTGAGACTGTCGACACTCAAGAAAATGTTGATACAGTGCAGGAAGAAAAGCACGAACGAACTTTCACTCGTGCTGAAATCGGTAAGATGCTATCTGCCGAACGCTCTAAATGGGAAGCTGAGCAAGAAGCTAAAGAGAACGAAGCTAAGAAGCTTGCCAAGATGAACGCTGATGAGAAACAGAAATATCAGTTGGATCAGCGTGAGCAAGAACTAGCTGACCGTGAAAAGGCTATCGATCGTAAAGAATTAACCGCAGAAGCTAAAGCAATGCTAAGTGAACGTGACTTACCTGTTGAGTTAGTAAATGTGGTTGATTTGACAAGCGCAGAGACGGTATCGCAGTCTGTCGCATTATTACAGAAATCATGGGAGCAAGCCGTACAAAAAGGCGTACAAGAAAAACTAAAAGGCGGAGCTCCGATGAAGCAAGCACCAGTCGATAGTGACGGCATCACAAAAGAAGAATTTGCTCGTATGGGGTATCAGAGTCGAAATGAACTCTATCAAAAGAACCCAGAACTCTATAAGAAATTGAAAGGTTAAAATAAATGACAGCAGGACAAACTAAATTAGCCAATATGGTTAACCCAGAAGAAATGGCGGACATGGTTTCCGCTAAACTACCTAAATTGATTAAATTCACTCCACTTGCTTATGTGGAGACAGCGCTCCAAGGCCAACCAGGGAATACTCTAACAGTTCCAGCATGGGAGTATGCAGGAGATGCGACTGAGGTTGGAGAAGGTCAAGCTATTTCTCCAGACCAGTTGACTACTAAAAAGACCACTATGACCATCAAAAAGGCTGCTAAAGGTTATGAAATTACCGATGAAGCCCTTTTGTCAGGTCTTGGCGACCCACTAGGTCAAGCGACTTACCAGCTTGGTTTGGCTATTGCTAACAAGATTGATGATGATTTGGTCGCAGTAGCTAAAACTGCAACACAGCACGTTGCAGAAGCTCCAACAACAGGAGCAGCTCTTGATAAAGCACTTGCTATTTTTGACGATGAAGAAGATGCAAAATATGTAGCTCTTATCAATCCAGCAGATGCCATTGATTTGCGTGCTAACACTGTGAAAGAATGGATTTCAGGCACAGAAGTAGGAGCGAATACAGTTGTTTCTGGTACATTTGGAGAAACACGAGGTGTTCAAATCGTGCGTACTAAGAAAGTTGAAAAGGGTAAAGGCTTTATCGTCAAAGTCTCTCCTAGTCAGACTCAGACAGACGATGCCAACAAATACGGTGCGTTTGTTATCATGCTAAAACGTGATGTGGCTATCGAAACAGACCGTGACATCCTTAAAAAGACGACGGTTATCACTGGTGATGAACATTACGGTGTTTACCTATACGACCCTACACGAGTTGTAAAATTCGGTGAGTAAGAGGTGACGATATGAGCTTATTGCTACGACGTCATTATATCCAAGAGGAGCAAGCTGGCCAGTATTCTGATTTAGAGAATAAGACTTTAGAAGAGTTAAAGAATCTAGCTAAAGAAGCTGGCATAGCTGGCACCTATAAGTTGACAAAAGCCGAAATTGTAGAGGTGTTGGAGGATTTAAAAAGTGAAATTTAAAATCAAACAAGATTTCTATGATTGGAAATCAAATGTGAAACGACTGGTGGGAGAGGAGCTTGAGATTACTGAGGAGCGTTATGCTGAACTGACTGACAATTTTGCCAGCAATGGTGTCGCTATCTCAGATGTTCTTGAGGAAATCCTCCCTGAACCTGAGTTTTTAGAAGAGGATTGATATGTCTATAGAGTTGCTGAAGAAAATGACAGGCGAAGAAGATACTCAGCTTCTCATGTTGCTCCAAACGAGGGCTACAAATCTTATCTTGTCAGAGACTAATCGCACATCTTTGACACCTGCTTTAAGCCTCTTAATACCTGAGGTTGCTATCGAGCTCCACAATCGCTCAGGAGCGGAAGGAGAGCACTCTAGAACCGAGGGCGGCATAGCAGTAGTCTACGGAGAAAACGGCCTATCTACGGGTCTTCTACAGCGTATACGCATGCACAGACTAGCAAGGGTGGCAGGCCATGTTTTTGAAGCAGAGTAGACTGAAACCTTATCCAATGCGACGGTTTGAAAAGACTGTTACAGAGGAAGGTGTCGCAAAAGAAGGATATGCCAAGGAAGCTGATACAGTCCGCCTTGAATTGTGGCCAGCTAGTAGCAAGTTACAATCTGAATTGTATGGCGAGCGTGTCAATGATATTTTGAACGCAAATGCCAACAAGTCAGCTACTATCAAAGTGAAAGATGGTGTGTGTATCGATAGCCAGACAGAAGTGACTCACAGGGTTATTTCTAAAAAGGTATACACACATCATCAAGTTTTGGAGTTAGAGCGTGTCAGAGCTACTAGGGGCAGATAGACTTATAGCTAAGTTCAGAAAGCTGTCAGATGTTGCGCAACGAGATATTGTTTCAAAGGCGGTTCATCATGCAGCCAAAACCATTGTTCAAGCTGATGCCAAAAGACTTGCACCAGGGAACAATGGAGAACTTAGAAATAGTATCAAGACTAGGGTTAAAATGGACGGAGATAAGGTTATAGGCGAGGTTTACACCAACCTACACTATGCTCCTTACGTTGAGTTTGGAGCAGGACCAATAGGACAAGCTAACCATTCGGGTATCTCTCCAGAGGTCAGCGTGACTTACAAGTCTAATCCTTGGTATGTGCATGAAGACCAAATCAATGTAGGGCCTTACCACTTCCAAAAAATTGGGGAGTTCTACAAGATGTATGGTCAACCTGCCCAACCTTATCTTTATCCAGCTCTGAGAGACAATCAAGAGCGTGTGTCTAAGAATATTTCGAATTATGTGCGTAGAAAGATAAGAGAACAAATATAATGATCAATATCAAGCCTGTTATTTATAAAGAATTGCAAAAGGTCGCAGATAATGTGACTGATACTTATCCTAGCGATTGGGAGACTTTCCCAGTCGTTATTTTTTTAGAAGAACAAAACAAGCCGGGTGATTGGTTTGACGACAAGGAACAAAAATCTTCTATCCGCTACAAGGTGGATATCTTTGATGATACCAGCACTAGTGAGTTAGCTGTTAAAATCAATCAGATTTTTGAGTCTTTAGGTTTGCGAAGAACCGACTGCCAAGACGTGCCAGACCCGTCTCATTTGAGACATAAGGTCATGCGTTTTGAAGGTGTCGTTGATTTAGACTCAGAGCTTGTTTTTCAATTTAGAATGGAGAATTAAACATGTTAGCAAATGGAATTACGTTAGCTTATGGTACAGCTAAAGGAACTTATACTAAACTTGCTGGGTTGAAAGAAGTACCAGAGTTTGGTATTGAGCCTGAAAAAGTAGAGAACACTACTCTTGAAGATAAAGTTAAGAAGTATGAGTTCGGTATCGGTGATGCAGGGGAATTGGAATACAAATTCTCTTACAAGAACGATAGCGCAACCGCACCTTATCGTATTTTGCGTAACGCGGCAGACAACAAGACAAAACTTTTCTTTGAGCAAACTTACCCAGACAACACTAAAGTTCATTTTGAAGGTCAAGTATCTGTTAAGCTTGGCGGTGGCGGTGTCAATGCCGTTATCGAGTTCACCCTTAAAATTGCTTTACAGTCAGAGTTGGAATTTGTAGACGGAATTGGAGGTTAATTAAATGGCGTTAAAATACACAACTTGGAAAGTTACTGACGAAAAAGAGTTGAAGCTACGTTTGACATCTCATCAAGCTGCAACTGTGGAAGAAAAAATTGGCATGAACTTGCTAAAGATTTTCATGCCTGAAGCTGGCGAAGAGTTCACTTTACCGCCTTTGAAAGTTATGTTGTTGTTAGTTCACGGAGCCTTGCAGCAGTATGAACATGGGTATTCCTTTGAGGATGTCTATGATCTATACGATGAATATGTGGATAACGGTGGAGACCAAACAACCTTCATGACAGAGGTTTTAATGCCACTCTTTGAAGTATCGGGTTTTACTCCACGAGGAAGCAAGGACAAGAAAACTTCCAAGAAGAAAATGACAGTAGTCGAGTAATCTTAACAGTAACGCAGATTATCGAGAGGCTTTATCCTATGTTTTTGGACATCGGGGGCAAGCCCCTTGATTTTTGGGATTTGACGGTGCTTGAAATCAGAGAAATGATTGAAAGCTACAACCGTGTCAAAATCCAAGAGCGTAAAGAAAAGATTATTGACTCTTATAGACTTTCGCAGATGATATCCAACCACGTTTCCTTATTGTTATCCAAAGATGCCAAGGTCTTTGAGTTCTGGGAATATGCGCCTGAGTTATTCGTAGAAGAACAGCAAGCGGTAGAACAGGAACGACAGAGACAAGCGCTTTTGTTGCATAAAGAACGGATGCGTGAATTTGCAGAAAGACATAATCGAAAAAGGAAGGAGGAAGTGAATGGCAACTCTTGATGAATTGAAAGTCATGATTGACGCTGAGATAGCGCCTTTCAGGAAAAAGATGAAAGAAGTCGAGAATCAGGTCAAGGGGACATCTGACCAAGTGAAAAATGCCACTGCTAAAGTTCGTGAACAGTCGAACTCTATCGGTAGTGAGTTTGGTAAGCTGGCTAAGTTCGCTGGTTTTGCAATCCTTGGTAAGAAATTGCTTGATGTTGGGATGTATTCAACGCAGACAGCTCTTGAAGTAGCAGCGTCTATGAACCAAATCAAGCGACAGATGGGCGAGAGTTCGCAATCTTTCTTAAAATGGGTTAACGATAACGCAAATGCCATGAATATGGGTGTGGGTGAGGCTACTAACTATGGTGCAGTCTACTCAAACCTATTTTCTGGATTTATCAAAGACACCAATAAACTAAGTGCCTATACTGCTAAGATGTTGCAAACATCGGCAGTTGTTGCTGAAGGTTCAGGGCGCACGATTACAGACGTTATGGAGCGGATTCGCTCAGGTTTGCTAGGGAACACAGAAGCGATAGACTTTTGTCGCACCGCTTAGAAATAGGCGGATTAAGAACTTACCAAAATCGGTAGAACTCTAAATTTTAATTTACAACTTCGGTATAAACGTGATATAATATACTTAGTCAAGAAGAGGTGATATTATGGGCATTATATACGAAATTAAATGTACCAAAACAGGAAGAAGTTATTTTGGTCAATCCAAGAATATAAAAAGACGATTCGATGACCACAAATATAAACTTCGTCATAACCAGCATTATTCAGAAGAAATGCAAGATGATTTTAATTTGTTTGGAGAAGCAGAGTTTCAATTTTCTATTTTAGAAGAAGTATCTGATAGCATATTAGACGAAAGAGAAAGTTATTGGATATCATTATCTGACAATGCGTATAATATTGAAAGTGGTGGAGTTAGGGATAAACAACTTGCCGAAAGCACCAAAGAGAAATTAAGTGCTAAAGCAAAAGCGAGATATAAGACTCACGCAAAATATTTTAATAACCCAACAGCCATTAAAAAACGGTCAATATCCAATACAGGTAAAAAACGAGATGATGATTTTAGAAAGAAAATGAGCGATATCGCCAAGAAAAGAATAGGTTCTAAAAACTCATTCTTCGGTAAAAAGCACTCCGAAGAAACAAAACGAAAAATCAGCGAAGCTAATAAAGGAAAATATGATGGTGGCAAGCCTAAAATTCCTATTGTAGCTATTCATCTTGAAACTGGAGAAACAAGGGAGTACGCATCAAAAAGCGATGCTTCAAAAGATATTTTTCCAGCTAGGTCTCTTATTGACAAAGTTTTGAATGGTGAAAATAAACATTATAAAGGGTACACTTTTAAAGAATTAAAACATGACGATACCGAGGTAAACTAAGCAATTAAAAAGGCTTAGTCACCGTAGAGCATAGGGATTGAACCTGTGCTTTTTGTTTTGTCAAAAAGCATAGAATAAAATATCCCCACGAGTGGTAAGCACCTAAACAATTCGGTTGTAGGTGAAAATATATGCCGAACTTACAAGAAATTGTAAGAAGTATGGATAAAAAGCCATACGATAACATTATTGAGAAGACTTAGGAATCAACGTCAATGTGGCTATGATTGAATCCACTGAAGCGTTTAAGAAGTTCGCAAACGGACAGAGCTGGCAACAGTTGGACTATCAAACCCAGCAACAAATCCGTCTTATGGCTATTCTGGAACAGGCTACAGCTAAGTATGGAGATACCTTATCCAACTCAGTCAACGGTAGTATCAGTCTGTTTAAGTCGCTGATGAAAGATAGTGCACTGAATCTTGGTAATGCTATGTTACCGATTATCAATGCGATTATGCCTGTCTTGAACTCTTTTGCCATGGTATTGAAGAACGTGACTGCTAAACTTGCTGAATTTATCGCTTTGATGTTCAACAAGAAAGCAACAGTGAAAGATGGTGTCGGTGGTGCAGTTGGAGACATGGGTAACGCCATGAAGGATGCTGCAGGAGGTGCAGGAGACCTTGCTGACGCAGTAGGCGACGCTGGAGATTCAGCAGGAGGACTTGCTGATAATCTTGGAGACTCAGCCAAAAACGCTAAGAAAGCTGCTAAAGAATTGCTTGGTCTAATGGGATTTGATGAGATTAACATCTTACAAAAACCAAAAGACGATGATGCGGGCGGTTCTGGCGGTGGAGGCGGTGGCGGAGGCAAAGGTGGTAAAGGAAAGGGCGGTGGTGGCGGACCTTTCAAAGACATCTTGCCAGAAGTAGCCTTGACCGACATGGATAACCAATTCAAGAGCATTTTTGACGGGCTAGGCGATAAGCTGAAAGGGTTGTTTGACTACCTAAAAAAACTTTGGGACTTATTTAAAAAAGGTTTCTCTCTATCATTTAGATGGGATAGTATTGAAAGATTAAAGAATGCACTACAAGGTATCTGGCAATCTATTAAAGATATCTTTGAAGATGGTACGGTTTTACAAGCAGCAGCAAGGTTTGGAGAAAAACTAGCTTTTGCTTTGGGGCAAACGACGGGCGCTCTCGCTAACGTAATCATGGGTATTGCCGTCTTTATCGCTGAAAGTCTGAATAAATCACTTAATGAAACGAAACTAGATATCAAAGCATGGTTAATCCGTATGTTTGATATCGGTGGGGAAATCGTTGAAAGCGTCGGAAATATTGCCCAGAGTATCGGACAAATCTTCTATGATTCAATTACAAGTGAACCTGCTACAAATATGGGCGCAGGGTTAATCAGCGCCTTTACATACGCTTTTATGGGCGTGCAAGAAGTCACCGCTAAATACACAAGAGATATTATCGGTGCTATTGAAGAGACTATCACCGAAAATCAGGCTGGCATAACAGAAATGTTTACGGGTCTTTTTAAAGCTGTAGAGCCTATTGCTCAAGCTTTATCAAGCTCTATGAAGAAGCTTTTTGAAAGTGTTAATCAAGTATATGATGAGCATATAAAACCTTTGTTTGAATCAAGTTCTGCCTTGATGTCAGATGTAGTTGGTGCTTTTGTTAATGGGTGGAATGATAATATTCAACCTGTTCTTGAAAAGATAGGACACGGTTTCGCCGATACAATCAAAAACCATATTGAACCAGCTTTAGAAAAAATAGGTGGCATGATTGGAAGTTTTGCCGACTTTTCTAAAGCGATAAATGAAGTTTTCGGCCCAGTCATTTCCTTTATTGTAGAAAAGTTAACGGTTGTGCTAGCCCCTGCAATTGAATACATAGGAGAAGTTTGGCGTGTTTTATTTAACACTATCTCTGATGTGATTGGTGGTATTGCTGATATCATCAAAGGGGTATTTGATGTACTTACAGGACTTTTAACTGGAGATGGCGAAAAAATCAAAGAAGGATTTTTGAGCATATTCGGTGGCTTAAAAGATATTGTAGTCAGTGTCTTTAGTGGCATCATTGATCTTGTATCTGGTGTATTGAAACTTCTTTGGGACGTTGTTGTTGCGATATTCCAAAGTATCTGGGACGCAATTGTCGGCATCTTCTCTGGTGTCGGAGCATGGTTTGGAGAGAAATTCCAAGAAGGTTGGGACGGTATCGTTAACATCTTCACACCAATCGGCTCATGGTTCGGACAACGTTGGGCAGATGTGACTAGTGCTTTGGCTAATATCGGTGCATGGTTTACGGATATGTTCCAAAAAGCATGGACTGGCTTAACCAACATCTTTAGCAAACTAGGTTCATGGTTTGGCGAGAGATGGGCAGATGTGACTAATGCGCTTTCCAAAGTAGCAAGCTGGTTTGGCGATATATTCGGAAAAGCTTTTGACGCTGTTAAAAATGCCTTTAGTTCTATCGGTGACTTCTTTAGTGGAGTTTGGGACACTGTTAAAAGTATCTTTGTAAATGCTGGTCAGATGGTCGGTGAGGCAGTAGGTGGAGCGTTTAAGAGTGCAGTCAATGCGGTTCTTGGAACGATTGAAAATGTGGTCAATGGCTTCATCAGAATGATTAATGGAGTTTTAGGCGTTGTCAGAAACTTACCTGGTCTAGGATGGGTTGGTAGTGTAAGTACAGTTAGCCTTCCTCGTCTTGCCCGTGGTGGTATCGTTGATAGTCCAACTATTGCCATGATTGGTGAAGCAGGTAAAGAGGCGGTCGTACCACTTGAAAATACAGGATTTATCCAAACACTTGGGCGAGTAGTCAGCAGTGCGGTAGTAAATGCCATGGCTGGTGTTGGTCCACAAGGTGGATTTTCTGGCGACGGCGACATCGTTATCCAAATCGCAGGCCATGAGTTCGGACGGGTAGCAATCCAAGAAATCAATAAGGAACATGAACGAGCAGGTCAAACCTTGCTCAAGATTTAGGAGGTTAAATGGCACAATTGACAATCAACGGGGTGGCTGTGAAGCCTCCCAAATCTTTTCAAGTCGGTATTCAGGATATCGATGGAGAAACAGGGCGTAACGCCAATGGAGACATGGTGCGTGACCGTATTACGACCAAACGCAAACTAGACTGTGAATGGGGCATGCTGACTCAGGAAGAAATGAGTCAGCTTTTAAATGCCGTGTCAGCAGTCTTTTTTGAGGTTTCATACCCTGACCCTGTTAAAGGTCAGACGACTGGGACTTTCTATGTCGGCGATAGGACGGCTCCAAGCTATACCTTTACTGAGAAGTTCAAACCTTGGTCTGGCGCTAAATTTAATCTGGTAGAGAGGTAAGAAGATGGACGCTTTAACCAGACGACAATTTGACAGAGCCATGTTTGCTAAGGACAGGACGCTGGCTATCCGTGTTGGTGATTATGCTTCACGAGATATCAAAGAGGCTAGTTTTGAGTATGGCTACATCAAGGGCGATACTTATAAGCCCGGTGGAACGTGTGCTGGTAGCGGTAAGATTACCTTTACCAGCATCATAACCACATTCAACAAACTGGATGTCCTACACCCTGAGATTGGTCTACTGGTTGGGGATACCTACCAGTGGGTCAAGATGGGGGAATACTTCATCAATGATATTGAGATTGACCGAAACCGAAACACAACCACGCTGGAACTCATGGACGGTATGTTTAAGCTCAATCGTGAGTATGTGACGGACTTGCATTTCCCAGCTGAAGTAAGAGAGGTTATTCAGGAAATCTGCCTAAAAACAGGTATTGAGTTAGCGAATGACTATTTCGGGATCAGTGCTATGCGTTACCATGTCGAGCAGGTTCCTGAGGGCAAGAAACTTTCATTTAGGGATATGTTGAGCGCTATGACTCAGATGATTGGGATGTCTTGCTTCTTCAACAGAGAAGGCAAGATGGAAATCCGTGATTTAACTGAGTCAAATATCACGATTAACGCAGATAGTTACTTCCTACATGGCTTGACCAAGAGTGAGATTGAGTATCAGATAGCAGGTATCACTTGTAAGACGGACAAGAAGTCTCTAACAGTCGGTATGAAGACAGGTCGGTCTTTGGAACTGGACAATGTTTTTATGACTCAGAGCGCTTTAAATGACCTTTATTATAAGCTGAAAAACCTGACTTATTATCCTTACAATCTCAACTACCAAGGGCATTTACTGCTTGAGGTTGGGCAGTGGGTAACCATTCAGACCAACAAGAAAGAAACCTTTAAAGTTCCTGTGTTAAGCCAGAGCTTTACGTTTAAAGGCGGTCTGAGAGGTCGTATCAGTGCAGATAGTAAAGCTGGAAACGATACCCAGTATTCTTACGAGGGGACGATTACCAAGCAGATTAAGCAACAAGATGGCATTGAAGCCAAAATCCAAGCGCAGATAGAAGCAGCAGACGCAGCCTTTGATGCTGAGTTCAAAAAGCATAAAAAAGAGATAGATGACGGTATCGAACTTGCCAAGGCAAAGGCGGAAGAAGTCAAGCAAGAACTATCTGATACTATCAATCAGCGCTTCGACAGCTTCGACAACGGGCCATTGAAAGAAGCCAAGCGTAAGGCTGAGGAAGCCTTGAAAAAAGCTGGCGTTGAAGTAAAAGATTAACGCATTTTCACACAAACCAAAACCCCGCTCCGGTGCCTTGGAGCGGGATTTGTTTATAGTCGTCCCTATTCTATCATTGGATCGACTGCACTCTTTTTATTGTGCTATGTATGTTTGCCATTCGGCAGGCACCACATCCACCGCGATCTTTTTGCGCCTTGATGGCACAAATTTGATTGCTATTGGCATGTGTTTTGCACTCCTTATTATTATGTGCAGCCCCACGCGCTTCGACCTTTATCACTTAATATCAGCAATTTAATGCTTCGGCGCGAGACATGCTAACAATGTTACCAAACGTTTATTGGTGCGTCAAGCAAAAACATTTTGAAAATGCTTATTATATCTATATTAGAACAAGCGAAGTCGCTTAGCAACAAACATAACAAGTAAAATCAACAACACCGTAAAACTGGTGATAACTGGATACGCCCAAGGCTCGCCCTGAAATGGCAACGCGATATTCATTCCATACATCCCGTAAAAAACGTTTGGAATAGCCAGAAGAATTGTTATGGCAGTCAACGCCTTCATACGTTGGTTCAGCGTATTATTAGCAACCGTCGAATAAGCGTTTTGAATACTGGAAATTGTGTGCGTACTGGAGCTAATCGCCACTAGAACTTGTCTAATGTGTAGATCAACATCCTCCAAGGCTTCCAGATCTCTAGTCTTAAATAAATGGCGGCGATTTTCCATTAGTTGTGTAATAACACGAGACATCCCTTCCAAACTGCTTCGATATTCATTGAGCGTGTCTTCAATTGCGACAAATTTAATAAAATCCGAATTCTCAACTTCATGACGGCTTAATCGCCGGCGAGCATCGCTAATTTGTTCCGTTAACAAATGCACGCGCTGTTCATATTGAGAAATAATATACGCCAAATTCGCAGCAAAAACTCCCGCTGGACGTTCGGTTGTGCTAAATAAATAATCGCTAACCTCCAGGGGTGAAAATTTAGCATGAGGCGATATTGTAATATAATGACCGCCGCTAATTGCAATCAAAAACGGTGCCGTTTTGCCAGAATCAGTTTGACCAAACGGTATGCGCGTAAAAATATATTCAACGCCATCGGAAAACTCTGCTCGAGGTAATTCGTGGATATCCAGTACGTCACGGACAATATTAGCAGACAGCGACAAAGCCTTTGAAACTCGAGTAGCATCAAGACTCCCGGTCAGATTAATCCAACCGTTTTTATGCATTCGTTGAGCTTGCGTCAACTTTTCAGTCAACGATCTGCGTTCAAAATAGCCCACCATCATAAGAAAATTATAATATACACAAGCGATATTAGCAATCTGTCGAATTGCAATTAAACTTTATCGGCGGCGCAGGAAATAATAGCCCACAACAAATGCCAGCACTACGCTAACTGCGGTAATTCCCCAAAACATCAATGGATTATCGGCACCTGGAACTGGCACGTTCATACCATACAAACCAGCGATCATCGTCGGGATAGTCAAAGCTACGGTAATCACGGTTAGTAGACGAATCGTCTCATTAAGACGCGTATCCATCACCGCCCTATAGCTATCGCGCACATTAGTAATCGTCCTCAACAAACTTTTACAACGCGCAATCACCTGCTCCAAATCAATCGAAATATCCTCAACGTCTTCCTTATCATCAGCTTTCAGTCGCAACTTCTGAGTCGCCAAAAGTCTCTCAATTGCCCAGTTCATCGGAATTAGCGCGTCAAGATAATCATTCAATTTGCGCTCATACTCCGCCAGTGTGGCAATGTCATTAACTCTCAGTGTATGAATACTGTCCGTAGCCGCTCGCATCTGGCGATTAATCGTTGCCACGCGCCGCTGATATTGCATTGAAATCGCCTCAACCATCGCCACCAAAAGCTCAACTTGTCGATCCGTCCTAATTCGCACTTTATCAATAAACGGTTGCCACAATCGCCCCAAACTATCTCTAGACAACGTCACTATATGATCTTTATTAATGCAGAATAAAATCGGCGTGGTAAAATCGTTAAAATCGTCGTCAGTATCTGGTAATCGCGCAATCAAATAAGTCCATTCATCGTCAAACTCAATACGCGGCACCTCGTGCGGGTCAAGCGCGTCACTTATCAAATCCTCATCCAAGCCCAGCGTCAGCAATTGCGAAACCTCTTCGTCGCTAGGTCTTTCGCAGCGCACCCACGAACCAGACTGCAAATTTTCTTGCGGGCTAATTATTGAATCACTATTTGTTGAACGAAGATATTGCAACATAATTTCATATTATAAAATAAAACATACATAAACACAAGAAGCTCCTGCGCCATTCACAGGAACTTCTTGATTTTTATTACGATTTAACTATCGTGCCTGCCGAGCCGCTAATGGCTTCAGCGGTTTTATCCAGCGAAGTAATAATCGCCGTACGCCCCGACTTTCCATCCAGGAACGACAAGGCAGCCTGAGTTTTTGGCAACATCGAACCTGCCGCAAATTGCCCATCGTCAATATGCTTTTGGAGTTCTTCTATTGAAACTTCCCCGAGAGATTGTTCATCTGGTTTGCCAAAATTAATTTTAGCAGCATCAACCGAAGTCAAAATCAGCAAAGTGTCAGCGTCCAAAAGATCTGCCAATTTTGCTGCGCCGAAGTCCTTATCAATGACCGCAGCGACGCCTTTTAATTGACCAGTTTCGTCTTGTAAAACAGGAATGCCGCCACCGCCAGTTGAAACGACCGTCACGCCAGCATGAACCAGCGCCTTAATCACATCAGCCTCAACAATCGTCTGAGGTTTTGGCGATGGAACGACACGCCGCCAACCACGGCCAGCGTCTTCTTTTACCGTGTAGCCGCGTTCGCTAGCGACGGTTTTCGCCTCGTCTTCCGAATAGAACGGACCAATTGGCTTGGTTGGATTTTGGAATGCTGGATCGCTCAAGCTAACAATCGTTTGAGTTATAACACTAACAGCGCGATTGTTCATCTGATTAACCATAAAGGCGTCATGAAAAGCCTGTTGCAGCCAAAAGCCAATCAGCCCCTGACTCATAGCGCCAGAATCTTCCAGCGGCAAACTTGGCACATCTGGCGTGTTAATCGCCTCTTCGTGCAACACGATATTGCCAACCTGAGGACCATTGCCATGAACAATTGCTACGTTATGACCGGCTTGGATTAACGGTAAAAGTTGCCGAACCGTTTCATCGGCTACTCGTTGCTGTTGCTCAGACGCGGCCTCGCCCTGCCGTTGCAGGGCGTTACCACCGAGCGCTACTACAATAGTACGCTTCTTATCCATAGGCTACAGTGCCCCGAAAATTGCAATAACTGTAATGCTGATAATAGCAAATATCGCCATGATTGGAGCTGAGCGTTTTAGCCAGTCGCGATACGAAACACCAGCCAAAGCCAATCCACCCATCAACGACGCAATAGTTGGAGCCATCATGTTGATCAAGCCAGACGCTGTCGCAAATGCGGCGACCATAACTTCTTTACTTGAGCCAACCAGGTCGGCAATTGGCGCAATAACCGGCATAGTTGCTGCCGCCAAACCTGATGATGACGGAACAATAAAGGACATTGGCAAGTAAAATAGAGATGCCAACACGCCGACAACACCGCCACCAGCATCTTTCAGGAGAGATTCACCCCAGCTGATTATCGTGTCCTGGATTTCGCCATTAGACATCACCACAGAAACACCTGTTGCCACTGCGATAATCAAAGCAACTGGCAAAATGTCTTTCACACCGTCGATAAATGTATCAACTGGGAAAACACCCTCTTTCTTAAATTCTTTGTAGTAAATTGCGGTTATGACAATTGTTGAAATTAGGAATAGCGCAGTGATTTCATTGAAATACCAATCACCAAATGCTGCACTGTGGACTACACCAAGTACCGCGCCAATAACTGGCAAACCTGCAGCCCATTCAAACATGTCAGTGAAGAATGTGATATTCCAACTTCCCCATGGAATCAAGGAAAGAATCATTAACACAAATGTAATAGCAAACACAGACATAACAACTTTTCGTGGACCAGTGAATTTTGGCACGTTTGTCATGTCGAGAGCAGCCGTAGCTGGCTTGTAGCGAACGTCTTCTTTGTACTTGCCTGCCTTCACTTTTGCGGCATAACGCATAGTAAAGATAATCGCGGCAATCAAACAAAGTACTAAGATGATAGACATTATTGGAATAACGCTACCCAATTTCACGTCTGCGGTTTTTGCTGCAACACCAGTAGAGAATGGGTTGATGGTTGAACCGAGCACACCCGTACCAGCACCCAACACAATAACCATCAAACCAGTCATGGCGTTATAGCCAGCAGCACTCATCATTGGTATAACTAGTGCGTAAAACGCCACAGTTTCTTCTTGCATACCGTAAGTAGTACCACCGATAGCGAATAAAATCATCAGAATCGGGATGAGCCACTTTTCCTTGCCCTTCATCTTTCGGAGCAGTGCGCCAAGAGAAGCATCAAGCGCACCAGTTTTCATAGTGACGCCTAAGAATCCACCAAGCACCATCACGAAGACGATGACATCAAGCTTGTCTGACATACCTTTAATAGGTGCGGTGAAGACGTCCCACAAACCCTGCTGGTCGTGTTTTTTGACCTCTTCCTTTTTGCCGTCTTTCTCTTCCGTGACAGTTCGCTCTTTGTCGACTACGTGATACGAATTAGCTATACGATCGCCATCTTCGTTCGTCTTATATAATCCAGAAGGAACAACCCACGTCAATGCCGCCATAATGATGATCACGACAAACAAAATAGTAAACGCCGACGGTGATCGAAGCTTCTGCTTTGCTTTTTTAATTTTTTCTACCATTGCCTCGGAGCCTCCTTAACCTCCTTATTACGACAACAACTACAATGTCAAAGCCATCACAGCTTTGATTGTATGCATACGATTTTCCGCTTGATCAAAAACTATCGAATGTGGCGAGCGGAACACCTCATCCGTTACTTCCATTGAATCTAAACCGAAATCTTCCTGAATCTTCTTTCCAGTAATCGTCAATGCGTCATGGAATGCTGGCAAACAGTGCATAAACTTGACCTCAGGATTTCCTGTCAGGTTAATCATCTGGCGATTAACTTGGAAATGTCGCAATTGGTTAATGCGCTCAGCAAACTTATCTTCTTCACCCATTGAAACCCAAACGTCCGTGTAAATTACATCGGCACCACGCAAAGCTTCTTCGAAGTTGTCAGTGACGGTAATACGCGCATGACTTGACCTGGCAAAGTGATTTGCTTTATCAACCAAAGCTTGCTCTGGATGCAATTCACGAGGTGCCAAAATGCGAAAATCAAGTCCCATAATAGCTGAACCGATCATCAACGAGTTCGCCATATTGTTGCGACCATCGCCAACAAATACCAGCTTAGTTCCCTTCAGTTTTCCGACATGTTCTTCAATTGTCATGAAGTCAGCCAAAATCTGTGTTGGATGAAACTTATCGGTCAATCCATTCCACACTGGAACGCCAGCGTGACGCGCCAATTCCTCAACAGTCGCATGATCAAAACCGCGGAACTCAATTCCATCAAACATTCGACCCAAAACCTTAGCAGTGTCTTCAACCGTCTCTTTCTTACCCAATTGAATATCATCCTTACCAAGGTATTCCGGCGCAACTCCAAGGTCATTAGCAGCCACCGTAAATGCGCAGCGCGTTCGTGTTGAAGCCTTTTCAAACAATAAGGCCACGTTTTTACCTTCATGGATTCGGTGCGGAATGCCGGCATATTTCAATCGACGATATTCACGAGCCGTGTCTAACAATAAACGATGCTCTTCAGCGGTATAATCGCTTAAAGTCAGTAGCGATCGTCCTTTCAAACTCTGAGCCATTAGAATACATCCTCTCGTACTAGCGGCATACTCATACAGCGTGGACCGCCACGACCGCGTCCAAGCTCAGCGCCACTAATTTCAATAACTTCAATACCGTTTTCGCGCAATTTCTGGTTAGTTACGTAGTTGCGATCATAAGTCACCACAACACCCGGCGCAATTGCCAAAGTGTTTGAACCGTCATTCCACTGCTCACGAGCAGCATCAATCGGATCACCACCGCCACACTCAATCAACGTAACACTTGGCAAGCCCAACGCAACTCTCAAGACGTGTTCCAGGTCTGTTTCGTGCGTAATTCGTGGGAATGGCTGACCTTCAACCTTCTCCAAAATAAAACAATTCATCCTGCCGCCGTGGTCGCGAATTTCTGGGTGAATCGTAAACTTATCACGATCAATCATCGTAAACACCGTATCAAGGTGCATAAAGGCGTGAGATTTTGGAATTTCCATAGCAATGACTTTCTCGAATTTCGAGCCAGCAAACAATTTGGTTGCCATCTTTTCAATTGCCTCAGCGGTTGTTCGCTCTGAAACACCAATTGCCATAACCTTATCGCTTAATATTAATTCGTCACCGCCTTCCATTGAAAACTTCTCTGTGCGGTTGTACCAAACTGGCGCACGATTAGCAAAGCGTGGATGATGATCAATGATGTAGCGCATAAATAGCGATTCACGACGACGAGCCGTCCAGTGCATCTTGTTGATTGTCAAACCGTTACCAATTGCGGCAGCTGGGTCGCGTGTAAAGTATAGGTTTGGCATTGGATCGAGATAGAACGGATAATGATTTTTCTCGATCATATTATGAAGTTGCTGATGCTGATCTGGAGGCAAAGTAATTTCATCCTTGCGAACACCAGCCATAATCTTGCGAATCATAGCGTGAGTTGGCAAGTCCAACAAGAATTGACGCAATGTTTGAGTAACACGGCGTGAATCTTGCTTAGAAGCAGCCAACATTTCATCGACAAATTGTTCACGCAATTGATCCGTGCTAATTGCCTCGGCGACCAATTGATCCAGATACAAAACTTCGATTCCACGACTTCTCAATGCTTCCGCAAAAGCATCGTGTTCAGCCTGCGCCACTTTCAGATATGGAATATCGTCAAATAAAAG
>ERZ1699252.37-NODE-37-length-19054-cov-2.952396_pt1 | contig 19054 bp, 13 predicted proteins | sample MGYA00581531_ERZ1699252 | MGnify/ENA primary metagenome ERZ1699252 (study PRJEB42319, sample SAMD00040306) | human oral metagenome | material: saliva | host: Homo sapiens | study: EMG produced TPA metagenomics assembly of PRJDB4115 data set (Metgenomic analysis of...
CTATTAAGAAGGCTGTGGACGAGGCCGGGGGAGAGGATAGCGTTGACGCCGTCCTGCTCTCGGGGGTGCATCATCTGTTTCCGCTCGTGCGCACGCATTTGCTGCTGAACTGCCTGCAGCCCCTGCTAGGGCGCGTGCCGCTGGTCGTGACCTTCCCGGGGTCGTACCACCAGTCGCCGTCCACCCACTCGGCGCTCGTCCTCTTCGATCAAATCTCCCAGGACAACTACTACCGGGCTTTTGATTTGGTGGACTTCTCGCTTACTCTAGAACCGTCGGCGAACTGAAAGACAAAGGTGTGACGCATGGACATGAAGGGTCTGTACGCGAAGGATATATTCCGGTCGATCGACGGTGTCATCAAGGCTGATGACGTCTCGAAGGTCGCCTCCGAGGTCGACGAATACGTCATGACCAGCGAGATCCGCAGCGGTCTGTCGCGGATTGTCGATGCGTGGAACCAGGTCGATGCTCCGTCGAACGGCGTGTGGATCGCGGGTTTCTTTGGGTCGGGTAAGTCGCACCTGCTGAAGATGCTGTCCTACCTGCTGGGTGAGCAGGCGGGAAGCCAGCCGATGACCCGCGAAGATGTCGAACGAGCCTTCGAACAGAAGGTCGCAGGCGATGAGACACTTATCGCGGACCTCAAGAGGAGCCTGCATACGCCCACGCGCGCGGTGCTCTTCAATATCGACGCCAAGGATGATAAGTCGACGCGTGAGCGCGGATCGGCAATGATCGAGGTCTTCTACAAGGTCTACTTTGAGGCGCGCGGCCTGTACTCGAAGGATCTGGGAGTTGGCGCACTCGAGCGCGACCTGGAAGATCGGGGAGAACTGGCGCGTTTTCGCGAGGCCTACCAGGAGGAAGCTGGGCACACCTGGGAGGTCGGTCGCGTCAACACGGTCTTTTCGGAGGCGCTTGTCTCGAGGGCGCTGGCCCGCCTTGGGCACCAGGTGGATCAGCCCTTCCGCAGCTATCGGGAGCAGATGAGCCTGTCGGCCGAGGCCTTCGCGCAGGACGTGGCCTCGTGGCTTGACCGTCAGGGGCCTCACCAGCGCATCGCCTTCTTCGTCGACGAGGTCGGCCAGTTCATCGGCGACGACTCTCAGCTGATGCTGAATCTGCAGACCATCACCGAGCAGCTGGCGACGCATTGCCCCGGTCGCGCCTGGGTCTTTGTGACCTCGCAGGAGGAACTGAGTGGTATTACGGCGCAGATGAACGAGCGCCGCAGCACTGACTTCTCTAAGATTCAGGGGCGCTTCGCGATCAAGGTGAGCCTGTCGACGGAGGAGGTTACAGACGTGATCGCTCGCCGCCTCCTGACGAAGAGCGAGCAGGGGACGGAAGACCTGGACACGCTGTGGCAGCGTCTCGGCGCGGGGTTCCCGTCGATGTTCCGTTTCCCAGTGAAGACGAAGAAGTACGATAACTACCTGACGAGGGATAGCTTCGTCGCTAAATACCCGTTCGTGGACTACCAATTTGAGATGTTCACACAGGCGATGCGAGGCCTGTCGGATAACGACCTGTTCACGGGCCGTCACTCGTCGGTGGGCGCGCGTTCTCTGCTGGGCGTGTGTCAGCAGATCGCGCAGGAGCTGACGGATGATGAGCTGGGCACGGTCGCGTCTTTCGATCGCTTCTACGACGGCATCGCGGCGATGCTGAAGTCAGACGTGAAGGACAATATCGGGCGCGCCACCCATGATTCACGCACGAGCGATCCCTTCACGATGAGCGTGCTTAAGGTTCTCCTGCTCGTTCGCTACGTGGATTCCTTCCATGCGTATCCGCGCAATATCGCGGTCCTGCTGCGTCGTTCCCTGGATCAGGATGCGACCGATCTGGAGGAGCGCGTCGTGCGTGCGCTTCACATCCTGTCGGATCAGGTATACGTGCAACGTCAGGCGGACGGTACCTACGCGTACATGACGAACGAAGAAAAGGAAGTCCGTCGAGAAATCAGTCAGATCATCGTGGAGTCCCGTGAAGTCACGGATCTGCTGCGCGCGGACATCCGAAAGCACGTCGGTACCTCCGCGACGAGCTTCGTGTATCCCGGAACGAATCGGCGCATGGGTGTTTCTCTGTTCGTCGATGGGCGCCGTGAGCAGGCCGAGCCGCTGGTTATCTCGGTGTTCACACCGCAGTCCTCCCTGGACGAGGATGGTATTCGCCACGAGAGCGTCGTCCGTCGCGACACCCTTTCGTTGGGGCTGGATATCAGCTCCGAGATCCTCGAAGACGTGCGTGTCTTCTGCCAGACGGAGGAGTACGTGAAGCGCCAGGCGGGTGCCTCATCGGGCCTGCGTAAGCGCATCATTCTGACGTACAAGGAAGACAACGACCAGCGTCGTCGAGTGATTGGCGAGGCCGTGAAAGACGCGCTCATGCGTGCGTCACTGTTCGTCGACGGGCAGGAAGTGAAGACGGGGACAGCTGACGAGCCAAAGGCCGTGATTGAGCTGGGTTTGACTCGCTTGGCCCAGCAGGTCTACCCCCGTATCGAGGATGCGAAGCCGCTGGCGGGCCTCAAGGATGGACAGATCGCGTCCTTCCTGCGCGATCAGGAGGACGCGACGCTGGACGTCGACCCGGGCGTGGATATCGCGCAGAGTCTCGCGGGCGAGTGCGCCCAGTGGGTGGAGCAGGCGCGCGTGCTGAACGGACAAAACGTGTTCGTGAAGAACACGATCGAGTATTACGGTCGGGCCCCCTTCGGCTGGGACAAGAACGCGGTGCTGGCCATCGTGGCGACGGCCCTTCGCCTGGAGCTGCTCGAGGCCCTCGAGAACGACAGACCCCTCACTCGCACGGAGCTGGAGGGCGCCCTGCGCGACGTAACCCGCCAGGGGCGGGTGCTGCTGCAGAAAAAGAAGCACCTGGATCGCGCCGCACTCGCGGATTTCCAGCGTTTTGTTCGTCATTTTGTCCCGAGGGAGTCCCCGCAGGATGGCCCTTCGCGCGTTCGCGCGGTTGAGGTCAAGGCGGCCGAGTGGGTGAAGCTGCTCAAGGGATACAGGTCCGACTGGTACAGCTTTGATGACGAGGTCGCGGAGGCCCTCGACCTGCTGACGCCGCTCACAACCACGCAGCACACCGAAGAGGAGATGCTTGCCCCGCAGATCCGCGGCGGATTCGACGAGCTGATCGAGATTGTCGACGACTTCCTCATGTCCTACCGGGAGTTCGTGGAGGAGCATGAACAGGAGCTTCGCGATGCGTTGGCCGAGGCGGACAGCCTGTCGTTCTTCGGACTCACGGAGGACGGTGAGCAGGCAATTGATGAGCTTCGAAAGCTCGCAGGTGACTCGAGGTTGTACGTGCGCACGCAGGAGATCGCGCCGCTGGTTCGGCGTATCGACGCGGTGCGTCGCGCGCTGGTGCAGGCGCAGCGCGATAAGGTACTGCGACGCATCGACGAGGCCGTGGCGGGTATTCGCGGATCCGCCGAGTTCAAGGACGCCTCGGAGAGCGCTCGGCTGAGAGTTGATGCGGAGATGGAGCGGCTCTGTGCTGCGGTGAATTCGGTATCAAAGCCGGGTCATGCGGAGGAAATCGGCCGCCAGCTCGATCAGCGTGTGGACGACCTCTACGCCGCATTGATCGCGTCGGCAACGTCTGCGGAGCGAGCGGACGCGGACGAGGCGACGGAGCCGGCCCCAAGGCCGAAGATCGTGCGCCTGGCGGATCTGCTGCCGAAGACGAACGGCCTCCTGTCGACGCCGGATCAGGTCAACGAATACGTCGAACGCATCCGCGAGCAGATGCTCGTGGCTGTGAATGATGGCAAGCAGCTGCGCCCCTGAAGGAGTAGGTCATGAACACTTCAGCATTGGAGTCCCTGGCGTCCGCTTCGCGCGAGCGCCTCATCGAGATGTCCGTGGCGGCGATCGAGCGCAAGATGGCCGATCCTCTTCTGAGTGATGCCGACCGTTCGCGCCTGACCCAGGCTGTCGACAAGCACGCCGAGGCAGGTGGTAACCGGGTGCTGGGTGCCGCGAAGGTGGTCGCCTACTCGTGGTTCAACTGCCTCACGGCCCTGCGCTACATGGACGCGATGGGGATCTCGGGCGACTGCGGAGTCGTCACTCCGGCCGAAGGATCGGGGACGGGCGTGCCAGAGTGCGTGCAGCGCGCTCGCGGGGGCGACTTCGACCGACACGTCGGAGAGGACGTGCGAGCTCGGGTAGCGCAGTTGCTCTTCGATAATCGCGACCTGGACGCCTACGTCTTGCTGCTCCGCGAGTATTTTGCCACCTGGCACCTGGTCATGCCGGGCGTCTTCCCGGAGGCGGACGACTGGACGAACCTGGTTCCTCCCGCGGACCTCCTGTCTGCTGGTGAGTCCGTGCGCGCCGACATCGTTGCGGCGATCGGCCCGAACGAGTCCGGGCGCATGGACGTTGAAGTGATCGGCTGGCTCTACCAGTTCTACATCGCCGCCCGCAAGCAGGAGATCAACGAGTCGAAGGCCAAGATCGACAAGGACACGTTGGCTCCCGTCACGCAGCTCTTTACCCCGCACTGGGTGGTGCGCTACTTGGTAGAGAATACGCTGGGGATGCAGTGGCTGCGCGCCCACCCGGACTCGGCGCTCCGGGAGCAATTTGAATACCTGGTGACCCCTGCCGAGGGGCAGGAGGACCAGGGCCTGGCGATTGCCAACCCCGAGGACTTCCGCGTCATCGACCCTGCCTGCGGCTCCGGGCACATGCTCACCTATGCTTTCGACGTCCTGTGGGAGATGTACGTTGAAGCCGGGTACCCGACCAGGCGGATCGCGCGCCTGATCCTGGAGAAGAACCTGCATGGTGCGGACGTGGATGGGCGCGCGGCGCAGCTCGCCTCCTTCGCCCTGACCATGAAGGCCGTCGAGCACGATCCTCGATTCCTTGAGCGAATCGAACGCGAAAGCCAGCGTGGCATCGAGACCTCGTGGCGGGGGCCCAGGATCGTTCACGTCGAGTCCGTGAAACTCGATGAGCTGAGCCCCGCAGAGATCACGGACGCCTCCGGTGAGGGCGTCTCCCTCGGCGTTTCCCAGCTGATCGAGCAGCTGAGCCATGCCGACACCTACGGATCGCTCATCCGCGTGCCCGAGGGTGCTTCTGGTCTGTTTCACGAGATCGCACGCCGTATCGAAGCGGGGGAGAGGCAGCAGCTTCTGGGTGGCGCGGACAGTGAGGAGTGGCTGCGGGCCGCCGACATGTGCGAGATCCTCGAAGATGGCCGCTACACGACCCTGATCGCGAACCCGCCATATCTCGGTATGAGGAAGGCGAAGGATCCACTCAAGCGATATGCGAAGAAGTTCTATAAGCGCGGTGCCCCGGACCTGTGCACGATGTTTATCGAGCGTGCTGCTTCACTAGCTCAGCTTCGTGGTGCGATCGGTATGATTACGATGCACGCATGGATGTTTCTGTCTTCTTACCGCGACCTTCGGCCGTGGATACTTTCTGCCATGAGTATCGAATCGATGGCACACCTGGGTACGAGTGCATTCGACTCAATCGACGGAGAGGTCGTCCAGACCACCGCATTCGCAACGACGAATATCGCCTGCGATGCCGATCGTGTCGGCGTTTACCTGCGATTGGTAGACGGGCGCGACGAGATAGAGAAAGCCCAGTTGCTCTGCGAGGCGGCTACGAACAGCGCTCACGATTTGCACTTCGAGACGTCCGCGGCGATTCTCGCGGTCATCCCGGGGCGACCAGTCGTGTATTGGGCGAGTCAACAGATGCTTAACGTCTTTGCGACGGGAACTCCACTGGGGGAGATTACGGAAGCTAAAGTAGGACTGCAGACGGGAGATAACGAGCGCTTCCTGCGTCAATGGTTCGAGGTGAGCACCGAACGCTCCTACATGCGCGCCCGCGACCGCGAGGACGCCAAGGCGAGTGGCACCCGCTGGTTCCCCTATAACAAGGGTGGACAGTTCCGTAAGTGGTGGGGTAATCAGGATTACGTTATCAACTGGCAAGATGACGGCTGTGAATTATGGGCATTCAGGCCACGTTCAGTGATTCGTAATCCTGATTTTTACTTCCGCCCCTGTGTGTCATGGTCAAATGTTTCGAGCGGTATTCCTTCGTTTCGATATTTCACCGAACAATTTATGTTCGATCAAAAAGGTGAAGCGTTTTTTGTCGAGTTGAAGAGAGATATCGGATATCTTCTGACCCTGTTAAACTCGACGACCGCTGCACATTTTCTAAAAATGCTCTCGCCGACAGTTAGTCTCAATATTGGTGAGATCATGAATATCCCGGCTTTGAGTGTTGGTAAATATAATGAGGGCATTTGTCGCCAGTTGATTGATATTTTTCAGGCTGACTGGGACGCTCGTGAGACCTCGTGGGACTTCGCCCGACCGCCCTACCTGCGCGGCGGGCACTCGCTGCTCCAGGATGCCTTCGACGACTGGTACCACCGCAGCTGCGACACCGCAGACGAAGCGCAACGCCTGGAGACAGAGAACAACCGCTACTGGGCCGACGTCTACGGCCTCGTGGACGAGGTGGAGATCGACGTCCCTCTGTCGCGAGTCTCCCTCACCTACAACCCGCGATTCGCCTTCGCTCCCTCAAAGGGATCGCCCGAGCGCAGCGAGGAGGAATACCGCTGGCTGCACTACCAGCGCAGCGCGCGCGAACTCATCTCCTGGGCCGTCGGCGTCACGATGGGCCGGTACAGTGTCGACGTGCCCGGACTCGTGCTGGCCGATCAGGCCTCGTCCCTCGACGACTTCCGCGCCCGCGTCGCCGAGCCGCGCCTCGAGGCCGATGACGATGGCATCATCCCCGTCACTGGCGGCGCCTTCGACGACGACGCCTCGCGCCGCGTCAAGGCCGTGCTGCGCGTTGTCTTCGGTGCCTCTGACCTGGGCGACAACATCGAGTTCCTCACCCGCTGCCTGGCTGTCAAGTCCGGCAGCTCGACCGCGGAGTTCGTCCCGCCGGTGATCCCCGCCGACCCCGAGCAGGCCCTCGAGGACTACATGGCGAAGTCTTTCGCCGCCGATCATCAGAAGGACTACAGCGGCCGCCCCGTGTACTGGCCCCTCGAGTCCCCGAAGGGGACCTTCCGGGCGCTCATCTACCTGCATCGCTATACGCCCGACACGGTCGGCCAGGTGCTCACCAAGTACGCGGCTCCCTTCGTCGATCGACTCAAGGTGGAATCGGAGGCCATTGGGCGCGAGCGTGACGCGGTGATGGGCGACGATAGGAAGGCCGATCGCGAGCGCGCCCGCATCGACAAGAGGCGTGCGGAGATCGACGCGACGATCGCGGAGGTTCAGGGCTTTATTGACTCGATCCTGCAGCCCCTCGCCCAGCGCCGCATCCACCTGGACCTGGACGACGGCGTGCGCATCAACCGCCTCAAGCTCGCCTACGGCTGGCGCTCGGACCTGGCCGACCTCCCCCAGCCCGCGATCGGCGCCGCCACGACGGAAGTCAAGAAGGGAATTGCGACTGACCTAAAGTGGGCCCGCGGGGAAATCAAGAAGAACAACGTGTGGTGGTCGTGACAGCGTTCCCGCGCCGTGGGACACTGGACAGATACCCGGGATGACAACGAAAGGACGCGACGTGAAGCTGACGCACATCGCCATCACGAACTGGCGCAACTTCGCCCACATCGAGTTCGACCTGTCCTCGCGTCTCTTCGTCATCGGCCCCAACTCATCGGGCAAGACCAACCTGTTGGCCGCCCTGCGCTTTTTGAGCGATGTCGCGCGGCTTGGTCTGGCTGCTGCCTCTGAGAATTGGGGCGGTCCGGAACGGTACTTCCGTTCCGGTACGGAGAAAGTATCTTTCGGAGTCGCTCTCGAATCTGCGGAGAATTTGTTGACTTGCACTCTATCCCTTCGACACGATTTTTCGGATGCTTCGTCGCGGGTGCAAGAAGAAGTAGTGTATTATCGGGAACCGCAGTTTCCGATGTATTCCTTTGCTCCCATGAGGGGACGAGGAATCGATATTGATAGCCAGTCTTTTGCTGTTGAACCCAAAGCAATAGTGACAACAGATGAGCAAGCACGGGCAAAAAACGGAATTTATTTTGCTTTGCCCGATGACGATACTTGCTTCGCCCATGAGTGATACGTCGTTCGGTCTAGGCAGGAGTGGCGTGAACGCGTTCGCCAGATGTTCGCAGGCATCCGCTACATTCACCCGAATCCCAAGAAGATGCTCGAGCGCGCGGATCGCTACGACCCGGACCATGGGACCGGCTTCTTCCAGCACGCGGGGCGCTTCTCGGACCAACAGCTGGATGCCGTGGTCGATCGCATTCGCCCGATCATGGCCTCGGTGGTCCCGGAGATCCCGAACCTGTCCTACCAACGCATGGGACTCGGCACGGAGCTCGTCTTCTACAGCGATACCCCCGTGCGCGGTGCGACCGGCGTCTACTCGCACGAGCAGTTCTCCGAGGGGACGCTGCGCCTGCTCGGCCTGCTCTTCGACCTGGCGACGCTGCCGCGCGACACGAGCGTCGTCCTCATCGAAGAACCCGAAACCTTCCTGCAGGCCTCCGTCGTCCGATCGCTCCCCTCGCTCCTGGCAGAGGTCGCCGTGGACCGCGACGTGCAGATGGTCATCAGTACCCACTCGCCGGAACTCATTGACTCTGAGCTGGTGCTTCCCAGCCAGGTCCTGATGCTGCGCTCGGAGAACGGTGAGACAAGAGGCGAATTGCTCTCGCAGTCGAACGACCCGCGTATTAAAGCCGTGGTTAGTTCGGGCCTTCCCAAGTCGGAGGGCATCGACGCTGTCAACGGCCGCACGATTCCGCTGGGAACCTGGTAAGCGATGGGAGGCTACGTCTTCGCCCGGGTCATCGTCGAAGGGGAAACGGACGAACCGGTTATCAACGCCCTGATGCGTGCGGCGGGGTGGAACCATGACCAGTTCGAAGTCAAGAGAGCCAACGGCAAGGGCGTGATTGACAGGGATCTCAAGAACTATTGGGAAGCGGCTCGCTTTCTCCCTTACGTTGTTTTTCGTGACCTCGATCGGGATGGGGGAGGATGTCCCGTCACCCTTCGAGCGCAACTCGTTGAACACACTCCGGGTGAGTCGCCCGATCTGCTTATCCGTATCGTTGACCAGTGCATCGAGTCGTGGATTCTGGCGGACCGGCAGGGAGTCGCAGAGTTTTGCGACAGATCGATGGCGAATGTGAAGCCACCCGCGTCCCACCATAAGCCGTACCTGCTGAGCATCATGAAGGAAGCGAAACTCAAGGATGCCGTCGAAGAAAAGGGGCGTGAGCTGGATTTCGGTCCCGCCTACGCGGTACACCTACAGCGCCTCATGACGGATCACTGGAGCATCGAGCGTGCCGCCGCCGAAAGCGATAGCCTCAGGCGGGCCTTGAAGCGCCTGACGGACCTGCATGACCGACTCGGAGGAGGCACACAATGAGCGGAATCGATGCCTCTCGGCTGGCGGAGGAACTGAACGCCCTGCTCGAGCAGGGCCGCATCGTCACGTGGTTGGACCGCAACGGCGAATATGCGGACGACCTCGACGCCGTCCGAGACCTGCTCGACCGCGCCACCCTCATCACGATCAACGCCAACCTCTTCGAAACCAAACTCCGTATCTTCGCCGAAGACACCAAGTCCCACTACGTTCTCTACCGCGGTGGAGAGTTCCCGCCTCTCGAAGAAGACCTCCTCGCCGACGTCCGATGCGGATACCCCACCTTCAAGGCAGACGCCTCGACTCTCCTCGTGCGCGAACTCGGCGTCGACCCCACCCTGGCCGCTGTCATCGACGAATACGCGCCCTTCTTCAACTCCACCGCCCGCGTCGCCGACCTCAAGAAGCACCTCGGCGCCATCAGTAACGCCGACAAGCGATCCGACCGTAAGACCTTCCTCGCCGCGATGAGCGCCGTCCTGCTGAAGACCCAGCAGCGTTCCTTCTCCGTCCTCTTCGCGAAGCTCGCCTCCATGACGCAGGACAACCCGCTCGATGCCCTTAAGTGGGGCCTCGACGCGTACTTCTGGGAAGGTGCCCACGCCATCTGGGGGTACGACGGTGAACACACCTTCGACGCGCTCATGACCTGGCTCTTCGTCATGAACGCGAACGGCTGGGACTACCGGCACAACTCCGCCCAGCGCGACTTCAGCATGTGGACCCGCGACGTCGCCACGCGAGACGATGCCCGCCGGTGGGCCAAGCGCATCGACGAGGCAACCGGTGCCAGCACCGCCCTGAAGGGTGCAGCTACCGACGCCCTCCTCATCGACACGACCACGCCCGGCGTGGACCGAGAACTCATCTCCCGCCTCGTCCGCGGAATCATCGACGGATCCATCGGCGTCGCTCAGGTCGAAGAACAGCGCGGAAGGCGCCGCGAAGGCCTCTGGTTCGACGACACGGAGGCGCTGTGGGACGCTGCGCGTGCGGGGGCGCGTCTGCTCACCCACCTGCGTGCGCTCCCGGGCATCGCCTTCTCGGACGCAGCCGAGGGCTTCGCTCGCTACACGAACCCGGACGGCGGCCTGTGGGCCATTGACCAGGAGTACCGCCACTACGTGCGTGCCTCCCGAGCCGTTCACGTCGACGACGTCCTCACCGGCCTCGACCGGCACGTCGAAAACGCGTACCGCGACGACTACCTGCGTCCCCTCTCGCGCACGTGGGATGACGCGCTGCGCGGCATGCGCACATGGGATATCGCCGTTCCTCCGTCCAGCGGGCGCATCGACTCGTTCCACCGCCTCCTCGTCGCCGGCTCTCACAGGCGCACCGTCGTCATCATCTCCGACGCTCTCCGATACGAGGCCGGCGTCGAGCTCGCCGACCACCTGCGCTCCCTTGGACGCGGCGCGATCGCCGTGAATCCCTGGTACACGATGCTGCCGTCGATCACCGCCCTCGGAATGGCCGCGCTGCTCCCGCATCGAGAGCTGACCCTTAACGTACGCGGCAAAGACCAAGTGGTCGTCGAGGCTGACGGCCGACCGACGTCCGGGATCGATGCACGCCGGACAATCCTCGAAGGTGCCGATGGGCGTGCGTTTACCTATCAGGAGCTCGCGAGCGACTCCGTCAAGTCGATGCGCTCGAAGTTCAAGGGTGCCTCCTCCGTGTACAGCTACCACGGCGTCATCGATGCGATCGGCGACCACGCGGCCTCGGAAAGTGATACCCCCGATGCCGTCAACCGTGTGATTGCCGAGCTCTCCGGCCTCGTCGGCAAGCTCATTTCCGCGGACATTACCCGCATCCTCGTGACCGCTGACCACGGCTTCCTCTTCCAGGACAGCGAACCCGCCAACGACGACACCGCGAAACAGGACGGCGTTCCGCGCGGGCGTTCCGTCTCCGTGAAGAAGCGTCGCTATGTCCTCGGCAAGGACCTGGGGTCGACGGATGACTTCGTCGCTTTCGACGCGACGAGCGTCGGCCTGACAGACGGGCCGAGCATCGCCCTACCCTACGGCACCCGCCGCATTCGCACCCAGGGCCGAGGAAACCGCTTCGTCCACGGAGGAGCCTCCCTCCAGGAAATCACAACCCCCGTCATTGAGTTGTCGGTGGGTAGTAGGGGTGCCGAGGATGTCCGCGACGTCGGTATCGCCCTGCACTACGACGACACGTCCCTCAAGGTCAACCGATTCAGTCCACGTGTCATCCAGCGGGAACCCATCAGCCCGACACGACGCCCTCTGACCATCACGATTGGTCTCGAGAGCATGTCGGGTGAGCAACTGTCGAGCACTCGAGTCCTTACTCTGGACGCGGCTGAGCGCTCCGAGGTGTCGCTCAAGCAGAGCAGCGAACTCATCCTTTTCGACGGGGTGCTGCAGAGACACTCCGGCGAGGCTGTCCGGATCGTCGCCTACAAGACTGTTCACGGACAAGTCGTCGGCGAGGCCGTCGCCACCCACGAGCTGACGCTCAACGACAACGGGTTCGGAGGATTCGGAGGATTCGACCTATGAGCATCTCGCCCGAAGAAGCCCTAGAGCGCGAGGATTCCCCGGCCTCGTCTCTGATCGGGGGTAGCGAGGGAGGAAAGCTCGCGGAGTACGAGGAAATCGCCGCGCGAGCATACGACGGCTTCGTCGTCCGAAAGGACCTGGTCGGCCAGGTCAAGGGCAACGCGATCGTCCCCTCCTACGTGCTCGAATTCCTGCTCGCGCAGTACTGCGCGACCACCAGTGAGTCGGCGATTATTGAGGGCGTCGAGAGTGTTCGTCGCATCCTCGCCCGGCACTACGTCAACCGCGGAGATTCCGAGCTCATCAAGTCACGCATTCGCGAGGAGGGACAGTATCGGATTATCGACAAGGTCTCCGTCAACCTTGACGAAACGCACGACCGATACAACGCCTCCTTCGAAAATCTCGGGGTCACCAACGCGCTGGTATCCGACGAGACCGTTCGTGAGAATGACCGCCTCCTGACCGGTGGTGTCTGGTGTCTGGCTGAGATGTCCTACGTGCCGATGGGAGATTCCGGAGCAAAAGCATCCAGCCCGTGGATCGTCTCCCGCCTTCAAGCCATCCAGCTGCCGCGCTTCGATTTCGGCCGCTACTGCACGGGGCGCGCCTCTTTCAGCACCGACCAGTGGATCGACCTGCTCGTCGCCTCGGTCGGTCTCGATCCCGATAAGCTCAGCCGACGCTCGAAACTCTTCCAGCTGACCCGCCTCATTCCCTACGTCGAACGCAACTATAACCTCGTCGAGCTGGGCCCCAAGGGCACCGGAAAATCGCATATCTACTCCGAATTCTCGCCCCACGGCATCCTCGTGTCGGGCGGCGAGGTGACGCTGGCAAAACTCTTCGTTAATAACGCGACCCGGCGCATCGGCCTGGTTGGCTACTGGGACGTCGTCGCCTTCGATGAATTCGCCGGGCACAAGCGCGTGGAACGCAGCCTGGTCGACACGCTCAAGAACTACCTCGCGAACAAGTCGTTCTCACGTGGCGACAGCACGATCACGGCCGAGGCCTCGATGGTCTTCGTCGGTAACACGACGCGGACCGTACCCGCGATGCTGGCCAGCGCCGACCTTTTCGAGGCCCTGCCCGAGGCGTATCACGACACGGCGTACATGGACCGCATCCACTACTACCTGCCCGGATGGGAAGTGGACATTGTGCGGCCCGAGCTCTTCTCGCGCGGGTACGGGCTCATTGTCGATTACCTGGCGGAGGCGCTGCGGCACCTGCGTACCCTGGATTACTCCGGTGACCTGGATACCCTCGCGACGCTCGATCCGGCGATGTCCAAGCGCGATCAGGACGCTGTGCGAAAGACGTTCTCGGGCCTGGCGAAACTCATCTTCCCGGCACGCGATGGCGAGCCTGAGGAACTCGAGGAGCTGCTCCGCTTCGCGATCGAGGGGCGTAAGCGCGTCAAGGATCAGATCATCCGACTCGACGACACGATGGCTGCGTCCGGGTCCCACTTCACGTACATGCTGGGACGCGTGGACCAGGACCGCTACAATGCCTCGAGCGCCCGATCCGTTCCCACGCAGGAGGAACTGGACTACCCGCAGTACTTCACGTCGCACGGTGATGCTGATGAGCGGGGGAGTGGTCAATGGGATGCCGGAGAGCTTTCCGACGGTCTTCCGAAGTCGGACGTTGTAGTCGATGCACGCGGAGACAATAAGCCGGCCTCGCCCGTCTTTGACCGTCGAGCCCTGTTGAAAGCACGCGCCATCCCCAAGCGCTACAAGATCGAGCCGAGCATGGGTAATTCCATGCCGGACATCCTGCTCCCGTACCTGTTCGATGCGGCTGAGATACGGATCCGTGACCCGTACTTGCGCCAGACGCACCAGGTTCGAAACGTGCACGAGATACTGCTGCAGCTGATCCAGAATGCTGATGTCGCGAAGCTGCCGCACATTGTCATCGAGACGTGCGCCAGCGACGAGGACATCTATCGCTCGCGGCAGGAAGAGACGTTCAAGCAACTACAGCAATCGTGGGAGCCCTTCGGCATCGTGATCGACTGGAGCATCGTTGATTACTTCCATGACCGCTGCATTACGACCGACACCGGCTGGGTCATCGACCTCGGTCGCGGGCTGGACGTCTATGACGCGTACACGCCGCTATCGCAATTCGACCCTCGTTATGCGATCCCGCACCTGCGGCGGACGAAGGAGATCACGATCAACGTCAGCAGGGAGTAAACTGTCCGTGCGTCAATCGTATAGTTGTGATGTAATGCCGACCGCTGAGTGCATCGTGAGTGCAGTATAGTTGGGCACTTATAGTGGCGAGTGTCACTAGCACTTGTTGTGACGGGCGCATTGCTTAAGGGTATCGTTGAATATAACATGACCGGTTCCGCTACCCGCTATGCAGTGGGAGTCCAGGGCCGGTCCTTGCTATTCGGGAGAAGCGATTTGTGCCGTGACTCGTGTGAAAGTGTTCAAAACCTACGCTGAGCAGGTCGAGCTGCTTCGAAGTCGTGGGATGCGTATTGATAATGTTGGGCGCGCGGAGAAGGAGCTTGCTCAACTGAACTACTATCGACTATCGGGGTATTGGTATCCTATGCGCCGTTTTTCTTCAGGTACCCGTAAGGCGTGCGACGAGTTTGTTGACGGAGCTTCGTTTGATTTGGTCATCGACCTCTATGAGTTTGACGAACAGATGCGGCATGTCGTATTCGGCGAACTTGATCGTATTGAAATGGCCATCCGCACCATGCTTGGGTATCGCTTGGGAAGCATTGATCCTTTCATTTATCGAGATGTGAAACGTTTGAGTGCGTCTGCTCGTCAACAGAATAAGGGGAGTTCCCGTAGTAAACATGCTGTTTGGATGGAGAAATTTGAAAGAGCTGCGAAGTCTTCAAGGGAAGACTTTGTCGAGCATCATCGGAAACATTATCAAGGCGATATGCCTATCTGGGCAGCTGTTGAAATCATGGATTGGGGGATGTTGTCTTACTTATATGATTTTTCTCCGACGTATGTACGTGACGATATTGCGCATGAGTGTCGACTTACGGGGCTCTTCATAATTGGGGGTGTAGTTGGGGTCTGAATCCTCCGGTTTCGAGGAGTGCTCGGGTGATGTAGTGGGTGAGGTTTCGCAAGTCCTGGGGCGGAGCCGCGTAGGTGTTCGAGGCGGCCGTTGATGGCTTCGGTGGGGCCGTTGCTGGTGTGGGGGTGGTCGAAGTAGGCCAGGATGTCTGTGGCTCGGCGTTTGAGTGTCCTGCCCAAGGTGGTGAGCTCGGTGAGGGAGGAGGGCACGCTTGTGGAGGTGAGGCGCGTGATTTCCTCGTGCATTAAAGTCTTTCCCCCCACGCGCGTTGGATGAGCGGTAGGCGTCGATGATGTTCTGGTAGACGCTCCAGGTGACCTCGAGTGCGACGTGCTCGTCGTTGGAAAACAGGTCGAGTATCTGGTGCTGCTGACGCGCGGTGAGTAGGCAGGATCTGGTGTGCAGCACCTTGCGGGCCTTGTAGAGGGGATCTGTGGCCCGACCGCGCCGATGGTGGAGTTCTTGCTGAATGCGTTTGCGGCATTCATCCAAGGCGTTGCCAGCGAGATGTACGACGTGGAAGGGGTCCATGACTGCCCTTGCGTCGGGGAGTTCTTCGGCGGCAGCGCTCTTGAACCCCGGTGAATCCATCCATAGCGACGATCTCGATGCGGCTGCGCCACGTATCGGGGCGGGAGACCAGCCAGGTTTTGAACACCTGCTTGGAGCGGCCCGAGACCATATCCAAGAGCCGGGAGGGACCACTGTGGTCACGGATGGGCGTCACGTCCAAGACGACGGTGACATATTTGTCTCCGTAGGGGGTGTGGCGCCACACGTGTTCATCCACGCCGATGACTCGTACCCCTTTCAAACCGGGTCGGATCGTTGATCAGTAGACGCTGGCCTTCACCCAGGACAGCAGTGTTAGCGGCTCTTCCAGGACACGCCCAGGGCCTGGGCGATACGCGCCACCGTCAAATGATGAACGACCACACCCGTGAGCGCCCAGCGCACCGCCGACCGCGAGAGCTTCGCGCGCGGATCGACCGCTTGGCTCATATCCTGGCGCCACACGTGAGCGCACTCCTGGCACCGGTAGCGGCGCACGCTCACGTGCACGATCGTGGGACGCCACCCGTAAGGCTCGTGCGCCAAGCGCCTGATCACCGTGTCACGCGCCACGCCCTGGCACCCGCAGCGTCGACACCACCGATCCTCACCAACAATGCGGCACGCCAACACTGCATGGTCTGGCCACATGCGCTGGCTGGTCACTTCCAGGCCCAGGTCATCCAGGCGCATGAACGCGCTCAGGTCAGGACGATCAAAGATAGTATTGGACATGTCGAGGTCTTTCAGATGGACGGTGTAGGAATCTCCATCATCGAAAGACCTCGACCCCTACCCGGCCACGACACGCCGAACCCCACCCACAACACCTACACCCTCAATTATGAAGAGCCGGTTTTGCTCCCGCACGGACGCGGCGTCCGCCTCGGTTCGTGCCGTCTTTGGCCATGGGTTTTCATCTGCTTTCCTGATTTGAGACAATTAGTGGCGTGCCGAGACCGAAGACGAAAACTGAACTATTGGATGCCGCCGAGGCGCAGTATGCGAAACTGGACAGCCTCATTGAGAGCATGAGTTCCGACGATCAGCATACGCATTTTGATCCCAGCATCACCCAAATCGGTAAAGAAGCCCACTGGGCGCGGGACAAAAACCTGCGCGACGTACTAGCCCACCTGCACGAGTGGCAGCGCATGCTGCTTGACTTCGTTGACGCCAACCTCCACGGTCAGCCCCGGCCTTTTCTTCCGTTTCCTCACACGTGGCGAACCACGCCAACGCTCAACCAAGAGATCTGGACTCAATATCAGGGCACTGAGCTTGAGGCTATCCGCGAAAACCTCGCCGACAGCCACACCGCAGCAGTGACTCTCATCGGCAAGTTCGCCAACGAGGAGCTATTCACCAAGGCGCATTTCCCGTGGACGGGCACAACCTCGCTCGACTCCTACTGCGTGTCAGCCACATCAAGCCACTGCGAATGGGCAATCAAAAAAAACTCCGCGCATTCACCAGAAAGCCGCCAGAACAACCCCATAACCAAGCCACCCCCCAGTAGCTTCTTACCACGCTGTACACCACAGACAGATACTCGGGAGCCTCTGGTATAGGCGCTCCCGTGCGCCTTTTCGTGACTGTCGGGTTCAACGCACCAGACCTCGTGCCCGCATTCACGTGACATCCGTCCCGATCAGCATTATCCATAGAAATGCAGGGAAACCCTTCTTGTAGAATGAAAACCTACTGGGGCATACAACTCCTGATGCCGTTGCCGTATCAAAATGTGTAGCGAAAAGTTGAAGGGACTGGTCATCAAAAAAATATCTGTGTTTCTTGTATCCGCTCTGGCATATTTTGTCGGCGCGTGGCTTTTCGCCGCCATCTTTCAACGGTGCAAGGATCAGGATCAGAGATTTTTTGTGGTCTTCTTATTGATGCCAATCATGTATGTGTGTTTCACGATTCTTCTTCTGCTTTTCAATAAGCATATCATCGGTATTCAATCTGCCCGTGCGTTGCAACTTTCAGCAGGAGCCTTTATCGGGCTCTCAGCTTTTCTCTTTTCACTCGATGGTGTTGGCTCGTTAGTTCGCAGCGATTCTTTTTCTCAACTGCTGAGCCAGTTTTCCGTTCCCGCCATCGGCGCTCTTGTTGTTGGTGGTGTAGCGTTTGGGTTTAGCGTTTTTACCCAAGCGCCACACCAAGGAAAAGACCAAATCAATTATCAGTAGATGAATTCAGCTAGCTTTCGACAAGCTGTCAAACGAATCTCTTCCTTGACGTATCCAGCCAGGAACCATCCTAAAACGGCGCTATCCAAGTCGGCATATTCACTTATTTTCTGATACGCCTCAGTGGAATTATTCGCCCCCAAGCTCCAGCCAATCTGCTTGAATCTGTTGGCTAGTTTGCTGGAATTGTTGTAGTACTCTCGCAATGTTGCTGACAGAAGATGAGCGTTGGAGTCGTTGCCGTTTTCTAGCGTGTTAGCGATAACGATGGCGTCTCCGTCACAGCAGAGGTCGTCACGGTTACAGTTGTTTCCTACCGATTCCCATTCTCCCTTGTCGTTTTTCTTGTCAAGTACTAGCCCTTTCAAGCCAGGATGCTGACGGTAATCGTTACCTTGACCGACTAGAGCTGTGGCCACCTGATCCAGGTTCGCGCCGGGATTCCACTCAAGTGTTTTCTGAATATTCTCCATGGCAGTAGCTAGGTCTCCAGCCCAGCCAGGGCTGGCCCGGGGGTATGAATGCTTGGAGCGTGTCGTGCTCGCTGACCCAGCGCCCCACGGCTGCGGCGATGAATTCAGGCCCGTTATCGGCACGCAGCACCTGGGGTGCACCACATGCCAAGGCAGCCAGGTCACGCATTTCGATCACGTCGACGGCTCCCATGCGCCGCTCAACGCGCAAAGCCAGGTGCTGGCGCGTGAACTCATCAATGACGTTACAGACCTTAAAGACACGCCCTTTCCAGTCCGAGTCGAACTGGAAATCAGTGGCCCACACCTGCCCAGGAACGCTAGCCCTGACCAGGTGCTGTAGGGGCGGCAATACGCTGACCGCGACAGCCCAGCAACACGCCCGCGCAAGATGCTGAGAAAACCCCTGGCCGATCAGGTGGTTCACAGCGTCGTGCCGGCGCGGCAGGTCTGGACCGTACTCATGCCCTCACCTCACAACGCCTCGGCCTTCTCCAGCTTCACGACAATCTGCTCATCAGAACAACCCTCTCAAAACAAACGGTCCGAAAAACCCAGACCCCTCCACCTGACATTTGTCATGGGAGCACCTGCATCAAAGGACACTTCCAGCTCCCGTCACGCGCGAGCAGGCTGGAGCCATGGACACGAACACGACGCCCGCCCTTCGGGCGACGGACATTCACCAGTCTTTCGGCTCCGTCGACGCCCTGCGCCGCGTGACTCTGACTCTCCACCCCGGCGAGAACGTGGCGCTCCGCGGCGGCACCGGAGCCGGC
>ERZ1699252.39-NODE-39-length-18591-cov-2.847325_pt1 | contig 18591 bp, 10 predicted proteins | sample MGYA00581531_ERZ1699252 | MGnify/ENA primary metagenome ERZ1699252 (study PRJEB42319, sample SAMD00040306) | human oral metagenome | material: saliva | host: Homo sapiens | study: EMG produced TPA metagenomics assembly of PRJDB4115 data set (Metgenomic analysis of...
GACGGGGTACAGGTTCACTTTGATCCATATTATGGCAATCAAATTAAAGGAGAATTTACCGATAGTAATGGGCATGCGGTTAAAGCAAACTCCTATACTAGCCCAGTTAAGTTCTATGATAAAAATTCTGGAGCTCTTGTAAAAGGTCAATACTTTAACCACAATGGAAACTGGTACTACGCTGATGCGGAGGGGAATATCCTTAAAGGCTCACAAACCATTGATGGGGTGCACGTTTACTTTGACTCTTATGGAGTACAAGCTAAAGACGCAATCGCAGAAGGCTACTACTACGATAAAGACTCTGGTGCTCGTCACGAAGCCCCTCGTAAGCAATTTATAAAGGCTGGTGGTAAATTATACTATCTTGACGATGATAATAAGATAAGTTCTGGTTATAAAAAAATTGACGGTAAGGATTATTTTATTACAGGATATGGGGAAGTTTTAAGAGGAGAATTCGGACCTTACGGTTACGAACCATACTATGATAGTGAGACTGGGGCTGCTGTACGACAAAGAGGTTTTGTTAAATCTGGACGTAACTGGTACTACCTAGATGATGAAGGAAATAAAGTATTAGGACTTGCCAAAATAGATGGTAATCTCTACTATTTCAGTAATCCCGTCGCAACAAAATACCGAATGGGCGAACAAGTTAAAGGAGAGCTGGTGAAACCTTATAGTTTCTTCAACTATAACCGTTCACCCTATGACAATCCTGTCTACTACTTCGACGCTGAGACTGGGGCTGCTGTAACCAATCAATTCTTCAATTGGAAGGGCAATTGGTACTACTTCGGTAACGATGGAAAGGCTCTTATCTTTGATCAAGTCATCAATGGTCAACACCTCTACTTTGATTATCAAGGTAAGCAAATTAAAGGCAATTTCGTTACAGACTACAAGGGTACTCGTTATTACGATGAAAACTCTGGTGAGCTCGTAACCAACCAAACACGTACCATCAATGGTGTGACTTATCACTTTGATGAAAATGGACGTGCGAAACAATTGTAAAATAAGTCCGAAAATTGACTAAAATTATTCTTACTAGTCTTACAGATAAAAAAACAAACAAAAAGCCAAAATCAGCATTCTGATTTTGGCTTTTTGTTAGGTAAAGAATTTATTGGTCCTTTTTCAGTCTTTTTAGGTGTTTATAGAGACCGAAGGCACGATCCAGTTGCATGGATTCGATAGGACGTTTGCCCTTGATATAGAGATTTCCATTGGTCGCATTCATCAACCCTGTCTTAGCAATGGCATAACCAGTAATCATACCACTATAAAGGAATCTTTCTAGTTCCTTGACATCTAAAACTCGACTTGAAGGTTCAAGGGGACCATATTCTGCTTCATAGATATCCACAAGTCTTTTAAACTTATAGGCCGTTTTTATGGGCATATCTCCGATAGTTCCCTTTGAATAATAATGATAAAGATTCTGTGGGCTTAAGTCTGCAGAGGCTACCTCTTGACCGTTGGGCGAGTAGGGTTGGAGCTTAATGAAAGTATTGAGCTTACCAATATCGATGTGGTAGTCGCTAACATTTTCCTTAGGAATAGGGAAGTCATCCCTATCAATAATCTCCCTTCGTCTGATGGTAGCCAACAATTCATAAGGCTCAACTCTAAGTCTTTTTGAAAATTTTTCTAAAGTATCAAGCGAAACCGTTCCTCTTTGATTGATCAGGTTATAGTTGGTTTGAGCCATACCAGATGAGACTACAAAGACTGTCATGCGTTCTCTGACTTCCCCCTCATCCATATCTTCCGTGATTTCCAGCTTCTTGCGAATGTTGTGCCACAAGTTTTCGGTGACCTGTTCAGGATCTCTTGGAAACTCAAAAACCTCATGCTGATTGTCTCGAGCTAAGAGCTTCCCAAGTGTAATGTTTTTCCCAGTCACCTTGGCCAGACCGTTAGTAATGGTCACAATCTTTGGAATATTTCCCTTAGGCTTGTTCATAAAGAGCATCCGAAGGCTTCCTGACGGAATCCCCGTGGCTTCTGAGAGCTCTCTGTAACTCTTTTTGTCTTTCCAAAATTCCCCCATACGAGCTTTTTCTGCATTTTCCCAGAAAAGCTCCTTAAGGGGTTTGGGGGCATTCGGCTCATCCGAAAATAGTCGTTTTGACATCATTGTCTCCCTCTAAAATTGCTGTTTAAAAATTAGTCCAAATCTATTATCTCATATTTTTAATAAAAATCAAATCATTTCCTAATCAACAATCATTACAATCAGCTAGTCGTTTAGAGTTTTTCTTGGGTTAATTGAGCACAAAAATTCCCCTCGTACTTTAACGAAGGGAGTTGTTTGACTAATAATTCCAGTTTACCAAGAGATAGATAAGGCTTGAGCCAAACATATCTGCTAAGGCATGAACGAGGAAAAATGGAAGCAAATTTTTAACCTTGTACTTATAAGACCAAAGACAACCCCGATAACCAGAGCCCATAGCATGCCCTGATAGGTATGGAAGGACACACGAACAATGGTTGAAAAGAGTAAGACCAACCACTTATACTTGCCCTTAACCGAGGTCAAGAGTCCTAGGAAGAAAAATTCCTCGTAGAAACCGTTGAGCAACCCATAAGCAATCGCCATAGGTGACAAAGCCATAAACTTATCAATCACAGCCATAGGGCTAATAAATGCTAGAACTTGAGGACTAAAATAATTATATTGTCCTGATAAAGTACTTACCATATCAGCAAATAAGCCCATGATAGCGAAAAAAAAGGGTACCCAAAAGAGAACAGACCACTTTAGACGGATTGGCAGTTGTTTAAAGTCAAAATGGCGTATCCAGAGATAAATAATCGCTAAGGCTAGGAGGATAATCTGCAAGGTGAAATTGCTAGAGTAAGCTGCTCCTTCACTGGCTGTATTTGTTGCTGTCTCACTGACTGCCGTGGAAAGGCTTGGAGACAAACTCGCCAAATACATCTGTGTCGAACGAACAATAAACTGACCAAACATAATCAGCGTAACAATACCAATATCAAACCATCTCAGTTCCTTGAGCGGCTGCTCAGGATGAATTTTCTTAAGTAGAGACATGGTCCTTCCCTTCTTTCTAGTATCTTCATCGAAGACTGGTTTATTTTTTAAGGTTATTATAAGCCACAAACCTTAAAGTAACACTAAAATTTGCAGTAAGATTAGTATTTCATTTAAGGAAAGAAAAAGCAAGGGAAAGTATCTTTCCTTTGCTTCAAACATGTTATTAATCGTTCTTTTTGACAACGCTAACCAAGACAAGAAGTTGGAAAATGGCTAGAGCAAATAAGACCATAAAGCCATTTCGACTTCCTTGAGCCGTTGCTTGTGCAAAGTCAATCTTGTGATTAGCTTGACTCATAGCAACAATTAGAGAAGCTAGCGTTGTTCCCACTGCTCCTGCAAATTGTTGGAGCGTGTTAAAGATGGCATTGGCATCAGCACGTTGATCTAGCGACAGTTGTTTCTGTCCATTGGTCATGACATTACCAAAGGAAACGCCAAGCCCCGTCATGAAAATCATGTAAAAAACGAGGATCAACGTATTGGAAAGAGAGAGACCAAATAAGCTAAATAACAACTGAGCGAGTACGATAAGGGTAGCCCCAATAAGAATCGGTTTACGTGCTCCCATCTTATCAAGAATAATACCTGAGAACGGAGCGAAGCCTGCACCGATAATAGCACCTGGAAGCAACATCAGAGCTGCAAGAGTTGTATTCGAGTGGTTAACCAATTGCACATAGTTTGGCAAGAGAAAACTCATCGCAAGGGATCCCAATTGGAAAGAGAAGAAAGCGATGATATGACCTGTCAGTTTACGATTTTTCAAAATGGAGAGGTTGATAATAGGGTTGTCCAATGTTGTTGAACGCCAAATCAAAAGGACAAGTCCTAAGATACCAATCAAAAGCCAACCAAGAACTGAGAAACTAAAGAAAGCATGATCAACAACCCCATGAAGACCTAAAATCAAGCCCAAGAAAAGAAAGATGGTAGCCAGTAGACTGAGGATATCTAAAGATTCACGTTGCACCTCACTCTTTTGCTCAATCGAGCGAAGCCCCGCAATCAGTGAAGCCAAGAGAATAGGAAACTGGACGAGGAAGATAGAACGCCAACCAAAGTGTGCTGTCAAGAGACCACCAACAGTTGGTCCAATGGCTGGAGCAACGGCTGTAATCAGTGTTCCAACTCCCATCATGAGACCAATCTTACGACTTGGCACCTGCTCCAAAATGATGTTAAACATGAGAGGTAGGGCAAAACCAACACCCATCCCTTGAACCAATCGTCCCAAAACAACAAAGCTGAAACTAGGGGCTATAAAGTCGATGAGGACACCTAAAATAGACAATAGGTTGGCGACCAGAAAAATGGTTTTCATCTTAAACGAGCGTTTGAGATAGGCAGATAAGGGAACCACACAAGCGACCACTAGAAGATAAATGGTTGTAACCCACTGTACGGTTGACGTATTGACTGAAAATGCCTTCATCAATACGGGAAAGGTGATGTTCATAGCTGTTTCACCAGCTACTCCACAAAATGAAAGGATTCCTGTCGCAAAGATGGCACACAGAACCTTGGTGGAGATTTTTTTGTCTGACATAAGTATTTGTTCCTCCTATATAAACTTAAATATTACGGTAGTGTTGTAAGATTTTGAGAAAGACTTCTCTCTCTTTAGCTGAAAATTGCTGGGCAAACTCTTCTTCCTCTTTTCGAAGATAAGATTGACAGGCAGAAGCGATGTTAAGGGCTTTATCCGTGAGAATAACCGCCTTTTGCCTAGCATCTTTTGAAGAAGTGTGGCGTTCAATCAAGCCTTTCTTCTCCATCCGCTGTAAGAGCACTGTCGTTGTCGAACGCTGAATCTCAAATTCGTGCTCAATGTCCCGTTGAAAGACTTCTTGATCCGCATGATTGGTTATAAAATCAATGACAGCCATCTGATTTCCAGTCAAGTCATACTGCCTAGCAAACTGGTCAAAATGACGCATCATATTATTATTGGCTTGTTTTAACAAGCGTCCAAAATGGTCCAAAAAAATGACTCCTTAACTATATTGTTAGCTAACTAGCAGTATAGAAGAATTATTAGCTCAAGTCAATAGATTCTTTCAAAAAATAGAAAACTCAAGGACCTAGAATCCTTGAGTTGCTATATTTAGTCTTTCTTTACAGGAATTTCCTTAATCACACGCGCCGGATTCCCACCTAGAACAACATTGTCACCGAAGGACTTGGTCACAACGGCTCCTGCTCCAGCAACTACGTTATCCCCTAAGGTCACTCCTGGGAGGATAGTCACGCCTCCACCAGCCCAGAAATTATCACCGATCGTAATTGGAGCACCATATTCAATGCCTGAATTACGCTCTGTTGGATCAAGCGGATGCAAGGGCGTCAAAAACTGACAATTAGGGCCAATCATAGCATTGTCACCAATCGTGATAGGACAGATATCCAGCATGGTCAAATTCCAGTTAGAGTAAAAATTTTCACCGATATGGATATTAACACCGTAATCCGTAACGAACTGAGGATTCATGGCAACATTTTCACCAGTCGAACCAAACCAAGATTTGACAATCTCTGCCCTCTTGAGACGGTCAGGCTCAGCATTAAAGGCCCATTGTTTTTCTCTTGAGCTGGCCGCTAGAGCACGTAACTCAGGATCGCTAGGTTTATAAAAGTCACCTGCAATCATCTTTTCATATTCAGTTGGCATGGCATACTCCTTTTTTGCTTATTCTCCTATATTGTAGTATAGAAGTGATGTTACCACAAGTGAGACTCCCATACAAAAGTATGTAAAGTCTTTATTCTACTTAATTATATATCGATGGTCTCACCAACAGCTAAAACCCTATAACCTGCTGATTCAACTTCTTTTTTAGTTGTCTTGTAATGACTATAATCATCAATATGAATGGGATAAATCCTTTTAGGTTGAAGGAGATTATTCATTCGGTTTAACATTTTTAAGTCCATGGTAAATGGGCCACCAAATGAACCTGATTTTACAGCACCTAAATTAGCAAAAATAGCATCTATTTTTTTAGGGACATTTTGGGTTAAGTCTGGGTACAAAACAGTATCACCGGTAAAATAAATAACTTTAGTTTCTGACGAACTGGTGATTGTTAGTTGATAGCCATTTACCTTACCAACTATCTTTCGCATGATGTAATTACTGGCATGATAAGCCGGTAATGCTTTTATGGTGATACAATAGTCAGCGACTTGAAATGCTTGTCCTTCTCCCCATCTTAAAACACTATTATTTAAACATGGCACCCCATGTAAAATTTTCCTATTAGGAGAAATGACCATCTTCTCTTTCAGATAATCTTTCCCTACATCATCCAAATGATCTTGATGCCCATGAGTAATTAGCCATACATCAACTTTGCTAAGAAGAGACTCATCCTTATAAACATCAGTTTGTTTCTCGGAGACAAATCCTTTAAACTGAACTAAAGTTCCCTTAGGAGATAAGTCAGGATCAATTCCAATATGAAATTGATTATCAATGGAAATGACGCCACATGCAACGCCACAATAAGTAAACGAAATAGACATAGTACCTCTTTTTTAAAATAAGCGACAAGTTGAAAAACTAGTCATTAACAACAATGGAATGAGCATTTTAGTACATAGCTCCTGTAACTAGATTATAGTTTTTATCATCACTTTTATCAATAGCAGCGTATGTTCGACACCTTCTTTTACGTTTAAAATACTTAGTTTCCACAGACCTCGGTTAGGTAATCCACAAAAAAATCCCAAGTGCACAACGCAACTTGAGATTTTCTTTCTGTCTGGGCATGCCTGAGTCATTCAGGGCTTTATATTATTTGTCCTTTTGATCTTTGTGATCTTTTTTATTTTTCTTTTTACGTCCGTTGCGGCCAAGTCCTAGACCTGTTACCGATACGGTGAAGCCTGCGATATTGATGGTTTCTTCAATCTTACCTTTACTTGCTTCTTCCTCATTTGAGAGATTAATTGGCATCTTGTGTTTAGAGCCTTTACCCTCAGCTTGACTTGAAACAGGTGCTTCAAAGTCATCGCCTGGTCCATAAGTGACTGGTCCATCATGAGCTTCCACTTGCTCTTCGACTTGATCGAGAACTTCTAGGTCTTGGATTTCTTCAACAAGGATATCGTCTGCCTTGTTTTCCTTAGGTTTACCGTTAATATCGCCTGTTAATGGGATATAAACAACGGTTTCTTCAAGGTTACGTTGACCTACTGTCTTACCTTCAACCTTATCCTTATCAGCGCTATAGCCTTCTACTTCTGGTGTGATGACTGTTTCAAACTGACCTTTATTTGAAGTCCAGTAGTTTGAACCAAGCTCTTCACCTGTAACCTTATCAATGGTCAAACTACGAGTCCATTGAGCGGTTTGGATGTTATTGGCAGGAAGTTCTGCTTGTCCATCGCTAGATGTGTAGAGAACTGTGAAGGTTACATCTTTAATATAGCTTTCACGTTCTGGCCATTTGGCACCATCAGGATTTGCTGGGTTGATTGGTGTACCAGCTTCTTGGATGTTATCTGGACCTACTTGAACGGTACCATGACGAAGGGTAACCATGAAGTTTTGGTCAACATGTGAATCGCCATCAAAGATCACACCGTTTGTGAAGCCATCTGCAAGAAGGGTATAACCACGGTCGCTATAGTACTTGATACGTTCGATTGTTGAGTATTCAATCACTTCGCCTGATTTACCAAGCAAGTCGACCACTTCAAGTTTCTTACGAGTTGTACCGTCAACATAAGTGACTGTAGCTTTCTGAGCATCCTTGAGGTAAGTAACCACTTCCATGATTTCAGGTGTTTCCACAGAAACCTCTGTCATTTCAGCGACTTCCATACGGTCTGGTGTGAATCCGACAACCTCTGGTGAAGGAACAGCTGAGAAGCCAGCTTGAGTACTTGACCATGCTTCATAATTGATAGCGCCTGTCACAAGGTTAACATTAGCCAAACGTTTGAAATCAAGAACTTCAACGTAGTCGTCGCTAGCCAAGCCACCTTCTTCGAAGACATACTGGATGGTACGTGTCACATCGGCACGGTTTTCAAGCATCTCTACGCTATTTGGCCAAACTGGGCTATTCACATCATTTGGATCTACGACTTCACCTGCAACTGGTGCTGGCATATCTGGGTCGATAAGAACCAAACGTTCACGAAGAACCACTTCGAAGACTTGGTCAAAGTCAGAGTCACCATTGTAAGTGTGGTCAAAGGCTTCTGCATAACCATCGTTGACAAGTTCATAACCTTGTTTGAGCAAGTTTGCGATTTGTTCATCAGTAGAGTAGTCAATCTTCTCACCTGAGCTTCCAACAACAACATCACGAGTCAATTCTGACTTATCAAGCTCATTCATGTAAAGGATAATAGCTTTTTGCTCATCCTTAGCATAAACCACATTGGTATCTTGACCTGGGTGTTCTGGAGTAATAAAGGCCTTTTCAGAAATGTAACCAAGAACATCTGGAACGACTGTTTCCATAGCCATGGTTGGATCTTCTGGATCGTTGTTGTAGCTTGGAGTAGGTGCATTTTCAATAGGTGTACCATACTCATCTACTGGAATAATCTTACCAAGCTCTGTGTAAGTAACTGTATCTTCCACTTCTGGAAGGTCAGGGCGAACTTCAAGTCCACCAGCTTGAGCTTTATCTGCAAAGAATCCTTCAACAACTGGAACTTCTACGACATCATAAGTGAAGCTTTCTTGATCCCAAGTGCTTGTTTGTTCCACTTGGTTAAACTTACCATGGAAGCTGAAGCTATCTTGAATGTTGATAACTGGATCTTTGTAGCCTGCACCTTGGAAGGTAACCGTTTGTTTCGTATCTTGCGTGATATCATCCAAGATTGGCTCGTAAACCAAGGTTTGGTCCATGCTGAGGTCAATCGGCAATACCAATTCACTTTCAGCTTGGTAGCCAGCAACTTGTGGTGCTGGTGTCTCAATAACTTGCGTAGCATCTTGAGGATCATTAGCATAATGAACTGGCTCTGCATCCGCAATAGGATTACCAAAGCTATCAACAGGGATAATCTTACCAAGCTCTTTATAGGCAACACTATCTGTTGCTTCTGGTTTATCAGGTGTAACAACCTGCATACCAGCAACTGCCTTGTCCGCAAAGTAACCTTCGATAACTGGAACATTGACCTTAGCGAAAGTATAGCTGTCTTGATCCCAAGTGTAAGTGTCTTCTGCTTGGTTGTACTTACCAGTGAAGCTGAAGTCAGACTGAATATTAACAGACGGTGTTGCTTCGCCAGCACCTTTGAAGAATACAGTTTGCAAGGTTGGTTGCGTTACATCTTCAAGGATTGGAGCGTACTCAACAAGAATATCGTCTGTCAAGCTCTCAGGCATAACACTTTGTTGCATTGGACGGTAACCCGGAATGTGAGGAACAAGAGTCTCACTAACCTTGGTTGGGTTATTGGCATCGTTATTGAAGGTTGGCGTAGGCACGTTTGGAATCAAGCGTCCATTCGCATCAATAGGGATAATCTTACCAAGTGGAACGTAGGTAACGGTTTCTTCTATATTATCCTCAGTAACATCTCTACCCTTAACTTCTACTCTATCCGCAAAATAGCCTAAAACAACTGGTGCATAGATATCATAATACTTGGTTTTGTTTGGAGACCACTCTGTCTCATCAACAAGCTCACCTGTAACCTTGTCGAAGGTAAGAGTACGCACCCAATAAGCCTTTTGCACATCAGCATCTGGCAAATCAGCATTGCCATCAGTACTTCTGTAAAAGACTGTGAAGCTTACTTCTTTTTCGTAAGCATACTTAGATGGCCACTTAGGTCCATCTGGATTATTTGGATTGATTGGGGTATCTGGGATTTGTTCATTTTCAGGTCCCACCTTGGCAACATCGTGTTGCAAGAGGACGAACCACTCTTGATCATCAATATCCTTGTCATCAAAAATGGCATCTTTAGGGAATTCGTCCTGAATCAAGTCATATCCCATGTCCTTGAAAGTCTTGATACGTGTTGCTGTTCCGTATTCAATCGCTTCACCCAATTCACCGGTCAACTGGTCACTAACCAAGTAAGCACCGGTAGTTTCATCAATATAAGTGATGCTGGCTTTCTTGAAAATTTTACGATACACAACCGGAGTATCCCCTCCTGGTTTGTTCGGTACTACACTTTTAATATCTGTCATATAATCTTGAACAGCTGGTGTTGCTGTCTCACCCGCCTTTCGTGGATCTTTTTTGTTATTGTTATATTGCTTAGTCAAAGCACCTGGAATATATTCCCCATCTTCTGTCACAGGGATAATGCGTCCCAATTTCCTATAGGTCACATGTTCCGTTACCGTTGGCACATAGGGTGTGACAACGTTAAAACCCGCTTCCTTTTGGTCAGCGAAATAGCCCTGGACAACTGGTACCGGTATCTTAGGATAGGTGTAACTGTCCTTGTCCCATTCGATTAAACCAGTCTTCCTATCTCTAGTTCCCGTAAAGACATGTTTTTCCATGACTTCAGAATCTGGAGTTTGCGAATCCGCTCCTTGAAAAATAATCTCTTGCTTAGATGGGATCCTCACGGTTTCCGATTGGGCATGATTATCAAAGAGAGCTTCATCAGCTCTAGCAAAATCTAATGGAGAGGGGGCACGGTGGTCAGAGTGACGTTTTGGTCTAGTCAATAATTTAGAAAGATCTATAGTATCAACTAAATCAGTATTCCCTGATCCGTGTGCGACATGCTCTTCGGCAGTTCTTGCTGCTGCTTCAGTCGCATCTTCCCTATAGGCTCTCAAAAATACTCCCCCTTTCTTCTTTTTATGAGAAATAAAATCCTATACTTGCCAAGTTCTCATGGAAATCTTTTCTATTAAGATTTCATTTTCCCTCAGAGAAGCTAACAAGCTTTTATCAAAAAATTAAATTTTTTGATATCTCTTATATATACTATAATACGAGAATCGAATTTTTACAAGTAAGGTGTAAGAACTTTAATCATTTTAACCCCTAAGTGAAAAAATAGTGCTTTAATGTGCAATATCTATCAAGTAGTTTACGAAAGTGACATCAAAATGAGATTACCCCGATAACTTAAATGATGAGTCTTTAATGGAGTTTTCTCTCCCTAAAGACACTCTCATAAGAAATAGACTATAAACTATCACAACTACTTCTCATCTTTGAAAGACTAGAACCTTACCTCAGTTGTAAGGGAACAACCTAAGAGAATGGCACAGAAAAAGTCTGTGCCTGGCCCTCAACTATGAAATGCTAAGAGTTAACTAGCATTGCTTTTAGTATAGAATGACTTTGATGCTTCATCAATAGATTGGAACCATTTAATGAGACTCCCTAGTTTCTCAACTTTCTCGTATTAAGTTGTAAATAATTAATAACTTTTTTTGCATGGTGACTTATTCAAGGGATTGCAGATGTAACGACCACTGTCAGACTATTATAACTAACTCAAAATAGTTTTAAAATCACTAGTTTCAGTCATCACCAAATCCTTAACGAAATCCAAACATGCCATAAAAACCGAGACTACTGTCTCGGTTCATACAGTTTAGAAACGATTAAATTTGACCTCGGCCTTCACCGTCAAAGTAAACCCACCATCCTGGACTCACTTCAACCCAACGGTTGACAGCCATTTCACCTGAATTTGGATCAAAGTAACGAACAACACCGTTCACGCGAACCAAATGACCTTTGATTTGTTTACCATTGTTATCAAAGAGGAGGTTTTGACCATTGATATTAACCATGCCTTTGACAGCATTACCATTACCATCGAAGTAATACCAGCTACCATCAATTTCGTGGAATCGATTACGGTAAAGCTCACCTGAGTTTACATCATAGTAACGAAGGTTGCCATCTACGTTTGCCAAAGCACCTTTGACCTGACGGCCATTTTGATCAAAGTAGAGGTCTTGACCATTGATGTTTTGTGAACCTTTTACAGCCGTACCATCATTATTGAAGTAAGCCCAAACACCTGGTTCGATTTCTGCGAATCGGTTACGAGCCATCTCACCTGAGTTAGCATCATAGTAACGGATAGCCCCATTCTCGTTAACAGTGCGCCCTTTAACTTGGACACCATTGTTGTCGAAGAAGAGTTCTTGACCATTGATGTTTTGGTGACCTGTCACACGTTTACCATTACCATCATAGTATGCCCAAACGTTATTACCAATTTGTACGAATTGGTTACGGCCTGATGTATTGTTATTGTTATCTGGTTTTGGATCTTGTTTACCATTTGCATTCAAGACACCGTTTTGGTCGTAGTAGAATACTTGACCTCTACGGTTTTGACGATAACCATCACGCAATTGCACACCATTAGCGAGGAAGAAATATTGTTTACCATCGATAGTCTTTTCTCCGACTGCCATACGACCTGAGTTATCAAAGTAGTAAACATTTCCGTCGTTATCTTTGATGAAGGCATTCTTAGCATATTGGCCATTGTTATAACGGTATCTTACAGAGAAGAGACGTTTTTCAAACTTACCACTGCCGTCACCATTTTGATTATCTCCATTTGTTGATTGGTTGCTTCCTACTACTTTTGGAAGGCTAACCTTACCGCCATATGTACCGTAGTAACCGTTGAGGCCATTCTTAAGTACGTACTCTGAGCCACGGTCAAGAATGTTAGTACCATTCATGTATTTAGCAGACCACTTTGTAATCTTCTCATCAGTTGTCATGCGTTTACCAGTAGAGATTTGAACGCGGTCAAAAATTTGTGGGTAGAGACGTTTCAATTCATCAAGGAAGGCACCACCATATTTACCTTGGTAGTCATTACCAAAGGTACGTGTTTTAGCAGCGTAGAGGCTATGATCGATGATTGCACCATCTTTAGTTTCACCATAGTTATTAACACGAGTTGCAGTAACCACTTCATCACCTGGAAGGTTGTAGATTTGGTCTGGAACCCAGTCAGCAATCGCTGAGATACCTACAGCGTGGAGTGATTTAAGAGCTGCTTTCAAGTCAGCCAATGAACCGTACTTATTGTCCTTACTCATACCAATATCATAACGGTCTGTAAAGGCATAACCATTTTGGATTACTGAGTCAAGGAAGCTACCGTCATCACTTGAAACGTACTGTGGTGCAAATTCGAATGATGTGATACCCCATGATTTGAAGAGGTTTGCATTTTCAGCAATCTTCTTATTAGTGTATTGTGATGGATTTTGAACGAAGTCTTGGAAGTTAGAGAAACCTTCGTAGATAACTTGTGAATCAAGGGCAGCATTTGATTCGTAAACCAAACCACTGCTGTTCTTTTCTTTACTTGGTGCTACACGCACGTCTTGATTTTCAGAAGCTCCTACTGGCACCCAAACAGCAAGGTAACCATCAACTTGAGGGTTACGGATACCACGAATTTCATTTGCACTAAATGTCAAATTACCGTTGCCATCAGTGTATTTAACAATACCGTTAGCATCGCTGTCATTCAAGTAAGTAGCCACACCATCGTTTGTTGTCAAAAGCAATGGACGATAAGCTTGGTTACGGTGAGCCGCACCCATGTTAATTGTCAAGTTGCTTGTCAAACGAAGGGCAGGTTGGTTTGAAACGATAACTGCCATACCTTGGTTACGTGTCTCTGCCGTACCAGTATCAGAAGCACTGTTAGCCCCTGTACCATAACGTACAGATGTCAAGACACCTGCAGCATCCCAACCATTAGTATTACCATAACCGATGTAGTTAACCTTCATATCTTGACCACCGGCTGCATAGCGGATACGGCCTTTCAAGAGGGTTTCGATAGCATCATAATATGGTGATTTTTGAGCCATATATTGACCATCATCTGTGTACATGTCTCCATAGTAAACACGTGGCACAGTGTCCTTATGCGTAAGCATCAAGGCATATGCTGATGGGATGTTATATTGTGTGTATTGCTTGTTAGCACTACGCATGTCTTTGTTGTAGATTTCAAAGGCTTTCTTCATTTCATCAAGCGTGAAGGTATTCCCTGTTGATTGAGGGTTGATTTCATTTTTGATGATTTGACCAATGATTGATTGTACCTCTGAATCGTGAGCACGAACAAAGGCGTAGTTAGCCATGCGTTTAGAGTTTTTACCACTTTCAGAACGGTCATTCAAACTATTTGAAATGAGTGGTTCAACCCCTGAGCGGTTACCAATTGGACGCAAGAGTGAATATACCAATGCTAAGTGCATAGGGTCATCCATTGGCAATTGGGCACCTTTAGTGTCTTCATTGTAATAGGCATCGTTGTGAGACCATGCTTCCAAGATAGACAAGTGTTTAATGGCTTGATCTTGACTTTGATCAGCACCATATTTAGCTTTGAAATAATCTGAAGCAATTTGGAGAAGGTCAGCATTGACATTATCCACGGCATCGACACGAACACCATCGAAGTTTTCATCTTCAGAACCACCAGTAATAGTACCGATGTTCATGATGTAGTGGAGCCAGTTCAACTGCTCAGCCTGAACCGCTGGATTTGAGTTGTCAATATCATTTGCCAACAAGAACTCGAAACCACCGTTACTTGTATCCTTAGTATACTTAGGATTGTGTTTACCTGTTTGACTAGTTGGTGTGCGGTTCAAAAGACGATAATCTGAGTTAGCATGGCTTGTACGACTATCGTTGTTATAGAGAAGGGCACCACCTTGCAAGTGGTCATTATTATCAAGGTTTTCAGAAGTTGAATTCCAACCTGGTTGGGTCTTCACGAAATTTTTGATAGTTGTACGCAACCAGTCAGTGTTACCTTCACGCGCAATACGTTCTTCAATACGCTTTTGAACTTCAAGTGCTGCTTGGTCCATTTGGGTTTGTGAGCTGAATGACGTATAGGTCTGATTGGTACCGAGACCTTGCTCCTTCATGTAGTTGAGGTAGCTCGCTTGGATAGCCTTGCTTGGCCACCAAACTGTAAGCAATGGACGTTTGTCATTTTCAGTTGAGGCAGTCCACTCTTTACCATCTTTCAAGATTTCTTTTGGACGGTACCATGTGTTGGCAGTGAAGTAACCATCAACAAGTTCGATATCTTTATCAGTTGTACCGTAAAAGGCATTTTTATCACCATTTACAGTAACGTTTGTGTTTGTGCTGTCAGCTGATGAACCTGTTCCACCGTTCTTATCGAAACGGTATTCTTTTTGGTTAGACAATTCACCAGTTTCAGCGTTGAAGTATTGGCTTCCGCCGTTACGTTCAAGGACATAGTTCTTACGAATAGTGCCGTCATCTTCAACGTAGTATTGTTTTCCATCAATTGTTTTGATGTGACTTGGACCATCAGTTACGACATTATTAGTTGCTGGAAGGTCGTTATTTACTACTGTGACAGTATTGTTGGCATTATTTGTATTGCCGTTAACTGGGGTAGCACGACGGCCTCCTGTAGGACCACGGCGAGCACCAGTCGCACGACGTTCAGTTGTCGCTGCTCGATCAGTAACTGTTGTTGTGTCAGTTGTAGTATTGTTATTTGTTGTATCAACAGCTGTATCATTGGTTGCTGTTGTATCGTTTGTAGTTGCCGCACGATCAGTACCGACAGTCGCTACCGTATCAACAGCATTCGCTGCAACTGTATTTGTTGTATCAGTTGTCAAATCGAAAGTTGCTGTTGGAGTTGCTTGGTCAGTTGCGACATCGTTTGTCGCTGCAACTGCTGTAGTTGGATCCTGAGCAGCCGTTGTATCGTTAGATACAGTACCCGTATCAACAGTAATATCGGGGATGGCTACAGTAGCATCCGTGTGTTCATCGGCCTGAACGACACCGTCGTTAGTTCCTAAAGAAACCGCTGAGACTGCACCGAGAGACAAACCTGTCACTGCGATGGTTACCCATTGTTTCTTAACTTTGTGCATTTTATAATGTACTTTTTTGTCCATAATAAAAAGACTCCTTTTTCCCATTTATAGCTTCATTCTAAATCATTGAAAGCTTTTTTTCAATAAGATTCGATAAATTTTCATAATTTTTAGAAAAGTCCTTTTGTTGTTTTAATAATATTAGTTTTTGATGAGTATTTAGAAATATAAAATATTCATTTTTTATCGTTGAGGGAAAGAGAATTGGGAAACTATAGCTATTTAGAATTATTCTTGATAAGCTTTTTTGCTTTTAACCTTAATCCAAGAGAATCTAATGGAAAAAGACCAGATTCTTAAGACTTCTCCTCTTGAAACACTTAAAAACACTAACTTAAGCAATATATCAGGCTGTAGAGATGATGTCTTTTTTAGGATAATTTCTCATACTGAAAATAAATTCTAACTATCTAAGCCATTCACTACTTACGAGCTGTAAGAGGAAGTTATAGATTATCTCATGCGTCAAGAAGAGGTTGAAAACATTACCCTCAAGGCTATTGCCAATGAACTCTTTATTTCTTCTTCTACTGTCATCCGTGCTTGCAAGAAACTAGGTTACCAGACCTATAATGAACTACGCTATGACCTGCGTTTATCAAAAGAACTTAAGAAGAATCAAGCCAAATTAGAACATAACTCCTTTGAACAACTCAAAGAACAACTCCACGTCGAGTTCGAACATACCTTATCCATCCTCTCCGAGCAAGATTTTCAAAGCTTTGCAGATAAGATTCTTGAGGCTAGACGTATTTTCTGTATCGGCGTGGGATCTAGTTACATGCCTATGACCGACTTCAACCGCAAATTGAAACTGATCAACATTTGGACCAACGATTATTTTGAACAATTCAGTATTGAACGTATTAAAGTTATTGTGACACCTCAGGACGTCATTATCGTCTTCTCACTCGGTGGAAAAAGCAAAGATGTCAATAACAGTATCTTACAAGCCAAAAGACATGGGGCAACTGTCTTAACTATTACTACTTTAGGCAATCACCTACTTTCTAAAATCAGTGATCACATGATTTTTGTCTATGATGCACCAAAAAACGTGAAAATCTGCGTTCGCATTTGATGTTCAATTTGGTTGGAAACTTGTTATTTGAAGTCATTCTAACAGAGCAACAACGTCGCTCATCCAGGTAAAATGTAATACTAAATTAGGAGGTCAGCTTTAACTGACCTCCTTTTTCTATTTTATTGTTGATGTTTGTTTTTGAAACTTTCACAACATCTCCAAATCAAAAAACACCTCCTAGCTAGACTGCATATCTAACATGAAGGTGTTTTTTACTGTGCTTATCTGAGCATTGTAAAGACTATTACAATCCTAAAATACTAATAATCTTCGTCCTCTTCTTCATCTTTCTTCCGTTTGGCAAGAAAGGCAAGACCAGTTGCCGTCGCTAAGGCACCGAAGAGTGTAGCTAATGATGAATCAGTTTCTCCAGTCTTAGGAAGTTGTTTGGCTTCAGTATGATCCTTATGAGACATGCTTTCAGACCTTGAAGCACTAACTACAGACGTAGGTGATGAATCACTAGCACTGATTGACGCACTTTGTGACGCTGACGTACTTGCGGATTCGCTAGCACTGGTTGAAGCACTCTGTAACGCTGACGTACTTGCCGATTCACTAGCGCTGGATGAGGCACTCTGTGACGCACTGATACTTGCTGAAGTTGAAGCACTTACCGATAGAGAAATAGAGGCCGATACTGACACACTAATCGAATCAGAAATAATAACACTATTAATATCAACACTGTCAAGGGAGTGAATCGCAGGCTCTCCCATACTTGTGATAACTGAGCTTGATGCCGACGTACTTGCGGATTCGCTCGCACTTGTTGAGGCACTCATTGACGCTGAAGTACTTGCGGATTCACTTGCGCTTGTCGATGCACTTTGCGATGCGCTGGTACTTGCGGATTCTGATGCGCTGGTTGAGGCACTCTGTGACGCTGAGGTACTTGCAGATTCACTGGCACTTGTTGAAGCACTTTGCGATGCAGACGTACTTGCGGACTCACTCGCACTCGTTGATGCGCTCATCGACGCTGACGTACTTGCTGATTCGCTCGCACTTGTTGATGCACTCATCGATGCTGACGTACTTGCGGATTCTGATGCACTTGTCGATGCACTCTGTGACGCGGATGTACTTGCTGACTCGCTCGCACTTGTTGAAGCGCTCATGGAAGCCGACGTACTTGCTGATTCGCTCGCACTTGTTGAAGCACTCATCGACGCTGAAGTACTTGCCGATTCTGAAGCACTTGTTGAAGCACTTTGCGATGCTGACGTGCTTGCGGACTCGCTCGCACTTGTCGATGCACTCATTGATGCCGATGTACTTGCTGATTCGCTGGCACTTGTTGACGCACTTTGTGACGCTGAAGTACTTGCCGATTCTGAAGCACTTGTTGAAGCACTCATCGATGCTGACGTACTTGCTGACTCTGATGCGCTCGTTGATGCACTTTGCGATGCTGACGTACTTGCTGACTCGCTCGCACTTGTTGAAGCACTCCTCGACGCTGAAGTACTTGCAGATTCCCTCGCGCTTGTGGAAGCGCTTTGCGATCCTGCAGTAATTGACGACTCACTAGCACACGTGGCTGCA
>ERZ1699252.40-NODE-40-length-18483-cov-3.132273_pt1 | contig 18483 bp, 6 predicted proteins | sample MGYA00581531_ERZ1699252 | MGnify/ENA primary metagenome ERZ1699252 (study PRJEB42319, sample SAMD00040306) | human oral metagenome | material: saliva | host: Homo sapiens | study: EMG produced TPA metagenomics assembly of PRJDB4115 data set (Metgenomic analysis of...
GCGAAGCTCTAGTTCAACCTGTCGCCCCAGAATATACCGGCCCAATCAGTGCCAATGGAACGCAAGAGGTTGGTCACGAAGGCGAGGCTCTAGTTCAACCCGCCACTCCAGAGTACACCGGTTCAATCAGTAGCGATACTACAAGTGCCAATGGTACGCAAGAAGTTGGTCACGAAGGTGAAGCTGTGGTTCAGCCTGTCAATCCAGCGTACACCGGTTCAATCAATAGCGACACTACCAGTGCCAAAGGTACGCAAGAATCAGGTCACGAAGGCGAAGCTCTAGTTCAACCTGTCGCCCCAGAATATACCGGCCCAATCAGTGCCAAAGGTACGCAAGAATCAGGTCACGAAGGTGAAGCTCTAGTTCAACCCGTAGCCCCAGAGTATACAGGACCAATCAGTGCCAATGGCACCCAGGAAGTTGGTCACGAGGGTGAAGCTGTAGTTCAGCCTGTCAATCCAGCGTACACCGGTTCAATCAATAGCGACACTACCAGTGCCAAAGGCACACAAGAATCAGGCCACGAAGGTGAGGCCCTTGTTCAACCTGAGAATCCTGTTCATACCCCAGTTGTCGGCAGTATCACAGAGACTGAAACGCAAGCCATCGATTATCCTATCGAAGTGATTACGGATGATAACAAGTATGTGGATGAAGAAGTGGTCGAGCAAGAGGGTAAAAAAGGTAGCCAAGAAATCCAGAAAATTTACCAAACCATTGATGGTGTCAAGGTTGGTGAGCCGACTATTGTGTCAGGTAAGGTTATTGAGGTGCCACAACCTAGAAAAATCCGTCGTGGAAGCAAGCCTCTAGATGGCACAACGACCGAAGAATCTATTGTAGAGCTTCCATTTAAAGAAATTGTCCAAGAAGATGACACACTTGAGAAAGGCACTTTACAGGTTGTCCAAGAAGGTCAAAAAGGCCAAAATAAAATCACCAAGGTTTATAAGACCTATAAGGGAAACAAGACTGCTGAAGAACCAACTGTTACTGAAACAGTGCTAGTGCCTGTCCAAGATCGTATCGTTCGCAAAGGAACTAAGGTATCTGAAAAACCAGTGCTTACGCTGACACAGATTGACAAGGATGACTTGGGTCGAAGTGCTAAACTTAGCTACAACTTGACTAATCCAGGTTCAGCAACTATCACGACTATTAAAGCGGTCCTTAAGCAAGATGGACAGGTTGTTCAAACGCTTGATATTCCTAGCACGACCTTGACTGCTGACCTAACCAACTTAGACTATTACAAGCCTTATACTCTTACAACAACCATGACCTTTGATCGTGGCAATGGTGAGGAGAGTCAGGTTTTGGCAGACCAAACTCTCCAACTGGATCTCAAGAAGGTTGAGCTTAAAGATTTTGCACGTACAGATTTGATCAAGTATGACAATCAAACAGAAGTGGATGAGACTCGTCTGACAGCTGTGCCTCAAGATCTCACGAATTACTACTTGAAACTGACTTCTGCGGATCAAAAGACGACTTACTTGGCAGTGAAAGCCATCGAAGAAACAACAGTTGATGGCAAGGCGGTTTATAAGGTAACTGCAGAAGCGGACAATTTGGTACAACGTGATGCCCAAAACCATTTTGCACAAACCTATAGCTATTACATTGAGAAACCTAAGGCTAGCCAAGCCAATGTCTACTATGATTTTGCTGAGTTGGTCAATGCCATTCAAGCAAATCCATCAGGTGAATTTAGACTTGGTCAAAGCATGAGTGCTCGTCACGTCGTTCCAAACGGCAAATCATACATCACGACAGAATTTACTGGTAAGTTGCTCAGTGATGGTGACAAACGCTTTGCCATCTATGATTTAGAGCATCCATTGTTTAATGTTATCAATGGCGGAACTATCAAGAATATCAACTTTGAAAATGTAGACATCAATCGCCCTGATCAAAATCAAATCGCGACACTTGGATTTAACCTTAAAAACAAAGGTCTGATTGAAGATGTTAAGGTGACTGGTTCAGTTACTGGTAACAATGACGTGGCAGGTATTGTCAATAAGATTGATGAAGATGGTAAGATTGAGAATGTCGCCTTTGTCGGTAAGATTGACTCTGTCGGTAATAACTCGACAGTTGGTGGAATTGCTGGTTCAAACTACATGGGATTCGTTAACAGGGCCTATGTCGATGCGACTATTACAGCTCAAAATGCCAATGCAAGTATGCTGGTGCCATTTGTCACTTACATGCTTAACAGCTGGAAGTCAGGAACTAAGGCTAGGGTGACCAATTCAGTAGCCAAGGGTGTTCTTGATGTTAAAAACACACGAAATGTCGGTGGTATTGTCGCTAAGACTTGGCCATACGGTGCTGTTCAAGACAACGTGACCTACGCCAAGGTTATTAAAGGTCAAGAAATTTTTGCTTCTAATGATGTCAATGATGAAGATGGTGGTCCTCATATCAAAGATCTCTTTGGCGTTGTTGGTTATAGCTCGGCCGAAGATGGTACTGGTAAAGATACCAAGAGTCCTAAAAAACTCAAACATTTGACTAAGGAAGAAGCTGACAAGCGTGTTGAAGGTTACAAGATTACAGCTGATACCTTTGTCAGCGAGCCTTACGCGTTGAATACCCTTAATAACGCTTCTAGTCAAGCACATTTTGTCAATATTCAAGACTATAATCCAGCATACAAGCAGGCTTACAAGAATATTGAGAAATTCCAGCCATTCTACAACAAGGATTATATTGTCTACCAAGCAAACAAACTAGCTAAAGACCACAACTTGAATACCAAAGAAGTGCTCTCAGTAACTCCAATGAATGACAGTAATTTTGTTACAGACTTAAGCGATGCTAATAAGATTATTGTTCATTATGCTGATGGAAGCAAAGACTACTTCAAGCTTTCAGAGAGTTCAGAAGGGTTGAGCAATGTTAAGGAGTACACTGTCACTGATTTGGGTATCAAGTACACTCCAAATATCGTTCAGAAAGACCACTCAAGCCTTATCAATGGCATCGTTGATATCCTAAAACCGATTGAGTTGCAGTCTGATCCAATTTACCAAAAACTTGGTCGTACAGGTCCAAATAAGGTCAATGCTATCAAGAACCTCTTCTTGGAAGAAAGCTTTGAGGCTGTTAAGGCTAATTTGACGAACCTTGTGACTAAGCTGGTTCAAAATGAAGATCACCAGCTTAACCAATCACCAGCTGCTCAACAAATGATTCTTGACAAGGTTGAGAAGAATAAAGCAGCCCTCTTGCTAGGCTTGACCTACTTGAATCGTTATTGCGGTGTGAAGTTTGATGATCTTAACATCAAAGAAATCATGCTCTTCAAACCAGATTTCTATGGTAAAAATGTGGATGTCCTTGACCGTTTGATTGAGATTGGCTCTAAGGAAAATAATATCAGTGGTTCAAGAACCTACGATGCTTTCGGTGAAGTTCTCGCTAAGAGTACCCTTTCTAGTGATCTTACCGACTTCCTCAACTACAACCGAAAACTCTTTACCACTATCGACAATATGAATGATTGGTTCATTGATGCCGCTAAGGCTAAGGTCTCCGTTGTAGAGAAAGCGTCTCAAAATGAAGGTGTTGGTGAGCACAAGTATCGTGTTTATGACAACCTCAGTCGTGGTCTCCACCGCAAGATGATTTTGCCATTGTTGAACCTTGATAAGACAGAAATGTTCCTGATTTCTACTTATGACACCATGTCTTATGGTACAGCTAACAAGTACAACACAACCCTAGAAAAGTTGAAACCTGAGATTGATCTAGCGGCTCAACGTCAAATCAACTACCTTGATTTCTGGCAAAGATTGGCCGCAGATAATGTCAAAAACAAATTGTTCAAAGACATTGTCAATCCAATCTGGGAAGGTTTCTATGTCTGGGGTCATGGTTGGCCAGGTTGGCCAGAGCGCTACGGCCAATTTAAGAACAGTACGGAAGTCTATGCGCCAATCCGTGAAATCTATGGACCAGTCGGTGAGTACTACGGTGATAACGGAGCTATGGCTGGTGCCTATGCTGCCATCTACGACAATCCATATGATAATCGTGCCAAGGTTACCTTCGTCATGTCTAACATGATTAGTGAGTACGGTGCATCAGCCTTCACTCATGAAACAACCCATATCAATGACCGTATTGCCTACTTTGGAGGTTTTGGTCGTCGTGAAGGAACAAATGTTGAAGCCTATGCCCAAGGAATGTTGCAATCACCAGCTACTCAAGGTCACCAAGGTGAATACGGTGCCTTAGGCCTTAACATGACCTTTGAAAGAGCCAACGATGGTAACCAGTGGTACAACACCAATCCAAACAAGTTGAACTCTCGTGAGGCCATCGACCGTTACATGAAGGGCTACAACGATACCCTTATGCTTCTAGATTCACTTGAAGGAGAAGCAGTCCTCAGTCAAGGCAAGCAAGAGCTCAATAACGCATGGTTCAAGAAGGTAGATAAACAGCTACGAGGCAATAGTAAAAACCAATACGACAAGGTGCGTGCTCTAAGTGATAGCGAAAAGGCTATTAGTTTGACCACTATTGATGACCTTGTGGATAATAACCTCATGACCAATCGTGGACCTGGAAATGGTGTTTATAAACCGGAGGACTTTTCTTCTGCCTATGTCAATGTGCCTATGATGTCTGCTATTTATGGTGGTAATACCAGTGAGGGCTCTCCAGGTGCTATGTCCTTCAAGCACAATACCTTCAGACTCTGGGGTTACTACGGCTATGAAAAAGGCTTCCTAGGTTATGCGACCAACAAGTATAAACAAGAAGCAAAAGCGGCTGGTAAGAGCACCCTAGGTGATGACTTTATCATTAACAAGATTTCTGAGGGTCAGTTCAACTCCCTAGAAGACTTCAAGAAGGCCTACTTTAAAGAAGTCAAAGAAAAAGCGTCACATGGTTTGACGACCGTTACGATTGATGGTACATCAGTAAGCTCTTACGATGATTTGTTAGCCTTGTTTAAAGCGGCAGTCGCCAAAGACGCTGCAAGTCTTAAAACAGATAATAATGGCAATAAATCTGTGTCAACAAGCCATACGACAAAACTCAAAGAAGCTGTCTATAAGAGACTCCTACAAGAGACAGATAGTTTCACAAGTTCTATTTTCAAATAATAGATGAAAGAAACCCTTTTGGTAAATGCCAAAGGGGTTTTTGATACTGTTGGGAATGCGGTGGTAGGAGCCTTTAGGTCAGTGTTGGCAAGGGATTGAGAGAGATATGAGTTAAGCCATAAAAAAATTCCTTTTGAAGGGAGAGAATTTTGAATTTTAATAAATATCACTATAACTAAAAAATAAGGTTAGAGTGACGAACGTTTTTAATAAAAGATGGTTTGATATAAAAGTATTTTGAAAATTATAGAACTGACAAAATAGGGGATTGTGCTAAACAAAAGTACGAACGATTTGATGTTTCAAAGGATTTAGATAAAAGTTTTAAATTAATGTTTTTTAATAAAAGTTAAACTTTTACACGATTATTAGTATATATTTGACAATTTAATAATTATAGTATAAAATGGAAATCGTATATAAAGTAATTTGGATATTGAGGAAATTTATTATTATGAGAGATATGTTTAATAAACGCCAACGTTTTTCATTAAGAAAATATAGCTTTGGTGTGGCCTCTGTCCTTTTGGGAGTTTCAATCTTCTCAAATGCACAGGGTGCCCAAGCTGACGAAACGGTAGCACCAACTACCGCAGGTATGGAAACAACTGCTGAGCCAGATGTCGTCGTGGAGCAATCAACACCAACAACAGCATCAGTAGCTCCAGCAACAACAGAAAACACACCAAGTTCAGTCTCTACTGTGGCCTTGGCTAGTGAACAACCCCAATCAGTAGCTCAAAACAGCCAAGCAACTTCAACAACTAGTCAAACAGCAGCTAGTTCAGAAGTAGCTTCTCAGGCTGCATCGCAAGCGAGCTCTGAATCTGCAGTAGCAAATGTTTCATCTGTAGCTACTAGTGCACAAGCTCTTAGCTCAACAGCTGTAGCAGAAACTCCAGCTGCTGGTCAAGTATCAGCACAAACAAGTGCGGCTGCTTCAGTTGCGACTGCAGCAGAAACTGCCAGTGAAGAGTCTACAACTAACGCTGTAAATAGCGTCCTTAAAGTAGCGACTAGCGAGTTGGCTGTAACAAGTAGTGAATTGAATGCTGCTGAAGCAAGCCTTAACTCTGAAAATCTCATCAACGCTATGGGTCTTGCAGTATCAAACCGTAGCCTTCGAACAGCTGATGCGGTCGCTGTTTTGACAAATGCTGGAGCAGGCTCAACAAACCCTGACTTGACAAACCTCGGCTACAAACTTGCCTATTTGCCAGAACGTCAACAATACTTTGTTAACATTGATTACATCAACCACCTCAAAGTCGGTCGTGATAACCGTGGAGTTATGAGACCTTATGACTTTATTGAAAACGGTAATTTCTTTGTTAAAGTCAACTATGCTAACCTTGGTATTATTGACTATGTTGATGAAGCAGGAAACAAGATCCCTGGATCTTCAACCTACCGTATCAACAACTCAACTGAAACAATCACAGCAAACGGTAAGACTTACAATAAAATCTACGATGCTGGTGTAACAGAACTTCCACCAGTACCAGCAGGCTACCGCATCAAGTATGCATCTGCTGACAAATCAAAAGCTAATGCTTACGTAGATGTCTTGAAGTCAGAACGTCAATACGACTATAACAACGGTGTTGCAACTATCCGTTCTGAACGTGCTTGGGACCGTAACCAAAGTCGTGTGGTTGACCTTGTTCAATTTGCTAACGGTTCACAAGGTTTGGATGCTTCAATTGATGCCAATGGTGGTGGTCAATACCTAGCTCCAGGATACCGTTACCACATTATCGTTGAAAAAGACACTAGAGATGTCACTAAAGCAACAAGTCAAACAGTGACTTACACTGGTGCTGATACGAAGACACCAGCTGCTAACACTCAAAATGACTTTAGCTTCAACGGTAAAGAAGACCCAACAACTAATACAACAACTTGGACTGAAACGACTCATACTTATGGAACAGTTAAGACTCCGGTTGTTACTGGTTACTATGCTGATAAAGCTGTAGCAGGTGGTAAGACAGTTACTCCAGATGCACCAAATGCAACAGACACAGTGACATACAAAGCCTTTGGTAAATTTATCGCTGTGGATGAAAATGGAAATCCAATTCCAGGTGTATCAACAACTGCCTACACAAACGATCCAAATGATGCGACTAAGATGATTGCCATCGACAAGACGCTTCCAAGCATTCCTGGCTACACTGTTAAGGTTGTACCTGCCACACCAGGTGACTTGTCTAGCGATACTAAGGTTGTTTACGTTAAGAACGATCAAAAAGCAAGTGTTACTTACCGTGATGAAACAAGCGGTTCAATCCTTGAAACAGTTGCTTTGGCTGGTAAGTCTGGCGAAGCGATTAACTACTCAACAGCTGAACGTATCAAACACTATCAAGACCTTGGCTATGCCCTTGTGACAGATGGTTACCCAGCTGGTGCAAGCTTTGACTTGGATAGCACAGTTGACCAAGCTTGGACAGTAAGCTTCAAACGTGTAGCACTTGACTTTAATCCAGACAATGCACACGAACCAGGAACTCCAATCTACCCTAACCAACCAAACGGTCCAAAATGGCCAGCTAAGGATGCTTACCTTAAAGATGTTACTTACACTGTTCACTATACAAGCAAGAACAGAAATGCTAAATTGCCAGCAGACAGTGTTCAAAAGGCACAATGGAAACGTTCATTGACCCTTGATTCTGTAACAGGTGACATTCTTACTGCAGGTGAATGGAAGGCTGATAAGACTAAGTTCGACCTCGTAATCACACCATTGGTTAACGGTTATTTCGCCGATAAAGGCCGTGTGGCTTCTCAAGATGTCACTATGGACAACAAGGTTGAAACTGTTACTTACACTAAATTTGGTAAGATTATTGCCGTTGACGAAAAAGGTAATCCAATCCCAGGTGTTGAAGCAGTTACTTACACAAATGATCCTAACGATCCAACTAAGGCTGCCATGACACTTGTTCCTGAAGTAAAGGGTTACAAGGCCGAGAAGACTGCTGTGACACCAAGCAACCCTGGTGCTGATACAAAGGTTATTTATAAGTTAACTAACGCAGAACCCGCTAAACCGACAACTAACAAAGACCTTGGTACTATCGTTGTCATCTACCGTGATGAATATGGCAACCAAATCAAGATGCCACTCGTTATCACTAACTCTGTTGGTTCTGAAGTTAACGTTCACGGTGACCGTTATATCTACCGGAATGGTGTGAAATACGAATTGATTCGTCAAGAAGGTAAATCTACAGACAAGATGACAAAAGGTCAAACAGTCGTGACCTATATTTATCGTAAGGTCGAAGATGGCTCAACACCTTCAAATGGTAATAATGGTCAATCTGGAAATGGTGGAAATTCAACTTCTAAAGCTGTAAAAGCGGCCTCAAACGGATCTAAAGGTTCTGGATCAGCAGCCGATGGCGCTTCAGATGGTAAAGGTTCAGATAAGAAGAAATCTGGAAACAAAGATGGTAAGAAGGCAGATGGTTCTGATAAAGCTAAAGAAGGCGACGAACAATTGCCAGTAACAGGTGAATCAGATAACAACCTCGCAGCAATGGGTGTTGTTGTTATGGGACTTATGTCAGGACTTGCGGCTATGAATCGTCGTAAAAACCAAGACTAAGATTTCCACACCTTATCTCTCATAAATTCCAAAAATAAAATCTCTCTCGAGTGAATTGCTCGGGAGAGATTTTTTTGGGTCTTTGTAGACAAAACTCAGGAAAGCTCCAAATGTTTGTGAATCTTTTAAGCAGTATTTAGCGTGATAAGGTACAATAGAGTAAGACAAAACGAATGAGGAGACTGTCATGAAGTTTTTACATACGTCAGATTGGCATGTGGGGCGAACCCTCAATGGCTGGTCTTTGCTGGAGGAGCAGGAGTGGGCTTTTCAACAGATTGTGGATTTGGCAATTCGTGAACAGGTGGATGGGGTCATTATTGCTGGTGACCTCTATGACCGTGCGGTGCCGCCTGTGGATGCCATTAAACTTTTTAATAAGACCTTGGCACGTTTGGTCTTGGAGGAGCAGATTCCCGTCTATGCCATTAGTGGTAATCACGATGGGGCTGAACGCTTGCATTTTGGGCGAGACTTTTTTCAACCTCAGGGTCTTCATTTAAGCACACGTTTGGAGGAGGCTTTTGAGCCCATTGAGTTGGAGGGTTGCCAGATTTTCCTCCTTCCCTTTATCGATCCTATTGATGCTCGTATTTACTATAAGGATGATGAGGATAAGGAAATTCAGGGGATTGGTGATGCCTTGACCTACATTCTTGAAGATATGGAAAAGGCCTTTGATCCCGACAAGTCACATATCTTGGTGACGCATTTTGCGGTTTCTAAGAAGGATGATAGCGATGGTCAAGGTCTTCGAGAATTGATGTTGTCTGAAACCAGTAATACGGTGGGTGGGCTTACCAATGTGACCAGTGACCTTTTCAAGGCTTTCGATTATGTGGCCTTGGGGCATATCCATACGCGCTTTGCCAGTCCGACCCAGCGCGTGCAATATTCGGGCAGTCCGGTCGCCTTTAATGTCAAAGAAGCCAAACGTAAGGAAGAGAAGGGTGTCTATATTCTTGAATTGGATGCGACTGGTAACTTGTCTCAGACCTTCCATCCTCTAGAGGTCAGACGGCCAATCGTGACCCTTCAGGAACCTTTTGAAACCTTGGTATCACCTGAATTTTATAAGGAACAGCCTTGTCAAAAGGCTTGGTTTGCCTTTGATATTCAACTGTCCAGCCGTAAGGAATTAGAAGGTATCAATGTGCGTGCCCGTCTGGAAGAAATTTATGGGGCAGACATTGTGGAAATCACCTTCAGTCGTTTGGGTGATGTCAAGGAAGAAAACGTGACTGTTGATCAGCACTTAAAAGATTTGGAAATGCAATCGCCGCAGGAAATTGTTTCTGATTTTTACCAGACAGTGACTGGGGGCGATGTCTTGTCTGAGAGACAAACAGCCCTTGTGGAAAGTATTTTTGAGGAGATTGGAAGGAGCCGACAATGAGACCAGTCCAGTTAGAATTGACCAATTTTGGACCTTATCGTAAGGAAGTCATCAATTTCACCCAGTTTGACCATGCTCCCCTTTTTTTGATTGGTGGGGACACAGGGGCTGGTAAGAGTACTCTCTTTGATGCCATGACGGTGGCCTTGTTTGCGACGACCAGTGGTGATCGTAATGTTGAGGAGATGCGGTCGACCTTTGCTGGTCCAGAGGATGATTTGACCAAGGTGACTTTTTACTTCCAACAGGGCCAGCACCTTTATCGCATTGAGCGAGTTCTCCAGCAGGAGAGGGCCAAGCGTGGTGGTGGTACGACCATTCAAAAAGCGACGGCTTCCTTAGTCATTGTGGATAAGATTGGTGGTCAGGAAATTGAAAAGCTTGGGGATAAAATCAAGGAAGTTAGTGACCAGATTGAGCAGATTTTGGGCCTCAATGCCGAACAATTCAAACAGATTATCCTCCTTCCGCAAAATGATTTCAGCCGTTTCTTGAAAGAAGATTCCAAGACCAAGACTCAAATTTTAAAGAAAATCTTTGGAACAGGTATTTTTGACCGTTTTCAAAAGAGTTTGGAAGAGCGTCTTCGTCATAGCAACAAGGATATGGAGAAACGCCAGGCTCAGCTAGATGGCCATTTTGCCAGTCAGGTTTGGTCTGAGGAAGAATTAACTGTCTTAGCCCAAACCCCAGCTTCTGAAAAATTGGCACGTCTTGAAGAACTTTTGGCGCAACGTCAAGAAAATCTTGAAGAGCAAAAAAGCATCTTGAAGGATGCTCATGAAGATTTGACTAAACTGCAAAAGAGCTTACAAACTGCCCAAGATTTGGCTAAGATTTTCCAAGAATTGGAGCAAGCCAAGGAGCGTTACCGTCTGGAAATTGAGGAGGGTGCTCAAGAACAGGCAGAGGCTAAAGTGCATCTGGAGGAATTGCAGTTTGCCCAAGGGATGCAGGAAACCATTAGTAGCTTGAAGCAGTATCAGAAGCAGTTGTTGCAATTAGTACAGGACCTTGAGATTGCTCAGGAAGCGCTAAGTGCTAAGGAGCAGGCTTTTGAGGAAGTCAAGACTCAAAAAGAGGCACTTGCAGCCCAATCTGAGGATTTTCTTCAAAAAGAAGAGGAACTGGAAGTATGGAAAGAGGCTATTATCTATGCCCAGAGTCTCGCCCAAGAGCAGGAGAAAATCAAACAGTCAAGTGCTAACTACAAGCAGTTGGAAGAAAGCTATCAACAGGCTTCGAAAGAGATTGAACTCCTTTCCCAGTCCTTGTCAGATTTGGAGGCCAATCGTCTTAGTTTAGAGAGTTTACATGAGGCTGAAAAACTCCTCCAGTCTGTGGGCTACAGTGTGGATAAGCAACTGGCTCAGGACCTGAAAGACATAGAGGACTTGAATCAGGAGTTGGCAAAGACGGAAAAACGTCATCAAACCTTATCTTTGGATAGTGACCAAGCTCAAGAAATCTTAAATGAATTGGAAGAGAAGTTAAGAACGACTTTGGCTTCACGTCGTCAACTCATGATTGCTCAGTTGCAGGCAGAGTTAGAAGATGGACAGCCCTGTATGGTCTGTGGTTCCTTGGATCATCCTAAGGTCGATGGGACACAGGTTGATGAAGCGGCCTTGAAGGATCTCATGGACCAGGTGGAGGAACTTCAAGCTCAAAAAGAAAAGCAAGTCGCTACCTTGTCAAACCGTCAGGCTACTTTGAGCGAAGTTGAGTCTAAACGTCAAGATTTGCTTGACCAAGTGGCTAAAGTTAAGTTAACTCTTCAAAAACACTATCAAGAACTGGAAGAACAAGTTAAGGGACAGTTTGAATTTGACTTTTCAGAGGATTATGAAGCTGTCCGTGGGCAAACCTTGTTGAGTGCTGTTGAGAAGCATTATCAAGAACTCCAAAAACGCTATGATAAGGAAGAAGCAGACCTTGTCCATTGTCAAGAGGAGTTAGCTAAGGCCCAAGAAAAAGCGCCAGATTTGGCTAAGAGCTATCAAGAGGCCAAGGCAACTCTCTATCAAGCTAAGGAGCGCCTAAAAGACTTGAAGGAAGCTCATCCAGAACTGGAGTCTGTAGAGGTCTATCAAGAACGAATTTCCCTTGCGAAGCAGGAGTTGGACCTCTACAATAGGCAAGTCAAGGAAAATGGTGAAGCCTACAACCAACTTCATGCCGACATTCAAGGCATCAAGGGGCAGCTTGAGAGCTTGACCAAGTCTAAAGAAAAGACCAGCCAAGAAATGAAACGTTTATCGGTTGAGTTGGACCAAAGTCTTAAGGCTGAGGGAGCTCTCACCAATGACCTAGAGCAAATCCAGCTTTGGCTGCTTGAGGTGAACAAGCAAGCTATTCCTAAGCTTCAGGCCCAATTGACAAGTTACCAAACCCTTAAACAAGAATTGCAGACCCAGATTAGTAAGAGCCAAGAGCTTCTCCAAAATCAAGAAAAACCAGATTTGGTCGCTTTAACACAAGAGGTCCAAACCGGTCAGGAAAGTTACGATACGCAATTGGCTCAGGTCTCTGTCATGGAGAAGGGGCTTAAGGATGCGAATGCTACCTACCAGGCAGCCAAAACCATTCAAGACAGCAATCAAGAGGCCTTTCAGGCCCACCAAGACCTCCGTGATTTGGTGAAGGTGGTTAAGGGAGAAAATACTGCTCTGACTGGTCGTCTCAATCTTGAGGTCTACGTTATCCGTCAGTATTTCCAACAAATCTTGGACTATGCCAATGCTAACTACATCGGTCTCTTAACGGATAACCGCTATTCCTTTGTCTTGAGTGAGGAAGGTCGTAGGGCGCGTGATCACTTCGGTTTGGATATCAACGTCTATGACCAACTGACAGGTAGTGAACGCTCCGTTAAATCCTTGTCTGGTGGTGAAACCTTTATCGCTGCACTAGCTATTGCCCTATCCCTCTCAGAAGTTGTCCAAAATACCAGCAAGGGTGCTGTCGTTGAAGCTCTCTTCATCGACGAAGGTTTCGGGTCACTAGACAAAGAAGCCCTCACCAAGGCTATCTCGGTCCTAGAACAAATTGGCGAAAACCGTATGGTCGGTGTCATCAGTCACGTGGACGACATGAAAGAAGGTATTGCTCAGCAACTAGCCATCATCAAGTCGCACGATGGTAGCAGCCGCATTAAGATTGTGGATAAGGGGTGAAATATAAAAACTAAATTACTGTCAATTAACGAGAACCAAAAGACATATCCTATAATAGGAGTCAATTTGACTTACTAACTTTTATCCAATTGTACTATTAGGATGAGGATAAGAGTAGGATGAGGATAAGAGGAAAGTTAATAACCTTATTAGATTGTACTTGGATGTAGGTTTTATGTGATATTGTGTTAAGCTTATCAATATAAAATCAGAAAGATTAATCGTAGGTAACGAAAATCAATAGCTAAAGACCGCTTTCGCTGGGAGTTATGGCTGAACTTGAAATGTGATAATATTATAGAAAAGTACTGAGATGTTAAGAAGTGTACTGACCGCCAAAGTTAGACAGGAAAAATCTAACTCTTTGGGTGCAGTTCAAATTGAAGTAGCAACATTTTATGTGACGCTTCATAAACCAGCACCCCATCACACCATGGGAAGTCTTAAGATTGATACTTAAACACATGTTATTAATGAAGATGGGGATATTATAAAGGGATTTTATGCAGCAGGAGAAGTAGCTGGAGGTCTTCACGCTGGGAACCGCCTTGGTGGAAATTCTTTGCCGGATATCTTTACTTTTGGACGTATTGCTGGGAAAATATCTATAAACAAGAATTGTTAGTACAATAGGTATGTCGTAAATAGAAAGAAGAATTTTACAGTTTTTTAGCTAATAAATATTTTTAGACTGGAGACAATTTGTTCCAGTCTTTTTAATTTCTCAAAAAGATGAAATAAAAGGTTTTAAAAATTAAAATGAGATAATGGCTCTTTGACTAAAAATAAGTTATAATTAGAATAAGTGTAATATGTAATTTTTATGGTATTTTTTCTAAAAAGAGATAGTGTCTTTACAAGGTTTTTTTAATAAAGAAAGTAAGACTAAGGATAATTTTTGGAAAAAGACAAAAATATCATAATAATATCCGATAATGAATAGTGTTGACTAGTGAATGGTTGGGTGTACTTAGGTTATCATCACCTAGGTCATGGAGGAGAAGATAGAAGTGATGAATGTTTCAGGCCGATTTTGTGTTTTTTCGCATAAGGATAGACAGCATCAACGTTTTTTTCAATTATTACCTGATGGTAGCATTAGAGATATTGACAGTCCTGGTCATGATAATGAACGCTTTTGGGATTTTCGAAATAATCAGATCTGCTTATATTCTAATCAAAGGCAGTTAACTGCTACTTTTGATTGTTGCTATGAGGAAGAGGGACATTCATACTGGGAAGGTTGGCATCAACACTCTATTCCTTTGGAACTTCGTCTCTATGATATGAAATCTGATCTTTTTGATTTTAAGACGAAGTTTACCAGTAGGTTTTTGATTGATTATGGAGCATTGTCAGTTGGTCCACATACCTATGGTATCCCCTTTTTAGTTGACTATGATCATGGTGGAAAGGTAATTATAGGGGATTACTGTTCTATTGGTCAGAATGTTTATTTTGTGACGGCAAATCACAATTTGGAATTGGTGACTACCTATCCATTTAAAAGTTTAGAGCGATTTTATTCAGATAAGACCTTAGATATAGAAGACGATCACACCCTTCAATCTCCTACTAGGGTTGGTAATGATGTCTGGATTGGGAATAATGTCCAGATTATGGCTGGTGTAACTATAGGTGACGGTGCGGTTATAGCTGCAGGATCTGTGGTTACTAAGGATGTATCCCCCTATGCTATTGTTGGAGGGAACCCAGCCAAGTTGATTCGCTATCGTATTGCAGATGCTAATGACCGATTCAACATGCAAAAGATTTCTTGGTGGGATTGGCCAGAGCATGTAATTTCAGAACGACTTGATAAAATTATGAGTAAGGATATTTCTGCCTTTATTGCAGAATATTTACCCGAAGATGACTAGGCTCAATATTGTATCCATTTATTTGGTTGATGATTCACTCACAGAAGTTCTTGTTAGAGTTCTTCGTATGTGTAAAAGCTTGGACAACTATAATGTGCTATAAATAATAAAAGAAGAAATAAATATGACAGAAAAAGTTAGTGTAATTGTACCCGTATTTAATGTTGAAAAATACCTTAGACAGTGTCTAGATAGTATCCTTCAACAAACCTATCAGAATCTCGAAATTATTATTATAAATGATGGCTCAACAGATGGAAGTGACGCCATATGCCGTGAGTATGCTGGTAAGGATTCACGAATATCTTACTTTGCAAAAGAAAATACTGGGATTTCTGATACAAGAAATGTCGGTATTCGTCAAGCGACGGGTGAGTATGTGACCTTTGTAGATTCGGATGATTGGGTAGAACATACTTATGTTGAAGAGCTTCATGATAAGCTTAAGGCTTATGATGCTGACATTGCTATTACCAATTATTATCTCTTTAATGAGGCCGATAGTCTTTTTTATTTTTATATTACTGATGAGGATTATTATGAACAAGTGTATTCTCCTGCTCAGTTGATTGAGGGTCTATATGAAACCAAGTTCAATAAAAGTTTTGCTCTGATTTCAGCTTGGGGGAAACTTTATAAACGCACTCTTTTTGAAGATCTACTTTTTCCAAAAGGACAGATTGGAGAGGATGGCTTTTTTAATCTTAAGGCCTATTTAATGAGTGAGCGTGTAATCTACCTCAACAAGGGGTTGTATGCTTACCGAGAAAGACCAGGAAGTTTATCTAGAACTTGGACTGAAGATTGGATGTCAGCATTGGTATATGCTATGGAAGAGCGTCTTGCCTTGTTAGCTAGCAGGGGTTATCCACTCGAGAAGCATATGACTGTTTATCGTATGATGTTAGAGTCTTGCTTGACAAATGGAGCATCTCAGGGCTTAGAAGGAACAGAAGCTTATCGTCGAATCAAGGAAAAATATCAGGTATTAAGTTTAGCACCACAGCACTATAATGAGAAAAAACGATCAATTGTACTTGCTGCAAACTATCCTTATGTTGAGCAGGTGGTAACTACAATCAAATCTATTCTCTATCACCATCGCAATATTCGTTTTTATATAATTAACAGTGATTTTCCACAAGAATGGTTTAAGGGGCTAAACCGTCACCTTGCACGATTTGGTAGTGAGATTGTTAATTGTCGAGTAAGTAGTGCACAGATTTCCCAATATCGCACGGATATTTCCTACACTGTTTTTTTACGCTATTTTATTTCTGATTTTGTCAAAGAGGACCGTGTAATTTATATGGATTGTGATATGGTAGTGACGGGGTCACTTGATGATCTATTTACAATGGATCTAAAGGGATATCCTGTTGCAGCAGTCCGAGATTATGGGGGACGTGTCTTTTACCACCGAGAAATCTTCAATGCAGGCTTTTTAGTTATTGATAATGCATACTGGAGACAGGAACAGATGAGTAGGCACCTTATCGAAATGACTAATGAGTGGCATGATAAGGTTGATCAAGCCGATCAGTCTATCTTGAATATGGTCTTTGAAAATAATTGGTATGAACTTCCATTTGACTTTAACCATGTTGTTTTGCATAGTCATTTTACAGATTATCAATTACCAGAAGGACAAGAATATCCCAAAGTTATTCATTATCTGTCCCATAGAAAACCATGGTTTCCTCTGGTAGCGCAAACTTATCGCGATGTGTGGTGGTTCTATGCACAGTTGGATTGGTCTGATGTAGCTGAGAATGTTAGCTTGGCTCCATTGCAGAGTAGGGCGCTTTATCCTAAAGGTAGACCATTTACCTGTCTAGTTTATACTAGCATTGCTGAGATTCCTCACTTGGAGGATTTGATTCAAGCTCTTCCTCAAGTTCACTTTAATATTGCTGCCCGTGTCATTGTATCAGATAGCTTAGCGAGATTGATTACTTATCCTAATGTAACAGTCTATTCTGGTATTAATAATATGCGTAGCCTAGATTTGGAATTGGTATCAACAAGTGATTTGTTACTTGATATCAATCCAGGAGAGAAGACTTTAGAAATACTTGATGGTTTCAGATTTGAGGATAAACCTATTTTTGCTTTTGATGATTTAAAATCTCGGAAACACCACCAACGTACATTTCCAAGAGAGCATTGGCAAGAAATGGCGGAAGCAATCAGGAAAATGAGAAAGGCGCAAGATTAAGATGGCAGACTTTCATTTGAACGGTAATTTTCAACAGATTACCATTGACCCTACGGCTCACGTTGAATTGGGGCAGGATATCACCTTGCGTTCCTTTGTTTGTCTAGAGGTGGGAAATGGTGCAACCCTAAAGCTCGGGAATCGTGTTTTCTTCAATAATCACTGTTCTATTCGTTGTGAACATCATATTGAAATTGGTAAGGATACCATGTTCGGAGATGGGGTTCGTATTTTTGATCATAATCATCAATATTCTAACTATCACGTAGAAAAAATCGCCTTTAATTATGGAAAGATATCGATCGGAAAAAATTGTTGGATTGGTGCCAATGTTGTGATTCTTAAGGGAGTCACGATCGGTGACAACGTCATTATTGGTGCAGGAGCAGTCATTCATAAGGATATTCCAAGTAACTCCATTGTTGTAAGTAAAGAGGAACTCATCATAAAAGAGCGGCCACAATTACAGCACCATGTGTTTACACTGACAGCCTCGGACACTCTGGAAAACCTCACTTATTTGGTAGAAAATCTTCCAGAAGTTTCGTTTCATATTGCAGCCAAGACCAATGTTTCAGATCGCTTAGAATCCTTTAAAAAGTATGACAATGTAACGTTATACACAAACGTCCATCATGACGATATTATAGAGGATTTATTGGATCAATCAGAAATCTATCTGGATATTAATCATTGGGATCAGGTGGATTCTATTGTAGATCGGGCATTTGAAAAGGGAAAACCGGTCTTCGCTTTTGATAATGTCGTTCACAGAGCAGAGTTGGGTGCTAGTGTATTTTCTCATCAGGACCCTGAAATGATGGTGAAAGCAATTCAAAGACAATTGTTTGGAATTGCTGTGGATACAGTAAACTGAAAAAGAAAATCTGGTTTATGTTTTTGATATTACAAATCATGATAATTGTGGACGAAGTAGGGGGGGTTCCACGTTTGAGGCAGATTTGAAGATAAATGAGATTAAGTTGGAGTTAGATTGAAAAAGAAAGGTAAGCTAGATGAATAAAGTTATAGCGTTAGGTGCCGACAATGGCAACATGGACTAGG
>ERZ1699252.41-NODE-41-length-18381-cov-3.060042_pt1 | contig 18381 bp, 19 predicted proteins | sample MGYA00581531_ERZ1699252 | MGnify/ENA primary metagenome ERZ1699252 (study PRJEB42319, sample SAMD00040306) | human oral metagenome | material: saliva | host: Homo sapiens | study: EMG produced TPA metagenomics assembly of PRJDB4115 data set (Metgenomic analysis of...
TTATTGACCACTTCTTAAAAAATGTCTTTGAATTGGAAGAAGAACTCGAGTTTCAATTGCTTAATAACCAAGGAAAAATTACCTTCCATTTTTCAAGTCAACACCTCCCTACAGCTATTGATTTTGACTTTAACCATCCTTTTGACCCTCTTTATCCCCCGAGAGTACTGGTTTTAGATATGGACGGTAGAGAAACTATCCTCCTCCCAGAAGAAAATGACCTATTTTAATACTCAATGAAAATCAAAGAGCAAACTAGGAAGCTAGCCGCAGGTTGCTCAAAACACTGTTTTGAGGTTACAGATGGAAGCTAACGTGGTTTGAAGAGATTTTCGAAGAGTATAAAAACTCTAGCCTTCAGTTGCAAGTGACTGAAAACTAGAGTTTTTTCTATTTTTTCAAAGCATCATACAAGTTACGGATAGGTTGCTTTAAGGTAGGATGGATAAAATGAGGTGCAATTTCCTGTAAGGACTCAAGGACAAAAAGGCGTTCCGCTATGTAAGGATGAGGCAAGATAAGGTCATCTGTATAAAGGATCTGGTCCTCCACAAAGAGCAAGTCCAAATCAATCAAACGAGGTCCCCAATGCACTTCTCTCACCCGTCCCATCTCTGACTCAATGGCTAACAAGGTCTCTAATAGCACTGGGGCAGGCAACCATGTTTCTACTTCAACCACTTGATTAGCAAAGCTATCCTGTTCAACACCACCCCAAGGCTCCGTCGTCAATACACTGGACTCTTTGAGTATATGGATACCTCGAGCTCGTATTTTCTCAATGGCTTGTTTCAAATTTGCTTGTTTATCTCCCATATTGCTTCCTAGAGCGATAAAGGCCCGTTGTTTACGGCGATGAATGGTTACCGAGCAAGTATCTAGCGGCAAATGTACTGGCGCCCAAGGCTTTTTCAGTTCCAGCTTTATTTCTTGGACAAGAGGATAGGCCTCAAAGGTACGTTCTACCAGTTTGTAGGCTACCGTTTCAATCAAGTCCTCAGTTGTTTCCTGAAACCAAGTCGTCCACTGCTGACACAGTTCTCCGTAATGGACAGAGGCCGTTAAATCCAAGTCTGTAGCCGCCTTGGTCATATCATAGGATAGGATTGCGGAAATAACAAACTTCTGCCCCAATTCTTTCTCACTAGGAAAAAGACCATGATAGGCAAAAATTTCCAAATCCTTAATCTGCAGTTGATCCATAATGATTCCTTTCTAGAAAAATCCGCCCAAAGCGGATTCTTTTTATAGCCCCATTAAACGATAAGCTTGGTCTCGAAGGTCCTTATCTGTTTCAAATAGACCACGAGCTACTGTCGTCAAGGTTGCAGTGCCTGGTTTTCTGACACCTCGCATGCTCATACACATATGTTCCGCCTCAATGACAACAAAGGCTCCTTTAGCACCTAGATACTCCATCAAGGCATCGGCCACTTCGATATTCAAACGTTCTTGAATTTGTGGTTTTTTAGAATAAACTTCAACCGTACGGGCTAGCTTAGATAAACCTGCCACACGACCATCTGGAATGTAGGCAATATGCGCTCTCCCATAAAATGGTAGAAAGTGGTGTTCACACATGGTATGGAAAAAGATATCCTTTTCTACCACCATATTATCGTCGATAATCTCAAAGGATTTTGACAAATGTTCCTCCGCTGTTTGACCAAGACCTGAAAAAATCTCTTGGTACATACGGGCTACACGAGCAGGTGTTTCCTGCAAGCCCTCGCGGTTAGTGTCCTCTCCTACAGCCTCGATAATCATTTTTACAGCTGCTTCAATCTTTTGTGTATCCATTCTCGTTCTTCCTCTCCATCAGATAGGCTCTCACTTGGCTCAAGAAATACAAGGAACCTGTGACAATCCTAACTGTTTTTTTCTCTTCTTTTTTATCTGTCAATTTCTGCTCTAGAAAATCCTGCCAACCTTGGTAGCTGAGATTTCTAGACTTAGCTGCCTCTTTCAGCACGCTTTCATCAGTCGCCCGACTATCGTCAAAATGTGTCAGGGTAAGCTCGGTATCTGGTATTTCCCCCAGCAAATCCAACATATCCTCCAAGGCCTTGGTTTTGATGCAAGTAAAGAGGATTTCCTTACGATAATCCGCAAAGCGTTCTTGCAAGGTTGCCAATAAAGCCTTGATAGCATGGGGATTGTGGGCTCCATCCAAAATCATCAAGGGATCTCTTGACACAACTTCCAAACGCCCTGGCCACCTTGTTTCTTCCAAGGCTTGAGCAAGCAAGTGATTGCTTGCTAGTTCTCGACCATCTTCTTGACAAAAAGTATCAAGTAAAGCTATGGCCATCCCAGCATTCTCTATCTGGTGCAAACCAAGCAGGCCAGTCTGGAAGCGACCTTGTCTGACAACACTTGTATAGTCAAAGACTTCACCTGTAACCACACTCTTTTGATGGCTGACCTGATAATCTGTCCCGTAGGCAAGTCTCGGCGCATCTTTCCCTTCCGCAATGCGGCCAATCACAGCCAAAGCTTCTGGAGCAATACGACCTGTCACCAAGGGAATACCTTGTTTGATAATACCAGCTTTCTGCTCTGCTATGGCTTCCAAGGTGTCACCAAGTAGGGCTACATGGTCCAATCCAATGGTCGTAATGCCTGTTAGAATAGGCTGGCAGACATTGGTACTATCCAAGAGTCCACCCATGCCCACTTCCATGATAGCCACATCTACTTGCTCTGAGGCAAAGTAGTCATAGGCTATAGCTGTAATTATTTCAAACTCAGTTGTCCCCTGCAAATTGGTAGCCGATTCCCCTTCCAACAAAGACTGATAGTCTGCCATGAGGGCTTCTAGTCTAGCCTCTTGGATAGATTCCCCATTGATGCTAATCTGGTCTGTGTAATGAATGAGATAGGGCGAGCTGAAAACACCAACTCTCAGCCCCATCTTTTCTAGCATATTTTTCAAAAAAGCAATGGTCGAACCCTTGCCATTGGTCCCTCCGATATGGATGACCTTGAGTTTGAGATGGGGATTTCCACGCAACGCTAACAGTTCCACCATTCGTTCCAAGCCAAAATGCGGTTGATCCGTCCGGTAGTTAGCAATCCACTGATTGTTTTCAAATTCTTTCATCTTATTTATATTGTTTTAAATCTAGATTTTCCGCTTCATCAGCCAGACGAATAGCGGAGGCAATTTCAACCGCCATCTTGTGACTAGCTACGTCATGCACTCGTACCACTTCTACCCCCTGTCTCGCAGCGATACTGGTTACATGAGCCGAAGCCGTATCTCGATTGCGGAAACCAAGTTCTGTCTCAGGATTGACTTCAAAACCACTTTCTTCAAGGATATTGATGACAAATCGCTTGCGCGACACTCCAAGAAAGATTGGATAACCTTTCTGATGTGGTTTATCCAGGTCCCGTAAAAGAAGCAGATTTTCTTTCTTGGTCAGACCAAAGCCAATTCCTGGATCCAACAGGATATTTTCTTGTGCAATCCCAGCTTGATTTGCTCTCGCTAGTGCTCGTTCAAAGAAAGTCTCCATCAACTCTTCGATTGGCAATTTTTCAAAGTCAGCTAACTCTTTTTCTGTAAAAGCTTGACCAAAGCCAAAATGAGGAAAGATGAGTGAGCTAGGACGCTGAGGTCGAGCCATAACTGGATTAAACATGATGACCACTTTCGCTCCAGCCTTAGCAACCACATGGGCCATTTTTTCATCACCCATGAGACCAGTGATATCATTGACTAGATTGGCACCAGCAGCCAAAGCAGCTTCTGCCACCTGACTTTTCCAAGTATCGATAGAAATGAGAACATCACTTTCCTTGCGAATCGCTTTAATCACTGGAACAACACGCTGGATTTCCTCTTCTATCTCAACATAGCTACTTCCCGGCCGAGTCGATTCTCCGCCGATATCTAGCATACTAGCCCCTTCTGCTATCAATTTACGAGCCTGCTGGAGCGCCTGCTCAAGAGCAAAAAATTGACCACCATCCGAAAAGGAATCTGGGGTTACATTGATAATTCCGCAAATAGCTGTCTTTGCATGATTGGCTTTACTTGACATATCGGTCACTCCCTCAAGGCTTTTCACCATATTATTTCTCTATTTTACCATAAAAAGAAAAAGATGGACACGATTGCATTCATCTTTTTCCCAATAGAAACAAGCAATTGTCAAAAATCTTAAACAGAAATCCCTAATGTCCGACTCATGATCACCACAAGAGCCAACAAACAGAAAGCAACCCCATTCACAATCATGTGAAGCAAGATAGACATTTCCAAACGTTGGGTCTTGTAAGCCGTCCAAGACAGAACGATCGACATACCTCCATAAATCAATAAAGAAGGTAAATTACTTGGTTGATGCAATAAAGCAAACACAATCGTACCGACTACAAATCCCCAGCTCTCCTTACCTCGGAAAACCTTTTTAGGAATAATCCCACGGCACAAGATTTCCTCACAAATTGGAGCAAGCAAGGCTAGCAAGAAAAAGCTAGAAATCAAAGAACTATTTTGAACCATATCATTAATCTGAGACTGGTTAGCCGTTGTCGTCTCATTTGACAGTTGTAACAAGATAGAACCAAGTATATTTGAACCGATAATGACTAAATAACTCAAGCCCAAACGTGCCAAATCCTTAGCTCTAAAAAAAGAAAAATTAAAACTTGCTAACTGCGTTTTACGAGCTCCAAAAATAAATAGTGCCAACACTACAATCGAAATACCAGCAACTATCAGTCCTGACTGTAACAGTGGTACTGCATTTAAAGTTAAAATAGCAGTAACCCCTAAAGGAATCTGATATAAAATTGTCGCTAGCAAGAAGACCAAAAGCCATCCTGCACGATTCAACAATTCTTTCCACATACTTTTCTCTTCCATCATTCATCTCCTAGACTTTGTATTAAAAAAAGGGGGAAATCCCCCTGGGTAATTCTATTATAGGGCCATGCTGATATAGTTAAGGATAAACAAGGCATCCAAAATCCAAATCATGACATGAACATCTTTAGCTTGACCTTTAACAATTTTAGTCAAAGTGTAAGTCAAGAAACCAACTGCAATCCCTTGAGTGATAGAGTAGCTGAATCCCATAAAGATAGATGTGAAGAAAGCAGGAACCGCTTCAGACATATCATCCCAATGGATATTTTTCAAGCTAGCCAACATCATAATCCCAACGATAATCAAGATTGGAGCTGTAGCGGCTGTTGGTACAATCGCTAGAAGTGGGCTAAAGAAGCTTGAGATCGCAAAACAGATTGCCACGACCAAGGCTGTCAAACCAGTACGTCCACCTGCACCGATACCAGCAGCAGACTCAACATAAGTCGTTACGTTTGAAGTACCTGCGATGGCACCAATTGAAGTACCAATCAAGTCAGAGTAAAGAGCCTTATCCAACTTAGCTGATTGGTGATTTTCACCATTTGTCGCTACGATACCAACTTTTTCACCTGTACCGATCAAGGTACCAATTGTATCAAAAATATCTGTCAATGAGAAGGCAAGAATAGCCATCAGAGTTTCAGGCAAGCGAGCTGTATCTGAAATCAAAGCTCCCAAACCTTCTGAACCAAGAGCTGCACCAAAAACTGTCTTCAAGTCTTCAAAGGCTGCACCAACATGGTTATTAGCAAAATCGATCCTAGAAAAATCTACCAAACCAACTGCGATAGCAAGAACAGTTGTTGTCAAGATAGAGAGGATAATTCCCCCTTTAATTCCTTTGATAACAAAGAAGATTGTGATAGCAAGTCCTGCAAGAGCCACCAAAACAGCTGGATTATTAAAGCTGACCAAGCCTGGAACTGCTGAAGCATTTGCTGTAATCGCTGCTTGAGCTTTATCAGCCCCTTCTCCTGCAACCGTGTAGTTCCCTGGATCAATAGAGAATTTCAAAAGTCCAGCATTCTTAATTCCCACATAGGCAAGGAAGACACCGATACCAGCTGAGATAGCTGAGCGAAGGGCATTTGGAATCGATTCAATGATCATTTTACGAACATTTGTCAAGGTAATAATCAATGAAATAATCCCACAGATGAAGACCATAGCCAAGGCTTCTTGCCAAGAATAACCAAGTCCAAATACGACTGTAAAAGTAAAGAAAGCATTCAGCCCCATACCTGGAGCTTGGGCATATGGCAAGTTAGCGTAGAAAGCCATCATCAAGGTACCAGCAACGGCACCGATAATCGTCGCTAGGAAGACACCCTGAGCAGGCATCCCTGTTTGCGAAAGCATTTGTGGGTTTACAAAGAGAATATAGCTCATTGCAAAGAAAGTTGTTAAACCAGCGAGAACCTCTGTACGAACGTCTGTACCGTTCTCTTTTAGTTTAAATAATTTGTCCATTATCAATCTCCTTTTAATTTTTACGAACAATAATAGAATTATATCATTTATCATTCACTTTTTCAATATCTTTGTTTGATTTATTTAAGAATTTGATAAAATTTCATTTTTTGTTTCGAATCTGCTTTTCTGCCTGCTTTCTGTTATAATAGTAGACATCTTATCTGAAAAGACACTAGAAAGGTCCCTATGACGAAGAAAATTATTGCTGTTGACCTGGATGGAACCCTGCTCAACTCAGACAGTCAAATTTCTGACTTTACCAAAGAAACCATTAAAAAAGTTGCTGAAAAAGGCCATCAGGTTATTATTACGACAGGTCGCCCTTACCGCATGGCAAAAAATTTTTACCATGAATTAGGCTTAGACACTCCTATGATTAATTTCAACGGCTCCCTCACTCATTTACCAGACCAAGTTTGGGACTTTGAAAAGTGTTTGACCGTAGACAAAAAATATCTTTTAGACATGGTTCGACGTTCAGAGGACATTCAAGCCGATTTTATCGCTGGAGAATACCGTAAAAAATTCTACATTACAAATCCTAATGAAGAAATTGCCAATCCTAAACTATTTGGCGTAGAAGCTTTCCAGCCTGAAGATCAATTCAAGCCTGAATTGGTGACCAAAAACCCTAACTGTATTCTCTTGCAGACCAGAGCTAGTGACAAGTATGCCTTGGCAAAAGAAATGAATGCTTTCTACCAGCATCAATTGTCTATCAATACCTGGGGAGGTCCGCTCAATATCCTTGAGTGTACCCCAAAAGGTGTCAACAAGGCCTTTGCTTTGGACTACTTGCTCAAGGTAATGAACCGTGATAAAAAGGATTTGATTGCCTTTGGAGATGAACACAATGATACCGAAATGCTAGCTTTTGCTGGGAAGGGCTATGCCATGAAAAATGCCAACCCAGAGCTACTCCCTTATGCCGATGAGCAAATTTCCCTGACAAATGACCAAGATGGGGTTGCCAAAACCCTGCAAGATTTATTCTTATAGTCCATTCTGACCAGCTTGCGAGCTGGTCTTTGTGTTCTTTTCACAGTCTCATCAACCAGTTAATCGATTGTTCTACTTTTTGCCTTCAAAACCTTGGAAAAGGCTTTCTTTTGTGATATAATTCACATATAAATACAAGAGAGCTCGTCATACTCGACTCTGTTGACACAAAATCAATCCAGTCCCGTTATCCCTGTTCTCGGTCAATATCAAGGAGGATAGCTATGAAAGCTGTTGTTGTAAATCCAGAAAGCACTGGTGTTGCTGTTGAAGAAAAAGTACTCCGTCCACTTGAAACTGGGGAAGCACTTGTAGAAATTGAATACTGTGGTGTTTGCCACACTGACCTTCACGTTGCCCACGGTGACTTTGGTCAAGTACCAGGACGTGTCCTAGGTCACGAAGGTGTTGGTATCGTTAAAGAAATTGCCCCAGATGTGAAAAGCCTTAAAGTCGGTGACCGCGTCAGCGTTGCTTGGTTCTTTGAAGGATGTGGCACTTGCGAATACTGTACAACTGGCCGTGAAACCCTTTGCCGTACAGTAAAAAATGCTGGCTACTCAGTAGATGGTGGTATGGCTGAACAATGTATCGTAACTGCAGACTATGCTGTTAAAGTTCCTGATGGACTTGATCCAGCCCAAGCTTCTTCTATCACATGTGCTGGTGTAACAACCTATAAAGCTATTAAAGAAGCAAAAGTTGAACCAGGCCAATGGGTTGTTCTATATGGTGCTGGTGGACTTGGTAATCTCGCTGTTCAATATGCTAAAAAAGTTTTCAACGCTCATGTTGTCGCAGTTGATATCAACAATGATAAACTTACCCTTGCAAAAGAAGTGGGTGCGGACATTGTTATTAACGGCCTCGAAGTTGAAGATGTACCAGGCCTAATCAAAGAAAAAACAGATGGAGGAGCCCACTCAGCTGTTGTAACTGCTGTATCTAAAGTTGCCTTCAATCAGGCTGTTGACTCAGTTCGTGCTGGTGGTCGCGTCGTCGCTGTCGGTCTTCCTTCTGAAATGATGGAACTCAGCATCGTCAAAACCGTTCTAGATGGAATCCAAGTCATCGGTTCTCTTGTTGGAACTCGTAAAGACTTGGAAGAAGCCTTCCAATTCGGTGCAGAAGGTTTAGTAGTTCCAGTTGTTCAAAAACGTCCAGTAGAAGATGCTGTAGCAATTTTCGACGAAATGGAAAAAGGTCAAATCCAAGGACGTATGGTACTCGACTTCACCCACTAATCTAATAAAAACCTATTTTAAAAGTTGGAATGCGCTTCCAACTTTTTATATTAAATTTTTAAATATGGATTCAAGATTACCTCTCAAAAAACTTAATATATCAATATTTGCAAAGAAAACCTTTCTCCTTTTTTATGTTAAATAGTTGCTTTTTATATGAAAACGGTTTATACTTAAAAAGTCTTAAAGTTTTCTTAAACGAAAACTAAAACAAAAAAGGAGGAATGACAATAATGAGTATCGGAATCATTATTGCGAGCCACGGCGAATTTGCTGCGGGTATTCATCAGTCAGGATCTATGATCTTTGGTGAACAAGAAAAGGTTCAAGTTGTAACCTTTATGCCAAATGAAGGTCCTGATGATTTATACGCTAAGTTTAATAACGCTGTTGCTGCATTTGACGCAGAAGATGAGGTTCTAGTTTTGGCTGACCTTTGGAGTGGATCTCCATTCAACCAAGCTAGCCGCGTGATGGGAGAAAATCCTGAACGTAAGTTTGCCATCATCACAGGACTTAACTTACCGATGTTAATCCAAGCCTATACAGAGCGCCTCATGGACGCTACAGCAGGTGTGGAAAAAGTCGCTGCGAATATTATTAAAGAAGCCAAAGATGGCATCAAAGCTCTTCCAGAAGAGTTAAATCCAGTTGAAGAAGTTGCAAGTGCTGCAGCTGCTCCAGTTGCCCAAGCTGCTATCCCAGAAGGAACTGTTATCGGTGATGGTAAACTGAAAATCAATCTTGCCCGTCTAGACACTCGTTTACTTCACGGTCAAGTTGCAACTGCTTGGACTCCAGATTCAAAAGCAGATCGTATCATCGTTGCTTCAGATAACGTTGCAAACGACGACCTTCGTAAAGAATTGATTAAACAAGCAGCTCCAAATAATGTCAGAGCCAATGTGGTTCCAATTCAAAAATTGATCGAGGTTTCAAAAGACCCACGCTTTGGAGAAACACATGCCCTTATCTTGTTTGAAACACCTCAAGATGCCCTTCGTGCAATCGAAGGTGGCGTGCCAATCAAGACCCTTAACGTAGGATCAATGGCTCACTCAACAGGTAAAACAATGGTCAACAACGTTTTGTCTATGGACAAAGATGACGTTGCTACATTTGAAAAAATGCGTGACCTCGGTGTTGAATTTGACGTACGTAAAGTACCAAACGACACCAAAAAAGATTTGTTTGACTTGATTAACAAAGCCAACGTTCAATAATAGACATCAGTAACTATCGAAGAATTCTAAGAAAATTTTTCACTTTATTATCATTAAATAGAAAAGGAATAAAACCATGTCAGATATTTCAATTATTTCTGCTGTCTTGGTTGTAGTTGTTGCCTTCCTTGCAGGTCTTGAAGGTATCCTCGACCAATTCCAATTCCATCAACCAATCGTCGCATGTACCCTTATCGGACTTGCAACTGGTAACCTCGAAGCAGGGGTTATGCTTGGTGGATCACTTCAAATGATCGCCCTTGGTTGGGCAAACATCGGAGCTGCCGTAGCTCCTGACGCTGCTCTTGCATCTGTTGCCGCAGCAATCATCTTGATCAAAGGTGGTAACTTTACTACTGAAGGTATCGCCGTTGCAACAGCAACAGCTATCCCTCTTGCCGTAGCTGGACTTTTCTTGACTATGATTGTTCGTACAATCTCAGTTGGTTTGGTTCACACTGCAGATGCTGCTGCTAAAGAAGGAAATATTGCAGCTGTTGAACGTGCTCACTTTATCGCACTTCTTCTTCAAGGTCTTCGTATTGCTATCCCTGCTGCCTTCCTTATCGCTATCCCAGCTTCTGCCGTTCAAGATGCTCTTAAATTGATGCCAGACTGGTTGAACGGTGGTATGGCTGTCGGTGGTGCTATGGTCGTTGCCGTTGGTTACGCTATGGTTATCAACATGATGGCAACTCGTGAAGTATGGCCATTCTTCGCAATCGGTTTTGCACTTGCTGCCATTTCTCAATTGACTTTGATTGCCCTTGGTGTCATCGGTGTTGCCCTTGCCTTCATCTACCTTAACCTTTCAAAACAAGGTGGAAACGGTGGCGGAGGAGCTGCGATTTCTAACGACCCAATCGGTGATATCCTAGAAGACTACTAGAAAGGGGAACAATCATGACTGAAAAACTTCAATTATCAAAATCAGATCGTAAAAAAGTTTGGTGGCGTTCACAATTCCTTCAAGGTTCTTGGAACTACGAGCGTATGCAAAACTTGGGTTGGGCTTACTCATTGATCCCAGCTATCAAAAAATTGTACACTACTAAAGAAGACCAAGCTGCTGCTCTTGAGCGTCACCTTGAGTTCTTCAACACTCACCCATACGTAGCTGCTCCAATCATGGGGGTTACTCTTGCACTTGAAGAAGAACGTGCTAACGGTGTTGAAATCGACGACGCTGCTATCCAAGGGGTTAAAATCGGTATGATGGGACCTCTTGCTGGTATCGGTGACCCAGTATTCTGGTTTACAGTACGCCCAATCCTCGGATCACTCGGTGCTTCACTTGCCCTTACTGGTAATATCTTAGGTCCAATCCTCTTCTTCGTTCTTTGGAACTTGATTCGTATGTCATTCTTGTGGTATACACAAGAGATTGGATACAAGGCTGGATCAGAAATCACTAAAGACATGTCTGGTGGTATCCTCCAAGACATCACTAAAGGAGCTTCTATCCTTGGTATGTTCATTCTTGCTGTCCTTGTTCAACGTTGGGTAAATATTAAATTTGCTTTCGATGTTGCCAAAGTTCAACTAGATGAAAAAGCTTATATCCATTGGGATAAATTGCCAGAAGGATCTAAAGGTATCCAAGAAGCATTCGCACAAGTAGGACAAGGATTGTCTCAAACACCTGAAAAAGTTACTACTTTCCAACAAAACTTGGATATGTTGATCCCTGGACTATCAGGACTACTCCTTACTTTCCTTTGCATGTACTTGCTTAAGAAAAAAGTATCTCCAATCACTATTATCCTTGCACTCTTCGCAGTGGGTATTGTGGCACATGTTCTTCACATCATGTAATCAAGCAACTTAAAAGGAATCAGGTTCTAAAATCTGATTCCTTTTTTCTATACTTTTATTCAGCCAAGGCTCCCATTGGATCCCATGGTGCAAGAACAATTGGTTCTGCTTCATAGGCAGCCTGTTCTTCGGCTGTCAGCAATTCTTTGCGAACAACGATTTGGTAAGTGTATTCGTCCATCCAAGCGTCTGAGGCAACAAAGTAACCATCTGTACCGACCTTGTCTCCCCAAGAGTTTTCAACCTTCCACTTGGTTGACTTACCATTTTCATCCAAATCAACACCTGTCAAGACCATGGCGTGGGTCATCAAGCTTTCACTGTAGTCCAGACGTCCAGCCTTGTCTTGAGTGAATTGAATGTCCATGCTTGATTCGAAGTCATAAACATCTGTCGCAAGGATTCCAGCCTTACGGTTGCTGAGCTGACCAACATCAGAACCAAACCAAACAGTCTCACCTGCTTGCATTTGAGCAATCGCCAATTCTTTCAAGCGCTCCATCGGCACGTTGATGTAGCGAACCGCACGGCTACCAACCACATTTCCTAACATCTCAACTGTGTAAGATTGGCCGTAAGGCTTGTCAGCAGTTGGAGCGTTGATAACAGAAACATAATCTTCTAGTGGAAGATTGACATATTTCTTGTAAAATTCCTGTGGAGTAATGCTCTTTTCGCTTTGGTAGTTATTATCCTTATCACGATAAGCAAAGTCAAATGTACGTGGTGGAAGCCCCAATGACATGGCAAGGAAGTTAAAAATTTCTTGCAAGAGGTCTTCTTTCTTAGCTTGAACAGTCGCTTGATCTGCGCCAGAAGCAAGCAAGTCACGCAAGATTTGAGCATCTTGGCGAAGCAATTTATTAAGGATTGCATTAAGCTCACGACTGCTGCTAGATGAAACAGACTCAGGATAAACTGACTTGGGAACGACACCGTATTTCTCAAAGAGGGCAACGACCATATCCCACTGACCACCGTCTTGTTGTGGTGTTTGAAGTAGGAATTTAACCTTGCGGCTCGTCAATTCTTGGTCTGCAGTCGCAATGACTTGCTCCAAGAACCAGTTTGATTTCTCATACTTGTCCCAGAAGAAAGTATGAGCTTGTGACAACTCAAAGTTTTCTAGTTTGTATTGCGAGATGAGCTTGTGGCGGAAAGTGTTAAGGGCTGCAAACATCCAGCAACGACCAGACGCTTTCTGGTTGGTTACCTTGTCCTTGGTCAAATCCAATGAGAAAACAGGTGTATTGTCTACATGGCTTTGGCGACGTTCTAGAGCTGCAAAAATTCCGTTGTGGCTGGCAGCATTTTCAATCGCTTGGTATTTTACATTTGCTTCATAGTTGGCAAATAATTTATCAGTAAATGATTCTTGAATCGCGTTCATAGATTCCTCCTTTTATTCTACAGTCTATTATAACTCTTTTCACAAAGGAAGCAACTGAAAAACATAAAAGGCAAGGATATTCTGCCTCACCTTTTCGAATATAAATCCAATTAAGCAATACTAGCACGGAGATCTTCTAATTCTTCCTTGGTCAAGCGACGCCATTCTCCTCGCTGCAAGTTCTCATCTAAAACTAAAGTTCCCATAGTCAAACGTTGCAAGTCTACTACTTCCTTGCCACAGTAAGCCACCATACGCTTGACCTGATGAAACTTCCCTTCTGCAATGGTCACACGAATTTGGCTTTGATTCTTTCCTGGATCTATGGACACAAGCTCCAGTATAGCAGGCCGACAAGTAAAGTCTTTGAGAGGAATTCCCTTGGCAAATGTCTCCACATCTTCTTGGGTCATCATTCCCTTGACCTGAGCCAGATACGTCTTGTCCACATGACGCTTGGGTGAAAGAAGAGCATGGGCAAGCTTGCCGTCATTAGTCAAGAGCAAAAGACCATGCGTGTCAATATCCAAGCGTCCTACTGGGAAAACTTCCTTACTACGCGCCAAGTCATCCAACAAGTCCAGAACGGTTCTGTGCTTAGGATCCTCAGTCGCTGAGATAACTCCTTTGGGCTTGTTCATCATGTAGTAGACAAACTCTTCATACTTCAACACTTGCCCATCAAAGCGAATTTCATCTATTTTTTCATCAATCTGCAATTTAGCTGATTTCTCTTTTTTACCATTTACCGTCACGCGCCCAGCCTTGAGCAGATTTTTGACCTCTGTCCGACTGCCGACAGCGCAGGCAACTAAAAATTTATCTAATCTCATAGAACTATTATATCACACTCAAAAGGAGGCTGGTACAATGACCAACCTCCTTTTCGTTTCATACTCTTCAAAAATCTCTTCAAACCGCGTCAACGTCGCCTTGCCGTAGGTATATGTTACTGACTTCGTCAGTTCTATCTGCAACCTCAAAACAGTGTTTTGAGCTGACTTCGTCAGTTCTATCTGCAACCTCAAAACAGTGTTTTGAGCTGACTTCGTCAGTTCTATCTACAACCTCAAAACAGTGCTTTGAGCAACCTGCGGCTAGTTTCCTAGTTTGCTCTTTGATTTTCATTGAGTATCAGATTTAAGAAATTAACTTCCTCGTCTCCAGAAAATCGCTAAGACAATCATGGAACCTAGTACTGCCGGAATAATGGCAGTTCCTGCTATTATCGGTCCCCAAGTCCCAAAAAGCAAATGCCCTATAAAGGCACCAATCCAGCCTAGAAACATTTTTCCAAAACATCCCATTCGCTCTCCACGATTGGTCAGAGTACCTGCTAAAAATCCCACTAGGAGACCAACGAACATACTTCCTAACATATTATCTCCTTAATTTGCCCAATCTCCGTTACGGAAGAGTGGTACACGTGTTCCATCCTCACGGATACCATCGATATCCATTTGACTAGACCCAATCATAAAATCTACGTGAACATCTGAACGGTTAAGCCCCGCAGCTTCAAGCTCCTCTTCGCTCATCTCCGCTCCACCAACAACGCTAGTTGCATAGGCTGCACCGATAGCCAAGTGATTTGACGCATTTTCATCGAAAAGGGTGTTAAAGAAGGTAATGCCTGACTGAGAAATTGGGCTTGGATCTGGTACCAAGGCACATTCACCCAAGGCACGCGCACCCGCATTTTCAAAGACAAGGTCTTTCATGACCTGATCACCCTTCTCAGCTGAAATATCCACGATTTGTCCATCCTTAAAGGTTACCTTAATACCTTCAATAATGTTTCCGTTATAACTAAGCGGTTTTGTAGAAGTGACATAACCATCTGCGCGACGGAAATCAGGCGCTGTGAAGACTTCCTCTGTCGGCATATTTGGCAAGAATCCTTCGCCCTGTGCATTGATAACCCCAGCTGATTCCCAAACGTGGTTCTTCGGCAAACCAAGTGTTAAATCTGTCCCTGGCGCTGTGTAGTGAAGGGCTGAAAATTGTTCTTTATTAAGCATATCTGCCTTGCTCTTGAGAATAGCTGCATGCTCTTCCCAGGCCTTAACAGGATCTTCTTCGTAGACACGGCAAGTTTTGAAGATTTGGTCCCAAAGGAGATCGACTGCTTCTTCGTCGCTCGCAGCATTTGGAAAGACTTTCTTAGCCCACTCAAGTCCAGCAGCGGCTGCTACAGTCCAGCTAACCTTGTTGGATTGCGTTGCGATGCGCATTGGCTTCATAGCAAGTCCCATAGCTTTAGCAGAAGATGAAAGCTTGTCAGCGTCCACTCCGTTCAAGGCACCTGGATCAGATGAACGAACTCCGAGACGGCTAGCCTTGTTCTCCAAAAGATAATTCATCTCAGCAATCTTGTATTCTGGCACATTGTCCAAACGCTCCATTGGCGCATGGAGGAATTTCTCACGGTTAATGACATCATCTGTCCACTGAACGATAACCTCATGCGCACCCAAAGCATAAGCTTCTTTCACGATTAGATGCGCCAACTCACGTTGCTCCACATCGATAGAGAGAGCCAAAGTGTGACCAGGTTGCACGTTAATTCCATTCGCAACCAACAATTTCGCATATTTTTCTAGATTTTCTTTAAAATTTGGTAAAACCATTCTATTCTTCCTTTTCTATTTTTATTTTTCTTTCAAACCAGAAAATAATCCTGCCAAAGCAATAGCACCTGACAAGAGTGCTGTCGATAGAAGAATTGTCTGACCAGCAAGTTCCAATTGATACTCAAATACCTTCTCAGCCGGCTTATCTTCCGCGAATATTCTTAGTTTCATGAGAACCTCCTTAAAATAGATTAAAACAAATCACTATGACTACCTGTCCTAAGCAAATTTAAAATCAATTCTTCCTTGTCTACTTTATAAACCAAAAGCCAATCTGGCTGGATATGGCATTCACGAACTCCTTGAAAATGCTTGGATGCCGTCAATTGATGATCACGATATCTGCCAGGAAGTTCTTTTTCTTGAACCAGAAGATTCAAAACTTCTTCTAATAATTCTGCCTTCAAACCGCGCTTCATAGCCAACTTAAAATCTTTTTTAAACTGTTTATGGTAACGAATCTTAAGCACGCAAGTTCTCCATCAATTCAGAGACTGATTCAAAGGATTGGCTCATATTACGATTTTGGTCTAAATCCGTTAATACCTCAAGCAACTTCCGATTTTCGTCTAGCCTAACATCAAAAGGTAAACCCTGATATTGAATAGCTTGACGAAGGAAAATATTGATGGCAGTCGTCATATCCATTCCCAGATTACTAAATACCTGTTGGGCCTGCTCCTTAACCTCACTATCCAAACGGATGCTCATGCTCGTCTTTGACATACTCTCACCCTCTTTCTATAGACTATTTTAACAAAAAAGAAGGCTAATGTAAATCTATTGGATATACATTAGCCTCTTTGGATAGATGATTATCGTTGCTCTGATGACTTGCTTTCTATAAAATCATTTACCCTAGTCAAGATCTCTTTTTCCAGTTCTGTTATTTGTTCCGGACCCCAACCAGAATCTTTTTTAGAAGTTATCTCTGCCATTATCTGTAATTTTAAACTTTGACGATAAAATATATCTTGCCATTGATTATATTTTGCACTTGGAACTAAATTTCCAAACTTCGAATTCTGACTATCTGTAATGATACAAAGATTCCCGAAGGAGTGCAAAAATTTATCATCAATCTTTTCAACTATTTCATCACTATTTGGATGTTGTGGAAACCAGTGCTCTATGGAACGACGATATGTAAACTTAAAATCTTCAAATTCAACGCTCGAATACTTTCCTTTTAAATCCGAACAATTTTTCCATAAAACATAATCTATAAAATTGAAATCATAAACACGAATGGCACCATATCTTTTGATATTTCTATCCTTGTCAAACAAACTTTCTTTAGCATATCTCACTGCCATTTTCTCAAGAAAATCCTTAAACAAGCCAGCAAATTCTGCTTGATTTAACTCTTCAATATGGTTAAACAAGAATTGCAAGATCTCATATAACCAACGACTGTCACGATTGGCAGTAAAGGTCACAGCAAACATGGATTGGAGCATTAAAATATCATCATTAAACTTTTCAAAAGAATTTTTATCAAAATAATATTGAACAAATAAATCTCCTCCTGTTTTGTTATTATAATCATTCCGATAAACTTTCTGCAGAAACCAATCATTTTCTTGTCTTCTATTATTAGTCTCTTGAGACATTCGTACGATCAAATTATCAAATATAAATTTTAATTTCAATAAATTCCTAATAAATAATGTAACATCCTCTAAGTTTGTATTAACATTAATTACATTTTCAAATGTTTCTAATAATTTCTTGTCATCTAGCTGTATATCAGAAGGGGATACATTTCCAAATGTTATATAATAGACGAAATATAAAAATGTTTCAAAGTTTATAATCGTTCTGTATTTTTCCACTTCATTCGTATCTGATATTACTTTAACTATTGTAGATTCTTTATTTTCTATACTAGAGAATAAAGATTTCTTATTAGTTGATTGAACTTCTATTTGACTTAAGGACTTATCGATATTTAAAAGAAAGCTATTCTGATAATTATTTCTTTTAATCCAATTCAAAGGAAATATTTTTTCTCTCTCTGCATCATGATGCTTGTTCTTTGCTTTTTTTGTAAATGCATTGATTACCGGCTTATCAAACTCTGCGCAGGCATCCCAGATTCTTGCAAACTTTTGCGCCATTTCTTGATCTTCACCAAATTTAGACATCATTTGTGCCTTAAGAATCTCATGAGCCTCTAGTTGTTCTCCTCGAGAGTTGAAACGTTCGAAATATAAATTCAAATCTAAATCATTGGGAAGAATACTACGAAAAATAATGACATTATCAAATAGATAATTAAAGAAAGATTCAGATTCAAATTGCCGCTCCTCTAGCATTTTTTTCAATGCGTCATAAGCATGTCTATAACCTCTAGTCAGCTCATTTTCATCGTCCTCAGAAATTTTTTGCTTGGTAAATAGCTTTTGAATGTTCTCATTTGACTTCTTCCTAGCTGGGAAAGTAAGATTGACAGATTTCAATCTATCAAAACAAAACTCATGCTTCAAAGCTAAGGCAATCAAATTAAGGGCTGTTGTTCGCTGTTGCCCATCTATAATTTTGAAAATGTCATTCTCTTTATTAACGACTAATGTTCCAATATAGTAGTAATTGTCTCTATTTTCTTGAAAAGCATCTGCTACGTCATTCAATAACTGCTCAATCTCATCATAAGTCCAGGCAAAATTTCTCTGATAAAGAGGAATAGCATAGGTATCTTCATTTAACAAACGATTAACTG
>ERZ1699252.47-NODE-47-length-17125-cov-3.221497_pt1 | contig 17125 bp, 9 predicted proteins | sample MGYA00581531_ERZ1699252 | MGnify/ENA primary metagenome ERZ1699252 (study PRJEB42319, sample SAMD00040306) | human oral metagenome | material: saliva | host: Homo sapiens | study: EMG produced TPA metagenomics assembly of PRJDB4115 data set (Metgenomic analysis of...
CCCAACACCAATGCTCGCCCCGGAGCAGCAACCGTTGAAACCCACAACACCTCTGCGACCGAAAAGGGCACGAAAAACACCCATTTCTCGCCCGCAAAGGCGATGACGGTTTCAGTTGAGGCTCGGCCCGCACGAGCAAAGGCGACGCCGGTTTGGAGGGGTCTGGCCAGACGTTGAGACAACGCGCCGAGCCACACGCCAGCAACCAGGCCCTACAGGTGTGAAGGATGCCGGAGGGACCTGCCGCGGTGCCGGTGGGCGGTGGCGGGGCCTGGCCGGGGCAACACACAGACACCCCGACCGATTGGAGGCCGCCGCGAGGCCTGCGGGGCCTGGCCGGGCTTCGAGCCGACGCGCCGAGCGAAGCTCGCAGCGCGGACGGCCGAAGCGGGCGGGCAGGCCGCGCGGCGGCCGGAGATCTGTCGGGGCAACGAGCAAGGCCGCACGTCAGGCGGCGCCGCAAGCAACGCAAACGCGCGGCAGCCCACCTGGCCGCCGCGCGTTCACGCAGTCAGTGGAACACTCAGCGCAGTCGCTGCGCCACAACCTCGGCGACCTGGACCGCGTTGAGAGCAGCGCCCTTGCGCAGGTTGTCGCCGGAGACGACCAGGACGAGGCCGCGCTTGCCGTCAACAGCCTGATCCTGGCGGATGCGGCCCACGAGGACCTCGTCGCGGCCGGCGGCCTCGAGCGGGGTCGGGACGTCGACGACGCGCACGCCGGGAGCGTCGGCCAGCAGGGCGCGCGCCTGGTCGGGCGTGATGTCGCCGGCGAACTCGGCGTGGATGGTGAGGGTGTGGCCGGTGTAGACGGGGACGCGCACGCAGGTGCCGGACACGGCCAGGTCGGGGGTGTGCAGGATGCGGCGCGACTCGTTGCGCAGCTTCTGCTCCTCATCGGTCTCTTCGGAGCCATCGTCGACGATGGAGCCGGCGAGCGGCACGACGTCGAAGGCGATGGGTGCAACGTACACGCCTGGTTCGGGGAGGGTGACGGCGCGACCGTCAAGGGCGAGGGCCGGAAGGTCCTGCTTAACGCCGGCTTCGATCTGGCCGGTCAGCTCGGCGACGCCGGCGCGACCCGACCCGGAGACGGCCTGGTAGGAGGACACGAAGAGACGCTTGATGCCGCCGGCGGCCTCGACGAGGGGCTTGAGGACGGGCATGGCGGCCATGGTCGTGCAGTTGGGGTTCGCGATGATGCCCTTGGGGCGGTTGTCGACGTCGTCGGGGTTGACCTCGGAGACGACGAGCGGGACCTCGGGGTCCTTGCGCCACGCGGAGGAGTTGTCGACAACGACCGCGCCGGCGGCCGCGAACTTGGGGGCGTACTCGCGCGAGGCGGTGGCACCCGCGGAGAACACGGCGATGTCAATGCCCGAGTAGTCGGCCGTCGCGACGTCCTCGACGACGATGTCCTGTCCCTTCCACGGCAGGGTCGTGCCCGCCGAGCGAGCGGACGAGAAGAAACGAATCGTCTCGACCGGGAAACCTCGCTCCTCCAGCAGGGTGCGCATGACTCGGCCGACCTGGCCGGTGGCACCGACGACGGCAACATTGAAACCACTCATGGTGTTCTCCTTGTGTTGGTGCGCGCGCCCATACGACGGGGCGAACGCTGGGTGAAATCTATGGGGACGAGGCCGACCATGCTCACTGGGAGCACCGGAACCGCGCAGAAACAGCGGGGCCGGCCCGGGCCTCGTCGTTGAACGATCAGCGGCCGGTGCCGCCGTAGACGACGGCCTCGGTTTCGGAGGCGTCGAGGCCGAAGGCGGTGTGGACTGCCTTCACGGCGCGGTCGAGGTCGTCGAGGCGGGTGACGACGGAGATGCGGATCTCGGAGGTGGAGATCAGGTCGATGTTGATGCCCGCGTCGGACAGGGCGGAAAAGAGGCGCGCGGAGACGCCGGGGTTGGTGCGCATGCCGACGCCGACGAGGCTGAGCTTGCCGATGTTGGGGTTGTAGCGCAGCTCGTTGAAGCCGATTTCATCGCGGTGGGCCTCGAGGGCGTCGAGGGCCTTCTGCGCGTCGCCTTCGGGCAGGGTGAAGGTGATGTTGGCCTTCGTGGGGTCGGAGATCGGCAGGTTCTGGACGATCATGTCGATGTTGGCACCGACCTCGGCGACGACGGCGAAGACGCGGGCGGCGACGCCGGGGCTGTTCGGCACGTCGGTGACGGTGATCTTGTCCTGCGAGCGGTCGTGAGCGATGCCGGAGATGACGGGCTTTTCCATGGCGTTTTCCTCTGGGGACTTCAGGGCGGCGTCGGGCACGAGGCCCTTGAGTTCGGGGTTTGCGGGGGCGTCGGAGATCCAGGTGCCGTTCTTTTCGGAGAACGAGGAGCGCACGTGGAGGGGGACCCCGTAGCGGCGGGCGAATTCGACGGCCCGCAGGTGGAGGATCTTGGCACCGTGAGCGGCCATTTCCAGGGTTTCTTCCTGGGTGAGGGTGCGCAGGCGGTGGGCCTTGGGGACGATGCGCGGGTCGGCGGAGAAGAGGCCGTCGACGTCCGTGTAGATTTCGCACACGTCGGCGTGGAGGGCTGCGGCGAGGGCGACGGCGGTTGTGTCGGAGCCGCCGCGGCCGAGCGTCGTCACGTCGTCGTCCTTGGAGATGCCTTGGAATCCGGCGACGATGGCGACCTGGCCGTCCTTGATGGCGCGGGCGACGCGCTCGGGAACCATGCCGATGATCTGGGCGGCACCGAAGTGGCTGTCGGTCTTAATGCCGGCCTGCGCGCCGGTGTAGGCGCGGGCCTCGACGCCTAGTTCGTTGACGGCCATGGCCAGCAGCGCCATGGAGATGCGTTCGCCTGCGGACAGGAGGATGTCCATTTCACGCTCGGGCGGGTTGTCCGTGAGGGCGGCCGCCGAGTCGAGCAGGTCGTCCGTCGTGTCGCCCATGGCCGATACGACCACGACGACGCGGTGTCCCGCGTTGTGCGTGTCCACGATGCGCTGGGCGACGCGCTTTATGGCTTCGGTGTCGGCGACGGAAGAACCGCCGTACTTTTGCACGATCAGTGCCACTAGAGCCTCATTTCTATCGGTACGTGTCGATTCGCACGCATTCGGGTGGCGCACGCCACCACAACAATCCTACGGCCCACCAGGCATCGCGCCGGGAACGACCGGCATGTGGGCGCAGGTGACATGGGACGCGCCGGGGCGACCCAGGACACACGGGCCCGTAACGCCCGGAATTGCAACGATCCTGATCAGCGCGCGAAAGCGTCGTCCGCGCAGGCGCACTCAGGCGGCGGGCAATGTCACGTCGATGACAGTCCCCTGCTCGGAGTCGACCAGCCGCACGGACCCGCCCATCGCGCGGGCGAGCGACTCGACGATCGACATTCCCAGGCCCGAGGAGCCGTGGCCGTCGCGCGTGCGCGAGGAGTCTCCACGCACGAAGCGGTCGAAGACGCGGTCGCGAATCTCGGCCGGGATGCCGGGACCGTCGTCCGCGACGCGCAGCGTCACCAGGGACGAGGCCGGGGCCCCCTTGTCGGATTCCGCCCCCTGTGGGGCGCGGGTCAGGGAGACTGTCACGCGGGTGCCCGCGGGCGTGTGCACGCGGGCGTTCGCGAGGAGGTTCGTGAGGATCTGGCGCAGGGCAGCCTCGTCGCCGAGGACGGGTGCGTCCGCGGCCTCGCCGAGCTCCCACGCGTGGTCGGGGGCGACCACGTGGGCGTCTGACAGGGCGTCCAGTATCAGCGGGATAACGTCGACATCGTCGCGCTTGAGAGCGCGTTCTCCATCCAGGCGTGCGAGTGTCAGCAGCTCCTCCACGAGGGACGCCATACGCGCCCCCTCCGAGGAGATACGCTCGAGCGCCTGAGTGCGGGAGGCCTCGTCGATGTCGCGGCGCGCGAGCTGCGCGTATCCCTGAACCGATGCGAGCGGCGTACGCAGCTCATGCGAGGCGTCGGCGACGAACTGACGGAGCTTCGCCTCGCTGCGGGCGCGACGTTCCATGCCATCCTCAACGGCGTCGATCATCGAGTTGAGGGCACCCGCGACGTCCGCGACCTCGACGGGGCCGGCGGTCGCTTCCTCGCCGACCCGCGTCAAGTTTTCCGATTCATCGGCGAGGTCACGGCTCGCGATATCCGCAGCCGCCGCACGCACGACGCCGAGCGGGCGCAGCTCGCGGCGCACCCACACGCGCCCTGCGAACCCAGCCGCAATCGCGACGACGAGGGACAGACCTACCTCGACCCCGACGAGCATCAGGACCACATCATCAATGCTGTCCATCGGGATGCCAACAAGCACGGTCTTCCCCTCAACCACGCGCGCGGTCACGCGGAACGTTCCCATTCCCTTCAGGCGCACGGTGTGCATACCCCCATCCGCGGGGACAGCAGCCAGAATCGCCAGAGCCGGCGTATTCAGGTAGGTCACTGAAAAGTTTGAGACAACTGCTCCAGCCGACTCCCCATCCTCGCTCACGTACTGGAGAGTGCCCTCGGCAATGCCGGAGCCGCCGAATCCGGGTCCCTTAGGCCCACCGGGAACTAGCGGCCCGCCGGAACGAGGAGCATGGCCGCTCGACTGCAGGGGCGTGCGGGCACCGTCATCGTCGGAATCGTCGTCGGCATCATCGTCGGCATCATCGTCGGAATCATCGTCCGTGTCCACCTCGTCGTCCGGCGCATCCGCGACGTCCAGGCGCTCACCGGCGCGCTGCGAGAGACGATGCAGTTCGGAGTCCATATTGGCCAGCATCCAGGAGCGCATGACCAGCGTGGACGCCACCACCATGACAATGAGCGCGAGCGCGACGCACGCGGCGAGCGCGCGCGACAGCCGCCCGGCCAAGGAAGGACGCCTCGTCACTGGGGTTCCCGCAGGATGTAGCCGGCACCTCGAACCGTGCGAATGAGGGCCGGGCGATCCGCGTCAATCTTCTTGCGCAGGTAGGAGATGTAGAGTTCGACGACGTTCACCTGACCGCCGAAGTCGTAGCTCCACACGGCATCCAGGATCTTCTGCTTCGATAGGACGATTCCAACGTTTTCCATCAGATACCGGAGCAATTCGAACTCAGTGTTCGTTAACGTGATCTCTTCCCCGCCGCGACGCACGTCATGGGAGTCCACATCCAGGGTCAAGTCCGCAACCTTCAGCACCGCTGACACCGTCTGCTGGGTGCGTCCCGCGCGGCGCAGCAGAGCCTCCACGCGGGCAGCCACCTCGTCCAAGTCGAAGGGCTTCGTCACGTAGTCGTCCGCGCCAGCGCGCAACCCCTGCACGCGATCAGCGACCGCGTCACGCGCAGTGAGGAAGAGGACCGGCAGCTCCGGATCACGAGCGCGCAGACGCTCCAGCGTCTCCAGGCCGTCCATGCGCGGCATCTGCACGTCCAGAATCACGATGTCCGGGTGGAAGCTCGACGCCTTCGCCAGCGCATCCAACCCGTCCTTAGCCGTAGCTGTCTCCCAACCCTCGTGCCGCAGGGCCTGCGCGAGCAAGTCCGCCAGCATCGCTTCGTCGTCAACAACGAGCACACGGGGCACCCCGTCATTCGCCTGGGTCACCATCACGGCCTCCTCGTCTTCTCGCAGCGCGGTACCTACGATTGTGTCACACGTGCGTCACCGAGAATAGAACACACGTCCTGGGAGGCGACAAACAGCGCAGATCGCGGGCACCGCTGCACTGCGCTCCGTCGCCCGAGACACCGCCCCCCCTGCGCGCGGCGTGAGCGTGAGGCAGCCCCGGCCTCGTCGATAACGGATCAGAGACGGCGACGCCCCTCGAGCGCGCGGCCCAGCGTCACCGAGTCCGCGTACTCCAGGTCGCCGCCCATGGGCAGGCCCATCGCCAGGCGCGAGGTCTCAACGCCCATCGTGGAGAGCATGCGCGCGAGGTAGGCGGCCGTCGCCTCGCCCTCGACGTTCGGGTTGGTCGCCAGGATGACCTCGGTGACCGTCCCGTCGGCGAGACGACTCATGAGTGAGGCGATGTTCAGCTGGTCCGGCCCCACCCCGTGGATCGGGTCGATGACGCCTCCGAGGACGTGGTAGCGCCCGCGGAACACGCGCGCACCCTCGATCGCCTGGATGTCCTTGGGCTCCTGGACGACGCAGATCGCGCTGGGGTCGCGGCGCACGTCGCGGCAGATGGAGCACTCGTCCTCTTCCGTGAGGTTGCCGCAGATGTCGCAGTGGCGCACGCGCCCGCGCACGGCGTTGATCGCGTCGACGAGGCGCGCGACGTCCTCGGGCTCCGCGTCCAGGACGTGCATGGCCATGCGCTGCGCGGACTTCGGGCCGATGCCCGGCAGCTGCCCGAACTGGTCGATGAGGTCGGCCAGGGCACCGTCGTACATGTCAGTATCCTCCCTCGGTCATCTTCTCTTCGATGACCCGTCCGCCGAGGATCTCCAGGACCGCTGCCAGGCCGATCGTCTGCGAGTGTTCAATGTTTTCGTCGTCGATGCTGGCGCTGTCGTCGTCGGCCGCGTGAGTGCGGGTCGAGGCGACGGTGGCTTCGCGCTGGGCCTTCTCGCGCAGGGCGGCCTCGGCGGCGGCGCGACCGGTGAGGGGCTTACCGGGACCCGCTTGGGCGGGCACGTCGGCGTCGGCAACCTGAGAATCCGAGGCAGCCGGGCGCATCGGCTCGGGCGCGGCTGCCAGCCACGAGGGGGTCTGCGAGGCAGCGGCCTGCTCAGCGGGTTCCTGCGGGGCCTGCGGTGACCAGTCCTGCGACGCCCACTCCGACGCGTCGGCTCCCTGCGCCGCCCATTCCTGCGGGGATGCCTCCTGCTGGGCAGTGTCTTGCAGGGTCGAGGTAGCGCTGTTCGTCGGTTCCTCCGGCGGCGTCCACTGATCCGCGCCATCGTCGAAGGAGACGGGCGCGCCTCCGGGGATCGCAGCCGGGTCGCCCCACCCCGTCGGCGTGGTCGGCGCGTAGGCGTCGGACTCGATGGGTGCATCGTCAAAGACGGGGGACGAGGCCGGGGCCGCGCTGTCAGCCTGCGCGGGTGCGACCGACGCTTCGTCAGCGGGCTCCGGGTCGCCAGGGTAAGTGAAGACCGTGAAGGAGTGCTTGCGTGGCGCGACCGGTGCTGTCGTCGTGGCAGCACCCGGGTGTTCGTCGTGGGCAGGGGCCTGTGCGATAGCTCGAGCGGCCCTTTCGGGCAGCACCAGACGCGCGGGCGCGGCAGGCTTCTCGTGCGTCGACGCACTCTCGTACGAGTCGGGCCCACTCAACGTATCGGGCGTGTCCTGCCAGCGTTGTTCTTCTGAACGCGGCATCGCTCGGCGCAGAGGCATCACCGTCGCGGTCGCCGGCCAGGCTGACTCCTCCGGTGCGCGTTCCGGCGTGCGAGCAGGTTCCGGTGCTCGCGCGGGTTCGGGCCATCCGCCGTCGTTGTCGGGCGCGGGGTCTTCGTGGTATGCCGCCTGCGCGGCGGCCTCGTCAAAAGGGGGCGGCTCCGAGACCCATCCTCCGCGCTGAGGCTGACGCGGTTGACCGCCCGAACGCGATGCCTGCGCCGACGGACCCGTCGTTGCCGGGCCACCCGAGGCCTGCCCCACCTGCGCGGACACGGTGACGGTCAGGCCGGTGACCTCGCGGATGGCCTTCTCGACGTCAGAAGCGCGGGGGCCGCGTGAGAATGCGTTGACCATGGCCTCGACGGGAAAGAGCAGCACCACGGCGGAGCCATCCACGGCTCCGAGCTGCGCGTTACCGCCGACCATCGACCAGGTGACGCGGCTGATAGAGGACAGTCGTTCGACGACCTCGTTCCATCGTCCGCGCAGCATGTCCGCCTCGCGGCCTCCGGGGGCCTGGGAGGCCGAAGTGTCGCGGTGCGCTCGCTCCTGGGCGTGAGCTTCCCGGCGCACCGGTTCGTGGCTGCGCGCGTCGGGTCGCGGCTGGGCGGGGCGCTGGGCGGGGGCCTCGCGGCCTTCGGGGACCTCGGGACGGCCCTGCTGGCGCGTGGCCTGGCCGCCCGAATGCTGCGCCGGAGCACGTTCGCCCTGGCGTGCGCCACCCTGCTGATCGTAGCGCTCGCTGCGACCCCACTCGTGCTGGTCGCTCGAGGCGTGCTCGCCGCGCTCGCGAGCGGACCAGTCGTTCGTGGGACGCTCGTTTGCGGGGTGCTCAGCTCGATCACCTGCGGGGCGCTCGCCGCGCCCCCCTGAGAGTCGCTCCCCCGGCGCGTGCTGCGCGGGTTCCTGGGAGGCCTCGGGCGAACGAGGCGCAGGACTCGCGGAACCCCAATCGGGGCCGCTCCCCCACGCGGGCACGCCCTGGGGCGCGGGTCCGGACGAGGCAGGCGACGCGGGCGTCTGCGCGGCGGGGGCCGAGGCCTCGGCGCGCTCCTGCTTCTTCCGGGCCAGGGCCTCGCGTGCCTCGCGAGCGCCGAAACGACCCGAGGAGGCCTCGGATGACGAAGCGGAGGACACCTGGCGCGGCGCTCCCCCACCGGTCATTCCGACCGTTCCCTGGACGGGACCCGGTGCGGGCGCGGCGGTGGGCGCGGGCACGAGGATACGCCCCACGAGGAGCTCGAGCTGGAGGCGGGGCGAGGTCGCGCCCGTCATGGCGCGCAGGGCCTCGTCGGTCAGGTCCGCGGCACGGGAGAGGCCGTGCGGCCCCCAATTCTGTGCCTGTCGCTGCATGCGCTCGAACTGGTCCTGCGGCGTGTCGGCCAAGACGTCGCGCGCGCCGTCGCCGGCGACCGCGATGATGAGCAGATCGCGCAGGCGCTGGAGGAGGTCCTCAACGAAGCGGCGCGGATCGTGGCCGGACTCGACCATGCGCTCGACGACACGGAAGGCCGCAGCACCGTCGCCACCCGCAAGCGCGTCGACGGACTGGTCGAGCAGCGCGGAATCCGTGTACCCGAGCAGCGCCACCGCCGTCTGGTAGCTGACCTGGCCGTCGATCGCGCCGGCCATCAGCTGATCGAGCACCGAGAGGGTGTCTCGCACCGAGCCGCCGCCCGCACGCATGACGAGGGTCAGGACGCCCTCTCCCACGCTGATGTGTTCTTCGACGCACAGGGTCGTCAGATACGGGCCGAGGACGTCCGGCGGGACCAGGCGGAACGGGTAGTGGTGGGTACGCGAGCGGATCGTACCGATGACGCGCTCAGGTTCCGTCGTCGCAAAAACGAACTTGACGTGCTCGGGCGGCTCCTCGACGAGCTTGAGCAGCGCGTTGAAGCCCTGGTTCGTGACCATGTGGGCCTCGTCGATGATGAAGATCTTGTAGCGGTCGCGCACCGGCGCGAAGGTGGCGCGCTCGCGCAGGTCGCGGGCGTCGTCGACGCCGCCGTGCGAGGCCGCGTCGATCTCGACGACGTCGAGCGAACCGGGGCCGCCGGTGGCCAGCTCACGGCACGATTCGCACTGTCCGCAGGGGGTGTCTGTGGGGCCCTGCGCGCAGTTCAGGCAGCGCGCCAGGATGCGCGCCGACGTGGTCTTGCCGCATCCGCGCGGCCCCGAGAACAGGTACGCGTGCGTCACGCGATTCGCGCGCAGCGCCGCCTTGAGCGGCTCCGTCACGTGTTCCTGGCCGATCACCTGGTCAAAGGTGTCGGGGCGATACCGGCGATACAGAGCTGTGGTCACCCTCCAAGCCTAGTTGGTCCCACCCCCATCTGCGTCCCGCGCCGCGCGTTCCACAGCGTCGAGCCGCTGGTTCCGTCAGCATGATCGACGGGTCCCATCGACGAGGCCGGGGCTCGGTTGCAGGGTCGAGGCCGGCACTCTGCTTGGCGGGGTGACGGTCGGGAGCAAGGTGACGGTCGGGAGCGAAATGACAAGGGGAGGGGGAACGGGACCATGTGTTGGTCTCGCGCCTCCTCCCCTGTTCAGGCGTGCACCCCGTGTGGGGTGTGCGCCCGCCTACGGGTTAGGCACCCTGCCGCTCGCGGCGGCGCTTACCCGCCAGAGCCGCAAACCCGGCAATGGCTGCCATGGCCGCCATGCCACCGAGCACGGAGGCGTCCGAGCCGGTACGGGCCAGGATCTTCGCAACCGTGGTAGTCGGGGTCGGGCTCGGAGCCGGGATCACCGTGAGCGGGAAGTCCACATCCAGGTTCTCCTCACCCTCACCAACCGTCACGGTCATCGAGGTCGTGGCCGCGTTAAACCCGGCAGGAACCTCAATATCAACCGTGTACGTCCCCGGAATCAGGCCCGTGAAACGGTAGTTACCATTGGCATCGGTGGTGGTACGAGCCACCTCCACACCACTGGCATCCTTGAGGATCACGGTCACACCAGGCACGCCCGGCTCACCGTTATCCACACCGTTACCGTCCTCGTCATTCCACACACGATCACCAATCGTGGCAGGAGCAACCAGACCGAAGTCCACGCCCTGCACCGACGCATCCGTAATCGTCACCGCAGCCTGGGTCTCACCCCGGCCCGTGTAGGCCTGGGTCGGAATCAAACCGGCCAGATCACCCTTGTCAGGATCCACGATCACCACGCGGTACGAGGCGGGAGCCAGACCCACAAACTGGTAAGCACCATTCTCATCCGTCGTTGTGGTCATCGGGTTACCCTCAGCATCAAGCACCGGAGTGCCATCCTCGCCCAGCAGAGCAACCGTCACGCCCTTGAAGCGCTGCTCAGAATCACTCTTCGAGTAGGACGCATCCGAGTCACGGTAAATCGTGCCACCCAGGTTGAACCCGCCCTTGAACGAGGCCGAGGACTCGTTATTCGTCGGGTCATCACCCACCTGATCCTGATGCGTAATCTTGGCGACGTTGGTGATCAGCGTGCCCGCACCCTCACCAGTGATCGCAACCGTGACCGTCAGGGTCTTGACATCACCCGTGGCCAGGGTCAGGCCAGACAGATCCCACACACCCGAATCGGGATCGTAGGAGCCATCGCCCTGAGCCTTCACGAACGCAACGCCAGAGGGAAGCTGATCAGAGGCCTTGACGCCCGTCGCCGCACCCGGACCATTATTGGTCAAGGTCAGCGTGTAGGTCACTTCCTTGCCCGGAGTGAACTCGAAGGACTCCTGAGCCTCCTCATCCGGATCAGTGATCACCTTGGTGATCGCGGTGTCAGCCGAGATACCAAAGCCCCAATCCTGAGACAGGCTCGAATTCGCCTCACCCGTCAACGTCACCGACGCGCTCAGGTTAAACGCCTGGGCCAGCTTGTCCTTATCAGCCTTCACATCCGCAGACACGACCTTCTTGGCCTCCACATCACCAGCAGGCGAGTGCGTCAGCACGTCAAGCAGCGGCTCAGCAGCCAGCAACGACTCGGGGTCAACCGACACCTTGTACTCGCCAGGCAGCAGGTTCTCGAACCGGTACTTACCATCCGCGTCCGTGGTGGTCTCGTACGTGCGGGTGATACCACCCGGACCCGTCCACACCAGCGTCACCTTCACACCAGCCAGCGGCTTGTCACCAGCATCGAGGGCATCCCCACCACTCTGGTTGGCATCCACGAACAGCTGATCACCAATCACGCCGGTACCAACCAGACCGTAATCCACAGTCGCATCGTCCTGCCCCTGAGCGAGGCTCACCGACGCACTCGACCCATTGGAATCAAGACCACGGTCATCTCCGGCATCCGAAATCGTTGCCTCGTACCCCGCGGGGTTCGTGAAAGTGACCGTGTAATCGCCGGGCAGCAGGTTCTCGAACACGTACTTACCGTTCGCATCCGTCGTGACAGCAGCAACCGGGTTACCCGAAGCATCCGTCACGGCAGAGCCGTCGGCGCGCGTCAGCGTCACCGTCACGCCCGGCATCGCGGGCTCATCGGCGTCCTGGAGGCCGTCACGGTTGACGTCCATCCACACCTTGTCACCGACAGAGGCGGGCTTGACGAAACCGAAGTTCACGTCGATGACCGAACCGGTGGCCTCGGCGATGGTCACGTCCGCAGTGGTCTTGTAGCGGCCCGTGTAGGCCTCGGTGGGCTTGGTGCCCGCCAGAGGACCGGACGTCGGGTCGACGACGCTGACGGTGTACTCGCCCAGTGCCAGACCGGGGAAGGAGTACTTGCCATCGGCATCGGTCACTGCCGTGACCGGGTTGCCGTCCTTGTCGAGGACGGGGGTACCGTCCTTCTTCAGGAGTGCAACCGTGACGCCCGCGTACGGGGCCTCGGAGTCGCTGGAGCTAAACGACGCATCCGCATCGTTGTAGAGCTTGCCAGCGATCGTGTAGCCGGCGGTCAGCGGCACGGACGAGGTGTTGTCCGGCTTCTTGTCGCCGATCTGATCCTGCTTCTCGATCGTGGCCGTGTTGGTCACAACCGAGCCGGCGGCGGAAGAATCGATGGTGACGGTGATGCGCAGGGTGCGCGTCGCGCCCTTCTCGATGACCTCTCCGCTCAGGTCCCACTTGCCGGAGGCGGCATCGTAGGTGCCATCGCCCTCGGCGGACACGAAGGTCACGCCCGACGGGAGCTTATCCTGCGCGATGACGCCGGTCGCGGGGCTCGGGCCCTCGTTCGTGACGGTCAGCGTGTAGGTGACGGACGTGCCGGGGGTGAAGCCACCCGCCGGAACTGAACTGCGTCCCGGAACTTGGACGCGTTTAATGGTAGCCGTTATGCGGCTTGCTGGAGGGCCTGATCTCGGTATTCTGCCGGGGTCAGGCCCTTGAGCTTTACTTGGCGTCTTTGTGTGTTCCAGTAGGTGATGTAGGCGTTGAGGTCGGCTTTGAAGCTCTCGAAGGTTTGCCAGTCTTGGCCGCGGAAGAATTCGTCCTTGAGGTGCCCGAAGACCTGTTCGGTGGCGCCGTTGTCGATGCAGTTGCCTTTGCGTGACATGCTTTGGATGAAGCCGTTGTCGGCGAGCGTTCTGATGTAGGTCTCGTGTTGGTACTGCCATCCCATGTCTGAGTGCAAGATCGGCTCGGCTCCTTGGGGCTTGGCGTCCATGAGTATCTGGAGCATCTCTTGTTGTTGGGCGAGGTTGGGGTGCATGGAGATGGAGTGGGCCACGATCTCTTTGCTGGCGAAGTCGTAGACCGGAGCGAGGTAGGCCTTACCGAAGGAGAGCTTGAACTCGGTGACATCGGTACCCAGTTTCTGCCAGGGCCCATCGGCCTTGAAGTCGCGGCCGATGATGTTGCCGAAGCTTTGCCCCACGTTCCCCTTGTAGGAGTTGTACCTGTGGTAGGCCCTCTCGCGGCGTATGCCGCAGCGCAGCCCCATCTCGCGCATCATCTTCAAGACCGTCTTGTCGGCGATGCGTGCTCCTTCTTCGGCGCGCAGGCACATGGCTATCTGCCTGTGACCGCACCCGTTGGGAGTGCGCGAAAAGATCTGAGCGACCTTGGGCCGCAGATGCGCTCTGGTTGGCAGCTGGGGGTGAGCCAGCGCGTAGTAGTAGCTCGACCTGGCAAGGCCGGCCGCCTCGAGGAGATCGCACAGCTTGTGACCGTGCCCTGAAAGCTCGGCGACCACTAGGGCTTTGTCCCGGTTTGGGAGCGCCTCTGCGCCTTCAGGGCAATCGATTTTTTTAGATACGCCACCTGCGCCTCAAGCTTACGCACGCGCTCCTCAAGCTCCTCCTCACGCGTTGGTGGCACCGCCCGCACCGACCCCTTCGGCCTGCCCTTAGGCTTGGGCTTGAGGGCCTGCGCGCCGCCCTCGCGGTACAGCCTGCACCAATTCTTCAGCGGTGTCGCGCTCGCAATACCAAAACGCACCATCGCCTCAGGCTTACTCATCCCACCATCAACCACGGCCCTCGCCGCACCGACCTTGGTCTCATAGTCGTATCTGGTCTGCTTTACTCCCATGGCAAGAAGCCCATCCCTCCCGATCACTCGGTACATCTTCTGCCACTCTCTCACAGTCTCAGCAGACACACCAAGCCTCCTGGCAGCCAAACGATAGCCAAATCCCCTCTCAAACATCTCCACCGCCTGCTCACGAAGCAAACGATCATGCCTCAACCGCAGATCCACAGGCACGAAAAGCCTCCCATTCCCTGGACTTCAATTTCGATGTCCAAGAAACGGGAGGCAGTTCAAACCTCGGCCGGGTCCGCGATTGCCTTGACGATCGCCGTGTTGGCGACGCCGGTGAACGCCCAGTCCTGGTCGTTGTTCGTCATCTTGCCGGGGCTCAGCGTCACCTTGGAGGTGAGGGAGAGCTCCTGGCCCTCCGAGGCCGTCAGGTCGCCCGACGGGGCGTGGGTCTGAGCGGTGCACTCGGGGCACACGGTGGCAAGGGAGGCCTTGTCAACGGTGACGACGTAATCGCCGGGAGCCAGATCCTTGAACGAGTACTTGCCGTTCTCATCCGTCACCGTCGTCAGCGTCTTCTCCACACCCGCGGGGGTCGTGTAGGTCAGCGTAACGGTCACGCCGACCAGCGGCTTATCCGCCCCCGAAGGCTCAGAACCGCCGTTGTTGTCGACGTCCCAGAACAGGGTGTCACCAATCGTGCCATCGGCGATCAAACCAAGGTCAAAGGTCATATCGTCCTCACCCTGCTTCAGAACGGGCCATGTTTGCGCACCGTCGGAATCGACGGCACTATCATCGCCCGCATACCTCGCGGTCTCGGAGTAGCCATCCGGGATGGTGAAGGTCAGTTCATAGGGGCCGGGCAGCAGGTTCGTGAACACGTACTTGCCGTTGGCGTCCGTGATCACAGGCTTGACGACATTACCGTCGGCATCAAGGACCGGGTCCATGCCCAGCGGCTGATCCAGGGTAACGGTGACGCCGGCAACGCCGACCTCATCCGGATCCTGGATGCCGTCCTTGTTCGCGTCGAACCACACGAAGTTACCCACCGACACAGGCTTGACAAAACCAAAATCGATCTTGGTCACGTTCGGCGCGGCACTCGTCAGGGTGATCGGGTCCGGTGTCACGAGCTTGCCCTTACCAATCTGGGCAATCGTCATCGACGAGCCATACGCGAAGGTCTGCTTGTAGTCGGCCAGGTTCACGTCGGTGCCGTCAACCTTTGCCTCACCCGGCACGACCTCGACCTTGTACGAGCCCATCGGCAGACGGGTGAAGGTGTACTTACCGTCAGCATCGGTCTTCGTGGTGATGTCGGCGCCGGACGAATCCTTCACCGGGTTGCCGTCAGCATCGAGCAGACGAACCGTCACACCCTCGAAAGGCTTACCGGTGCCTTCGCTGAAGAACCACCAGGCTTTCACATCGTTATAGATGGTGCCCGACAGGGTGCCACCCACCTTGAAGGTCGCGCTGTCCTTGTTGTTATCCGGGTTGGAGTCGATCTGATCGAACTCACCCAGGGACGCGGTGTTCGTGATAGACGAACCCTCAGTTGCGGGCTTGACCTTCACGAGGACGTACAGCGTCTCGGTACCACCAACGTTGAGGTTGGTGTCGAGAATGCCGGACTCCATCGCGGCCCACTTACCAGCCGCCGCATCGTAGTTGGCGGTCGCATAGACCGGGCCCGTGCAGGGGTTCGTCGCGCCATCCTGGCAGACACGCGTTTCGGAAGACACGTACTCCACGCCAGAAGGCAGAGCGTCAGCAACGTTCATGCCCGAGGCAACCGCCGGGCCCTTGGCCTTCAGGCTCACCTTGTACAGCATGTAGTCGCCCGGCATGATGACATCGTCGGACTCAACCGTCTCAATGACACCGTTGGCGTCACGGACCGGCTCGTCGCCGTTCATCTTCGCCCGAGCAACCGTCTTCTTCAGTTCGACGTCGGAGGAGACGTTGATGCCGACCTTGGGGGCCTCGTTGGGCAGCAGGTAGGACACCTTGCCGTTCTGCATGGAGCCACCGGACATGGCGACGGAGTTCCAGGCGGTCAGGTTGGCGTTCACCGGAGAGGTCATGGTCGCGATGAACTGAATCTTCTCGCCCACCTCGATGTCGCGGTTCATCACCAGGCGGAAGCCCGTGATCGTCGTCAGGTCGGCGGGAGCGTCGCCCCACGCGTTGGGGGTACAACCGGCGGGAGCGTCATTCATGGCGCCACCCGCGGAGAGGACCTCGCCGCGGCAGGGGTTGGGAACCGTCGAGTACTGGACCGTGATATCCGAGGCCGGAACCGGCGTGACCTCGGGATCGCGCCCCGGCTTCTCCTTCACCGACTCGAACGCCCACGCCGTGGAGTTCAGGTTCGGCTTCCACTTGGAGCCGCGAGCCTGCGAGGAGGCGGGACCCACGCCCACGTCGTTGAGATGGGGCAGGACGTCGTAGGCCACGACCTTGGTCAGCGGCGTGTTACCCGCGTTGGAGATCGTGAAACGGTAGGCGCCGTCGGCACCCGGGTCGATTTCGGCGACCTCACCGGCCGGAACGAAGTCGGGGTTCTTGTTGCCCTTGACCTCCTTCGCAATGGCCATCGAGGGGGTGGTGGCCACGTTGAAGTTGAATGCGGCGTTACACACGTAGTCGGTGGTCGAGCCGTTCTTGTTCACGTCGAAGGTGTCGATCGCGCGGCTACCGATGCAGTAGTTGGTGTTGCGCAGGCTCTTGTCTTCGGTCGTCGACTTCGCGCCGTCGCCGGGCATGAACGCCATGGCGTCGTTCGTGTTCTTACCGGCCGGAGCGGTCGCGAGCACGTTCACGTCGAAGGTCGAGTACAGGCTGCCCTCGACCGGATCCGGAACGTTCCAGCGGATGAGGGTGCGGCCGGTGTTGTTGTAGTTCTTCTCGACCTCGACCGTGACCTTGCTCAGGTCGTAGGGGGTGCCGTCGGGGTTCTTCAGCGTCGAGCGCTTCTCGGGAACAATCTTGGAGGCATCGTCGACGTCGAAGCCCTCGGGGAGGAGGTCAACGATGGTGAACGGCGTGGGCGTGCCACCCTCGGCGGCCGACTTGGCGGTGCCGTTGATGAAGAAGTTGGCGGACTTGCCCACGACCACGGGGTTGGTGCGCACGACCTTGTAGGCCTGGACGCTCGGGAACTCGTCGCGCACGCGCATCCAGGAGCAGAGCTCGTCGCTCGAGGTGACGACGGTCCCAGTGTCCTTATCGGTCACCGTGCCGGTGGCGCAGTTCTGGAAGCGCACGTAGTCCGGGGAGGCCACGTAGTTGTAGTACTTCTCCGGAGGCAGCGCGGGGTTGTAGTGCGAGGTGAAGTCCGCGGGCTCCGTCGTGGGCAGCGTCTTGGGCGCCGTGCCGTGCAGCCACGCCTGGGGGCTGGTCCTGT
>ERZ1699252.61-NODE-61-length-15333-cov-3.541957_pt1 | contig 15333 bp, 12 predicted proteins | sample MGYA00581531_ERZ1699252 | MGnify/ENA primary metagenome ERZ1699252 (study PRJEB42319, sample SAMD00040306) | human oral metagenome | material: saliva | host: Homo sapiens | study: EMG produced TPA metagenomics assembly of PRJDB4115 data set (Metgenomic analysis of...
ATACTATTGGGAGCTTGCGCTTAGGGAAGCTAGAAAGGTAGAACCAGGTTGGAGTCCCAAACGTGGCGGATATATGTTTGACAGTTTTCCTGAAAGACCAAAATACATGAAACAGAAACGATATTATAAGCATTACCAAAAGTTTGTGAACTACACAAAGAAAGGAGATAGTTTTTGGCTGAATGGTTTAGGATCACTCCGATAATTTGTAGTAGGGTGTAATTTACCAAACAAATAAATACTACATATTAGACGGTTTAAATGTTAAAAAAGCTAGATATATCAAGGATTTAAGTAAGTAGAGCGTTCCAAAAAAGGGTGCGGTAAGCGTTCCAAAAAATGGTAAGGTTTTGGTTAGGTAGTGGCAGTAAATATGCCTGACAAATGGCAGGGTTATGTGTGTTGAACTCCGAGCGAACGCCGAGAAAGTGGCTATATTCCCCTATCATTTATCAAGCAGATAAGAGCAATAAAAACCCTCCTTAACTCCCTGAGAAACGATAAGCAGATAAGGACGACAATAAACCTTCTTAATTGCTTACAAAACGATAGGGAGTTAAGACAAATTTAAAAGCTCCTTATTTTCGTTTTTCTCCTTGTCAAACGGTAAGGGAATAGGACAGGAAATAACATCGCTTATTTTGATTTTACTCCCTGAAGAACTGTAAGGAGATAAGAGCAATTTAAAAGTCTGTTATTTTGGATTTGTTGCTTACCAAGTGATAAGCAGATAAGGAAAGAAATAACTTGCCTTAATTGCTTGCAGAATGACAAGGAAATAAGAGAGATAAAAACATCCCTTAATTGCTTATCAAACCATAAGGAGATACGGGGGATATCTCCCTCCCCACGCGCTTCTACGAACTTCACCCGTCATTGTACATTTTTTCTCACGGGAAATACTTCCCAGGGAATAAATGAACCTCGAGCGAAGCTAGAGAAAACGCAAAAAGCCAAGGCGCTCCGCCTCAGCTATAATTTCAACACTATTATTATATCATAGAGGAGGCCAAGGCATGACACCAGAGCAGGTAAAAGAAAAACTAGAGGGCGTTAAGTGGATAAACAAGGAGATCAAAGGCTTATATTTGGAATTGGAAGCCCTGGAAGGTGGTATTATCAAAAAGCCAACACTAAGCCATAGCAGGTTACAGGCAAGTAGAGAGAACAAGACAGAGAACAATCTTATAAGTGTTCTAAAACTAAAAGAGGATACGCTTCAGAGGATTGAGCGACTTACTGAAGAGAGAATGGAAATATCTAGGCTGATTGATAAGTTGGTCAATCCGCTTGAGCGTTCTGTTCTAAGACTTTTTTATTTGAATAATCTAGACGCTTGGCAGGTTGCTGAGGAAATAGATAAATCAAAGACTACAGTATATCGAGTAAAGCAGGAAGCTATAGAACACTTGAGCAAGGTGGAAGGAGCGAACTAATGGAGCTGGATAAGTTTAAAACGATGATGAACGTCAGAAAGCGGATGACTTACTTTCTACGATTCCAGAGGATGGCAGGAAGTGAAAACCAAGTTACGATAGATGAAGAGGCTTGGGAACTTATCTTACCTGATCAGTGGAATTTGAGCGGTGAGCATGAAAAAGCAATCCGTGAGGGATTGGAGATATTCGCCCAAGACATCAACAGTATAGAGAACAAACGAGCCAGAAAATACTTTATTATCCATTATTGCTATATGAGAAAGAAAACAATGAGTGAATGCGTAGAGATGGCAGGAACTAGCTCCACTAGCTACCACCGATATAAACAGATAGCCGTCTTAAACTTTGCGAGAATCCACCAGAACGGAGAGCTAGAAGCATATAAGTAGGCGTTTGTGGTGTTTTGTTGAGAAATGTTGAGATTTAAGTGAGGGGGGATGAAATGATTGAAGATTTTTTGATTGATTTGGAGAATATCCAATTAGAGGATATGGAGATAGATTTAAACATGGATATAGACATAGATTTAAACATAGATTTTGAAATAGATGTTGACCTTGATGGTTTAGATTTAACCTTACTACAAGAATTAGAAGCGTATAAGTAGGCAAATGTAGGCGTAGGCTTCATATTCGCCTCCTCTTTTGCTTTGTTTCGTGCTAGACGACTAAAAACACTACGGACAAACTACAAGCCCTTAGAAACGAATCTGGGGGCCTTTTGTGAGGTCATAATCTTATAAACCACGCGCTTCATGGTATAATATACCTATCAGCAACCAGCAATAAAAAAAGCACGTTTGACCGTGCTAGTTTCTTGCCTGCTGAACTCGTCAAATCTTAGCCCTTTTGTGGGGCTTTTTTGCTCCCCTTTTTGCGTACTTTGGGGGAGCAAGTAGTAAAAAGTAATATTAGTATTTTTTGTTCAAAAGCGCGTGATATAAGGGTTAGGAAGCCCTAAGGAAACATAAAATAAGAAGTTTTTTATTATACTACAAAATCAGCCTTTTGGGTAATAGAATCTCACTTTTTTTGGTATAATGGTAAGCAATAATGGACTAGAAAGAACAAAGATGCAAGATAAAATTGTCATTCATGGGGCGCGTGCCCATAATTTAAAAAATATTGATGTGGAGATTCCGCGAGACAAGCTGGTTGTCGTGACAGGCTTGTCAGGTTCAGGGAAATCCAGTCTGGCCTTTGATACCCTCTATGCGGAGGGACAACGTCGCTATGTAGAGAGTTTGTCAGCCTACGCTCGTCAATTCTTGGGAAATATGGAGAAGCCTGATGTAGATGCCATTGATGGCCTCAGCCCAGCTATTTCCATCGACCAGAAAACGACTAGTAAAAATCCTCGCTCGACCGTGGGAACCACGACTGAAATCAATGACTATCTGCGTCTCCTCTACGCGCGTGTGGGGACGCCTTACTGTATCAACGGGCATGGGGCTATCAAGGCTTCTTCTGTGGAGCAAATCGTGGATAAGGTTTTGGAGTTACCTGAACGCCAGCGCTTGCAGATCTTGGCCCCTGTCATCCGCAAGAAAAAAGGCCAACATAAGAGTGTTATCGAGAAGGTTCAGAAAGATGGGTATGTTCGTGTACGTGTAGATGGGGAAGTCTATGATGTGACCGAAGTGCCAGAGCTGTCTAAGAGCAAGCAACACAATATCGATGTCGTGGTTGACCGTATTGTTATCAAGGAGGGCATTCGTAGTCGTCTCTTTGATTCCATTGAGGCTGCCCTTCGTATCGCAGAAGGTTATGTCATTATCGACACCATGGACGACTCTGAGTTGTTGTTCTCTGAGCATTATGCCTGCCCAGTTTGTGGATTTACTGTTCCAGAGTTAGAGCCACGTCTCTTCTCCTTCAATGCTCCTTTTGGTTCTTGTAGTGAGTGTGATGGCTTGGGCATCAAGCTGGAGGTGGATACTGATTTGGTAGTACCAGATGCCAGCAGAACGCTACGTGAGGGGGTGCTAGCACCTTGGAATCCTATCTCATCTAACTACTATCCAAATATGTTAGAGCAGGCTATGACAGCCTTTGGAGTGGATATGGATAAGCCTTTTGAGGACTTGTCAGAAGAAGATAAGAACTTGATTCTCTATGGATCGGATGGCAAGGAATTCCATTTCCACTATGAGAATGAATTTGGTGGTGTGCGCGATATTGACATTCCGTTTGAAGGAGTTGTCAATAATATCAAACGTCGCTACCATGAAACTAATAGTGACTACACTCGCACCCAGATGCGCCTCTACATGAATGAGCTGACCTGCGGAACTTGTCATGGTTATCGCCTCAATGACCAGGCTTTGTCTGTCCGTGTTGGTGGTGAGCAAGGACCACATATCGGAGAAATTTCAGATCTGTCTATCGCTGACCACTTGGACTTGGTGAGCCAGTTAACCTTGTCTGAAAATGAAGCCATCATTGCTCGACCTATTCTCAAGGAAATCAAGGATCGTTTGACCTTCCTTAATAACGTGGGTCTTAACTATCTAACCCTGTCACGTTCGGCAGGAACCCTTTCAGGTGGAGAAAGTCAGCGTATTCGCTTGGCAACTCAGATTGGTTCTAACCTATCAGGTGTCCTCTATATTTTGGATGAGCCGTCAATCGGTCTTCACCAGAGGGACAATGACCGTCTGATTGCCAGTCTCAAAAAGATGCGTGATTTGGGTAATACTCTTATCGTGGTGGAACACGACGAAGATACCATGCGCGAGGCGGATTATCTGATTGACGTTGGTCCTGGTGCAGGTGTTTTTGGTGGGGAGATTGTTGCTGCGGGTACGCCCAAGCAGGTTGCTCGCAATAGCAAGTCTATCACAGGTCAGTACTTGTCAGGCAAACGTGCCATTCCAGTACCAGAAGAGCGTCGTGTCGGTAATGGTCGTTTTATCGAGGTGGCGGGAGCGCGTGAGAACAACCTGCAAAATGTCACAGCTCGCTTTCCACTAGGAAAATTCATCGCAGTGACAGGTGTATCAGGTTCAGGTAAATCGACCCTAATCAATAGCATTCTCAAAAAAGCTATTGCCCAGAAGCTCAACCGTAATTCAGACAAGCCTGGTAAATTCAAGACGATTACAGGGATTGAGCATGTTGATCGTTTGATTGATATTGACCAGAGCCCGATTGGACGAACGCCAAGGTCTAACCCGGCTACCTATACGGGAGTTTTTGACGATATACGTGACCTTTTTGCCCAGACAAACGAAGCCAAGATTCGAGGCTACAAGAAGGGGCGTTTCAGTTTCAACGTCAAGGGTGGTCGTTGCGAAGCCTGCTCAGGTGACGGGATCATCAAGATTGAGATGCACTTCTTGCCAGATGTTTATGTGGCTTGTGAAGTCTGCCACGGAACCCGCTACAACAGTGAGACCCTAGAAGTTCATTACAAGGAAAAAAATATCTCGCAGGTCTTGGACATGACCGTCAACGATGCGGTGGAGTTCTTCCAACACATTCCAAAGATTCAACGTAAACTTCAGACCATCAAGGATGTGGGACTTGGTTATGTGACATTGGGGCAACCAGCTACCACCCTTTCTGGGGGAGAAGCTCAGCGTATGAAGCTGGCTAGTGAACTCCACAAACGATCGACAGGAAAATCTTTCTACATTCTGGATGAGCCGACGACAGGTCTTCATACCGAGGATATCGCTCGCTTGCTTAAGGTTTTAGCTCGCTTTGTCGATGATGGCAATACAGTTCTTGTCATTGAGCACAATCTGGATGTTATCAAGACGGCAGACCATATTATTGACTTGGGACCTGAGGGCGGTGTCGGCGGTGGAACCATCATCGCAACAGGAACTCCAGAAGAAGTAGCGGCCAACGAAGCCAGCTACACAGGACAGTATTTGAAAGGAAAGTTACATCATGAATAAACGTGTACAAGCATTTCTAACTAAAATGCAAGAAAAAGAACTAGATGGCATCATCATCAATAACCTTAAAAACGTCTATTATTTGACTGGTTTTTGGGGTTCGAACGGAACAGTCTTCATCAGCCGTGACCGTCAGGTCTTGGTGACAGACTCTCGCTATATCATTGCAGCCAAGCAAGAAACCAGTGGCTTTGAGATTGTGGCTGACCGTGATGAATTGGCTGTCATTGCAGGCATTGTCAAGGACATGGGCTTGTCTCGTATCGGTTTTGAAGATGAGATTTCAGTCTCTTATTACCACCGTATGCAGGCAACCTTTGAAGGAATTGACTTGCTTCCACAGACTCAGTTTGTTGAAGGTCTTCGAATGATTAAGGATGAAGCGGAGATTGCAGCTATTCGCAAGGCTTGTTCTATCTCAGACCAAGCTTTCCGCGATGCACTTGACTTTATCAAACCAGGAAAGACTGAAATTGAGATTGCCAACTTCCTTGACTTCCGCATGCGTGAGTTGGGAGCATCTGGCTTGTCTTTTGACACCATTCTAGCTAGCGGTATCAACTCTTCCAAACCCCATGCCCATCCTATGCACAAACCAGTGGAGCTAGGAGAAGCCATTACAATGGACTTCGGTTGCCTTTATGACCACTATGTCAGTGATATGACACGGACTATCTATCTAGGGCATGTTAGCGACGAGCAAGCAGAGATTTACAATACGGTTTTGAAAGCCAACCAAGCCTTGATTGACCAGGCTAAGGCAGGATTAGGTTTCCGAGACTTTGATAAAATTCCTCGTGATATTATCATCGAAGCAGGCTATGGCGACTACTTTACACACGGTATTGGTCACGGTATTGGACTGGACATCCATGAAGAACCTTACTTTAGCCAGACTTCTACAGAAACTATTAAGGCGGGTATGGCCTTGACCGATGAACCAGGTATCTATATCGAAGGCAAATATGGCGTTCGTATCGAGGATGATATCCTGATTACAGAGACAGGTTGTGAATTGTTGACCCTAGCTCCAAAAGAGTTGATAGTTATTTAAGAGTTAAACAACTCAAATGATTGACTTTTAAATTTTAAAGGTTTATACTGAAAGACGAAAACGGTAGGTGAGGCTACCATAGGGATACGGATGACTACCGCAAAGCAGTGGAGACACTACTCGTTGGTCAACAGTCCTGGTCGCGAAGGCCAAGACTAAGCTCATTACATTGCCCTATGGAGTTAAAGCTTGAACGAAAAACAGATAATTAGTTTTTTAATCCTGCCATTTTATGGTGGGATTTTCTACTGTTTAAATCAAAGAAAGGAGATAAACGATGCAAATTGACGATCATCCGGAACCGCACATACACAGCCAATCGCTGATTTGTGTCGTTCTGCCCTTATAAAGTGATTGGTCTCTGTGTATGAAACACATCATTCATACAGATAGGAGAAACCAATGAAAACTACAAAAGAAAGATTAGCAACAGCTATTCATACATCTTTAAACGAAACTCTATCTTTTTATAAGACAAGTCTAACAGGCTTGACTGAGGAGCAGGTGGAGAAAAATCGTGACCTATATGGCGAAAATACCATCACAAAGGGTCAAGAAGACAGTATCCTCAAAAAGATTTACGAATCCATTATCAATCCTTTTACAATCATCTTACTGGTCATCGCCGTGATTTCCTTGGTGACCAATGTCTGGTTGGCAAAACCAGGTCAAGAAGATCCGACGACTTCTATTATCATCGTTGTCCTAGTCCTCATTTCTGGTGGCATACGCTTTGTCCAAGAACTCCGTAGTGATAAGGCTGCGACCAATCTATCAAAAATGATTGTCAACACAGCGACTGTCATTCGTCAAGGAGAAATCCAAGAAGTACCTATCGATGACTTGGTAGTGGGTGACGTGGTTAAATTAAGCGCTGGAGACATGATTCCAGCAGATCTTCTTTTATTTGAGTCGCGCGATTTCTTTGTACAACAGTCGGGCTTGACAGGTGAAAGTGAATCGGTTGAAAAATTGGCCTTGACCAAGGCAACAGTTCAACAATCTGATAGTCTGCTAGAAGCAGAAGCGCTCGCCTTTATGGGAACCAATGTCTTGTCTGGTAGTGCCAAGGCCGTGGTTTTAGCAGTTGGTGATGATACCATGATGGGGGCCATTGAGCAGACTTTGAACACCTATGATGAGCCTACTTCGTTTGAACGGGAGATGAATAGTATTTCGTGGCTCTTGATTCGTTTGATGCTGGTCATGGTGCCCATCGTTTTCTTGTCCAATGGTTTAACAGATGGCGACTGGTTGGAAGCTGGCGTATTTGCTTTGAGTGTTGGTGTTGGATTGACACCTGAGATGCTTCCTATGATTATCACGGCCAGTCTAGCAAAGGGCTCCATCATTATGGCCAAGGAAAAAGTGGTTATCAAGAAACTCAATGCCATACAGGACTTAGGGGCGATTGATATTTTGTGTACAGATAAGACAGGGACTCTAACCCAAGACGAAATTGTCCTTGAATATCCCTTGGACATCCACGGACGCTTGGATTTGACCGTCTTGAGACGAGCTTATCTCAATTCTTATTTTCAAACGGGCTTGAAAAATTTGATGGACAGAGCCATCATCAAACGGACTGAAAAGGAAGCCAAAGAACATACCCTCTTGCAAAATCTGGCTCAAACTTTTCAAAAAATAGATGAGCTTCCCTTTGATTTTGAACGTAGACGGATGAGTGTTATCGTTAAGGATGAACACGAAGTTGTTAGTTTGGTAACCAAGGGTGCCCTAGAGGAAATGTTGACGATTTCCAGTCATGCGGAATACCATGGAGTGATTACTCCCTTGACAGATGTTATTAGAGAAGAAATTTTAGCAGAAGTCAGACAACTAAATCAACAAGGTTTGCGTGTCTTGGGAGTGGCCTATAAGTCAGGTTTGAGGGAAGGTCATGCCTATACAGTTGATGATGAAGGGGATATGATTCTAACTGGTTATTTAGCCTTCCTAGATCCTCCTAAACCATCTGCAGCACCAGCAATTAAGGCTTTGTTAGAACATGGAGTTCAAACAAAGATTTTAACGGGAGACAACGAAAAAGTTACCCAAGCAGTCTGTGAAAAGGTTGGTTTAGATATCAATCAGATGCTGTTAGGGTCTGAAATTGACCAGATGAGTGATCAAGAATTAGCCCAAGCTGTAGAGGAGGTAACAGTCTTTGCCAAACTTTCTCCTGACCAAAAAGCAAGGATTATTTTGCAATTTAAGGCTAATGGTCATGCTGTCGGCTATATGGGAGATGGAATCAATGATGCTCCTTCTATGAAAGTTGCAGATGTGGGGATTTCTGTTGATACAGCAGTAGATATTGCCAAAGAAACAGCTGATGTTATCCTACTTGATAAGGATCTCATGGTGCTTGAAAAAGGACTTGTTGAAGGTCGTAAGGACTATGCCAATATGACTAAATATATCAAAATGACAGTGAGTTCTAATTTTGGAAATATCTTATCTCTATTGGTCTCTGGAATCTTTTTACCATTTTTACCAATGGCACCAGTCCATTTGATTATCCTAAATCTAGTCTATGATTTGTCTTGTATTGCCTTGCCTTTTGACAAGGTGGATAAAGATTTTTTGAGAAATCCGCATACCTGGGAAGCTAAGTCCATCACACGTTTCATGGTTTGGATGGGGCCTATCTCTTCTGCCTTTGATATTTTGACCTTCAGTTTGCTTTATTTTATCATTGTACCCATGACAACAGGTCAAGCTTATGTTCATGGAGCGGAGTCTGCCGTAGGATTTATTGTCTTGTTTCAGACAGGTTGGTTTATCGAGTCCATGTGGTCGCAGACCATGGTTATCCATATGTTGCGTTCAGCCAAAATTCCCTTTTTACAAAGTCGTCCAGCTTGGCTAGTCCTTGTGACAACCTTATTGGCTGCAGCCTTTGTGACCTTCCTTCCCTACAGTCCACTAGCTAGCCTTCTTCATTTAACTCCTTTGAAACCGATTTATTTCATCTTTTTGATTTTTATCATCATTTTGTACATGATTAGCGTGACAATTGTGAAAAAAATCTATATCAAGAAATATAAAGAATGGCTGTAAATTTCATTTTGTCAAGAAAAAAGTACGAAAATGACGAAAAAAGTCAAAAAAATTTAAAAATAGGTCGCAAGTCGGATGTTTTTTATGGTATAATAGACTAAACTGATAGTAACATGTAGCGAAAGGGGTAGGTACATGATTAAAATTTATACAGTCTCAAGTTGTACTAGCTGTAAAAAAGCAAAAACCTGGCTCAATGCCCACCAGTTAAGTTATAAAGAACAAAACCTTGGTAAAGAAGGAATTACGAGAGAAGAATTACTGGATATTCTAACCAAAACAGATAACGGAATAGCCAGCATCGTTTCGTCTAAAAATCGCTATGCCAAAGCCCTTGGAGTGGATATTGAAGATTTGAGTGTCAACGAAGTCCTCAATCTGATTATGGAAACGCCGAGAATTTTAAAGAGCCCAATCCTTGTAGATGAAAAACGCCTGCAAGTTGGCTATAAGGAAGACGATATTCGTGCCTTCCTACCACGCTCTGTCCGTAATGTAGAAAATGCAGAAGCACGTTTGCGTGCAGCTCTATAAACATCAAGGCTGGGAGCAACTCCCAGTCTTATTTTAATTTCAAAAAGAAAGAAGAAAGAAATGAAAAAAATAGTTCTTGTTAGTCTAGCTTTCCTTTTTGTCCTGGTTGGTTGCGGACAGAAAAAAGAAACTGGAACAGCTACAAAAACAGAAAAGGATACGCTTCAGTCGGCGTTGCCAGTTATTGAAAATGCCGAGAAGAATACAGTTGTGACCAAGACTTTGGTCTTGCCCAAGTCAGATGATGGTAGCCAGCAAACTCAAACCATTACTTATAAAGACAAGACTTTTTTGAGCCTAACCATCCAACAAAAACGTCCAGTTTCTGATGAGTTGAAGACTTATATCGACCAACATGGAGTGGAAGAAACTCAAAAAGCTCTTCTCGAGGCGGAGGAGAAGGATGAGGCTATCATAGAAGCTCGTAAATTAGCAGGATTTAAGCTTGAAACCAAATTATTAAGTGCAACAGAACTTCAAACAACCACTAGTTTTGATTTTCAAGTTCTGGATGTCAAGAAGGCTTCTCAGTTAGAATATTTGAAGAACATTGGTTTAGAAAATCTCTTGAAGAATGAACCAAGCAAATATATTTCAGACAGATTGGCAAATGGTGCGACAGAACAATAGAAAATCCAAATAAATAGACTGCCTGAATTGTAGAACGTAAGGAATTATGCTATAATGGTACTATTCTAAGGAAAGAGGGTGTTAGAATGGGATTTACTGAAGAAACAGTACGTTTTAAATTGGACGATTCCAATAAAAAAGAAATTAGCGAAACTTTGACTGATGTCTATGCTTCGTTGAACGATAAGGGCTACAACCCAATTAACCAAATCGTAGGTTACGTATTGAGTGGAGACCCTGCCTACGTTCCTCGTTATAATAATGCACGAAATCAAATCCGTAAATATGAGCGTGATGAAATCGTTGAGGAATTGGTCCGCTACTACCTTAAAGGACAAGGAGTCGATCTATAACCTATGAGAATTATGGGATTGGACGTCGGTTCAAAAACGGTAGGGGTGGCCATCAGCGATCCGCTCGGTTTTACAGCTCAAGGGCTTGAAATCATCCAAATCAATGAGGAGCAAGGCCAATTTGGTTTTGACCGCGTTAAGGAGTTGGTTGATACTTACAAGGTGGAACGATTTGTAGTGGGCTTGCCTAAAAACATGAACAATACAAGCGGACCGCGCGTGGAAGCTAGTCAAGCATACGGAGCAAAGCTAGAAGAGCTTTTTGGTTTACCAGTAGACTATCAAGATGAACGCTTGACAACAGTTGCCGCAGAGCGTATGTTGATTGAACAAGCAGATATTAGCCGTAACAAGCGCAAGAAAGTCATTGATAAATTAGCAGCTCAGCTGATTTTACAAAATTATTTAGATAGAAAATTTTAATACAAAGGAGAGGCTATGTCACACGATCATAACCACGACCACGAAGAACGTGAACTAATCACACTAGTAGATGAGCAAGGAAATGAAACCTTGTTTGAAATCCTTTTGACCATTGACGGAAAAGAAGAATTTGGTAAAAACTATGTTCTTCTAGTACCAGTTAACGCAGAAGAAGACGAAGACGGACAAGTTGAAATCCAAGCTTACTCATTCATCGAAAACGAAGATGGAACAGAAGGCGAATTGCAACCAATCCCAGAAGACTCAGAAGACGAATGGAACATGATTGAAGAAGTCTTCAACAGCTTTATGGAGGAGTGATACAGTCTGGGAGACTGTATCACCCCAACTCCTAGAAATTAGAAGAGTTGGAACATCCAGTGGACGTTTTTAGCCCAGTTCCTTAAAATAAGAGAGAACTGGTGTGTTCAGTGAACATTTTTACCCTTACGCTAAAAATAAAGACCGTAAGTAAGTCTGGGAGACTGTATCAGCCCAACTCCCAGAAATTGGGAAGAGTTGGAACGTCCGGGGGACGTTTTTAGCCCTGCGCTAGAAATTAGAAACGCAGGCACATTCAGTGGACGTGTTTACCCCACGTTAACTTCATAGTAGCTAGTTATTAGCTAACCAGGTAAGAGGTCGGGACGAAAATCCTGGCCTCGTTTTTGTTAGTTATGAGACTTTATTGAGGCAGTTGATTGAACCTGTAATTAAGGAGATGTATATGTTTGAAGTAGAGAATGGCTCCATAGTCGAATTGGTTTGAATTTTCGATCAGGTTTGGGCCGAATGCAACAAGCGGTGGATTTGTTGGGGAATCCCGAGAAGTCTTATCCTATTATTCATGTAACCGGGACTAATGGAAAAGGATCTACCATTGCTTTTATGAGGGAGTTATTTATGGGGCATGGCAAAAAAGTTGCGACCTTTACCTCCCCTCATATCGTCTCTATCAATGACCGAATCTGCATTAATGGGCAACTAATAGCTGACGCAGACTTCATCCGTTTGGCTGAGCAGGTCAAGGAGATGGAGAAAACGCTTCTGCAAACCCATGATCAGTTGTCCTTTTTTGAATTGCTGACCTTGATTGCTTTCCTCTATTTTAGGGAGCAAGAGGTGGATTTGGTTTTACTAGAAGTGGGAATTGGTGGCTTACTTGACACGACCAATGTGGTAACTGGAGAGATTGCTGTCATCACCTCCATCGGACTTGACCATCAGGAGACTTTGGGCGATAGTCTAGAAGCAATCGCAGAGCAGAAAGCTGGTATTTTCAAGGCTGGTAAAAAGGCAGTGGTTGCTAAGCTGGCTCCAGAAGCTAGGCTTGTTTGTCAAAAAAAAGCTGAATCTTTAGCTGTTGACCTTTATCAGGCAGGTCAAGATTTTTCAATGCTAAAGGGTGATTTTTCAAGTTCTTTAGGAACCCACTCACAGCTGAAAATAGGCTTGGAAGGAGCCTATCAGCAGGAAAATGCAGCCTTGGCATTGCAAGCATTTCTTCTCTTTATGAGGGAAGAAAAGGAAGTTGTTGATGAGCAGGCTGTAAGAGAGGCCTTGAAACAGACTCATTGGGCTGGGCGTTTGGAGCGTATTCGTCCTCAGATTTACTTGGACGGTGCTCATAACCTCCCTGCCTTGACTCGCTTGGTTGAGTTTATCAAAGAAAAAGAGCAGGAAGGATATCGTCCTCAAATCCTATTTGGAGCCTTGAAACGTAAGGATTATCAAGGGATGTTAGGTTATCTGACTGAAAATTTACCTCAGGTGGAACTCAAGGTGACTGGTTTTGACTATCAAGGTTCTCTGGATGAGACAGATGTAACAGGTTACCATGTAATTCCCTCTTACCGAGAATTTATCAGCAGTTTTGAAGAAAGAGCCGATACCAAGGACTTGTTATTCATTACAGGGTCTCTCTATTTTATCTCAGAAGTACGGAGCAACATACTGGGGCATGAGCAGATAAATTGACCTCTCTAGCAAGTCTTAGTCTCTTAGTAGCTTGTTCACAAAGAGTTCAACAGGTTCAACAACCAGCAGCTCAACCGCAAACACAACAAACTCAGCAATCACAATCTGCTGCTTCATCTTCCACAGAAAATACAAACCAGGTAACGACAAGTTCTTCACAAAATGCGCCCGAGGCTCAACCAACTAATATTGATGGAACTTATACTGGTCAGGACGAAGGAGACCGCATCATTTTAGTGGTAACTGAAACAACTGGCACCTGGACTCAGGTAGAAACTGACGGGGAACAAGAAATCAAGCAGGTTAGCTTTGACGCTGCTAATCAACGCATGATTATTGGTGATGATGTCAAGATTTATGCAATCAATGGCAACCAGATGATTATCGACGATATGGATAGAGAAGCGTTTGATTGCATCGTTTTATCAAAATAGACTAGGAGGAGACTGGAATTTTCGGTCTCTTTTGCTTTTGCTCAGAAAAATGATTATAAATACTTGCCTTCTACCGAATACCTGCGTTATACTAGTATTAATTACCTGTTTTTATCATTCAAACTATCAAGGAGGGGATATGAAATATAGAAAATTTCAATTATTGATGTCCAAGTATGGCTTTAGTCTTTCGATTATGCTACTTGAACTGTGTCTTGTTTTTGGTCTCTTTCTTTATTTAGGGCGTATGGCCCCTATTCTTTGGGTTATTCTCTTAATCTTTATGAGTATGGCGACTATCGTAGCGATTGTCAATCGTTCCATGGCGCCTGAAAGCAAGGTGATGTGGTTAGTGGTAACTTTTGTTCCTGTTATTGGTCCTTTGCTCTATCTGATGTTTGGTGAAAGGCGATTGTCCAAAAAAGAAATCAAGCAGTTGGACAAACTTGGTTCTATGCATTTTCGGGAGGATAACAGTAAAGCTCTCCGCCAGAAATTGAAGGAAGATGATAAGGCGGCTTACGGAGTTATCAAATCTTTGTTAAGTATGGATAGCAATGCCGATGTCTATGATCGAACAGACTCACAATTCTTTTCTTCGGGTGAAAGCATGTGGCAATATATGTTGGAAGACCTCAAGAAAGCTGAGAAATTTATCTTTCTAGAGTACTATATTGTCGAAGAAGGTCTGATGTGGAATAGCATACTAGATATACTAGAGCAAAAGGCAGCTCAGGGTGTAGAGGTCAAGATGCTCTATGATGATATCGGCTGTATGGCGACTTTACCTGGAGACTATACTATTCAGCTTCGTAGTCGAGGAATTGAAGCCCATAAGTTTAACAAGGTGATTCCTCGTTTGACGGTGGCTTACAACAATCGGGACCATCGTAAAATCCTTGTCATAGATGGTCAGGTAGCTTATACAGGAGGTATTAACTTAGCTGATGAGTACATCAACCATGTAGAACGCTTTGGCTACTGGAAGGACAGTGGGATTCGCTTAGATGGCCCTGGTGTCAAGGCTCTAACCCGTCTCTTTTTGATGACTTGGTACATCAATCGTGGGGAAATCAGCGATTTTGACCAGTATCACTTGGAAAATCAGCCTTGTTCTGGCCAAGGGCTCTGCATTCCTTACGGTAGTGGACCCAAGCCCATCTTCCGTACCCAGGTAGGGAAAAAAGTCTATCAAAGTTTGATTAATCAGGCTACTGATTCAGTCTATATCACAACGCCCTATTTGATTATTGACTATGACTTAACAGAGAGTATTAAAAATGCGGCCATGAGGGGTGTCGATGTCCGCATCGTGACTCCTTTCATTCCAGATAAGAAATTAATCCAACTCATCACAAGAGGGGCCTATCCGGATTTGTTGTCAGCAGGAGTAAGGATTTTTGAGTATAGTCCAGGCTTCATCCACAGTAAACAAATCTTAGTGGATAAGGACTTTGCTGCAGTTGGAACCATTAACTTAGATTATAGAAGTTTGCATCACCACTATGAAAATGCAGTCTTG
>ERZ1699252.66-NODE-66-length-15244-cov-3.078455_pt1 | contig 15244 bp, 15 predicted proteins | sample MGYA00581531_ERZ1699252 | MGnify/ENA primary metagenome ERZ1699252 (study PRJEB42319, sample SAMD00040306) | human oral metagenome | material: saliva | host: Homo sapiens | study: EMG produced TPA metagenomics assembly of PRJDB4115 data set (Metgenomic analysis of...
CAATAAAAAACTTTACAGAAAATAGGGATAAAAATTTTAAACAAGCTGATTTACAATTAGCTATCAAAATGGGAGTCAGTCCTAAAGAGGCACAAGTATACAGAAAAGAAAATAAGCTTACCTATCATGAAAGAAGTGATATGAAAACATTAGATCTGGTACCTTTAGATGCCCACGGTGCAATTCCACATAAAGGTGGGATTGCTAAATGTAAAGAATTAATTGAGAAGAAAGGTAATGAATCATGATAGAGTCAAAATTTGGTGAATTAGAATTTGATTTTGGGTACTACACCAAGCTTGAAGTGAACCTGTTTTCACAGTCTCAAATTGTGCCAGTGGCTTTTTCTGCGTATTATGAAAATGATGGTATAACAGAACAACAAGAATCGGTATACTCTCTGTTTTTAGAGGAAAAAGATAAACAGTTAGAAAAGCTTCAAGCCTTGTTGATAGCTGAATTTGGTATTGAAAGTAAACAGAGATTTAGTTTAAGTGAATTGTACATCGAAAGAACTGGAGAACTAGCATTTCTATTTGATGATTCTGAAAATCCTGATGAAGGAATTGTTGTCCAATTGTTACCTGATGTATTGATTACCTGTCAATCTGTTTATTTGTAGATTTATCAAGGTAATAAAGTCATCTATTTGAATCCTATCACACTTGTGATGGGATTTTTTCTCCCTCAAGTCACTATAAGTGCGAAATCTTCTCAAAAGCGTTACACTTAAGGCGTGGAGATGAAAGTATCTATTGAAGGGAGTGTTAAAAATGTCAAATCTAAATAATCATATGATTTATCTTGCTGGTGGCTGTTTCTGGGGTGTTGAGGAGTATTTTTCTCGCGTACCTGGTGTGCTTGATGCGGTTTCGGGTTATGCCAATGGCCGTAGTGAGACAACTCGCTATGAGCTTATCGGTCAGACGGGCCACGCTGAAACCGTTCAGGTGACCTATGATGCTAGCAAGGTATCCTTGCGTGAGATTCTGCTACATTTCTTCCGTATCATCAATCCTCTGAGTAAAAACAAACAGGGCAATGATGTGGGTAGCCAGTACCGTACGGGTGTTTACTACACGGATGTAAATGATTTATCGACTATCGAGCAAGTTTTCCAAGAAATGACTGAGCAATACGGTCAGCCTTTGGCGGTTGAATTGTTTCCACTTCAGCACTTTATTCCTGCTGAAGATTATCATCAAGATTATCTCAAGAAAAATCCTAATGGTTACTGTCATATCAATGTCAATCAGGCAGCTAGTCCTGTTATTGATGCTAGTGCTTATCACAAGCCAAATCGGGAGGAACTTAAGGAAAGTTTGAGTCCAGAAGCCTACGCTGTGACTCAGGAGAATGGAACAGAACGGGCCTTTACGAGTCCGCTTTGGAATCAGTTTGAGCCTGGGATTTATGTTGATGTGGCAACTGGTGAGCCACTCTTTTCATCCAAGGACAAGTTTGATTCAGCCTGTGGTTGGCCAAGTTTCTCTAGACCTATTAGTCCAGAGGTAGCTAACTACAAGGAAGACCATTCGCACCATATGGATCGTATTGAGGTACGTAGTCGTGTGGGTGATTCTCATCTTGGGCATGTCTTCCCAGATGGGCCAAGAGATAAGGGTGGCTTACGCTACTGTATCAATGGTGTAGCAACGCGATTTGTTCCTAAAGCTGACATGGCAAAAGAAGGCTATGCTTACTTGCTTGATCAAGTGAACTGATTAGGTATTCTGAAGGAATAAATTACTTATTAAAAAGAGGTTGGTTCCCCTTGGTTCTAACCTCTTTTTTCATGACAGAAGAAGTTGTAAATGAGATGAAAGCCTTTTAAAGCTGACATAGAATGTGACCTAACCATTCAGGATAAAAAAGTGACCTTTCATTACATTTTTTTACAATTTTATCCTATTTGTTTTACATATTATATAGAAAAAATAGTACACTATGACAGTGAGAAATCTGACAAGTGTCAATATGTCCTTCTCCTTAGCTTTTGCTGGTTTTGGCGTCTGTAAACATTATTGTACTTTGTGTAATAATGAGTCTTCCCAACCTCCCAATATGATTTTATATGTCTTAACTTACCTTAACAAGACTAGCAAGAGATACTAAGATATTTCCTTAAGAATTAATGACAGCACTTGTTAGATTTTATGATAACATTCAGATAGTCCTAAGGACTATTTTATTGTGCGAAACCTTTGTGACGGAGATTATTATGGAATGGATGAATAAACTAATCATATTAATAGCCATTTGTGTCTTGTGGTTCTGGTCTTTTCTTTTACTTCCTAAAACAGGGGAGAAAGTAGTTTATGTTTATCATTTCCTAGCTCTATGTGGTTTAGTCATGATTTATGGTGCCCTAGTTGATCCAGCTGGTCTCTGTGATACTTTTTTCAATATTAAACATTTATGTTTTCATTAATGCATCCAGTTTGGTAATAGGTCAGGAAAATCTGAATATAATTAATCACTCATCAAAAGAAGCTTTCTGTGTATTGATAACAGTCTATCTGTTTTCAATATGCAGGAGGTTTTTTTCTGTATTATCGAGGTTTGAGCATAGAAAAAGCAGTCTGACAAGACTGCTTCAGGAATATCACTGTTATGATTCGTAATGTTTGACGATTCTATTTAAGCGCCATTGGTAACAGAGACCACTGACGATAAGGCTGGCAATCAGGCCAATCCAGTAACTGTAGGGACCTAGTCCAGTGACTTTTTCAAGAAGGAAGCCAACTGGAAAGGTGATGCCCCAGTAGGCTAGGACACCGAGATAAAAAGGCACCTTGGTATCCTTGTAGCCACGCAGGATTCCTTGAAGCGGAGCCGCAAAGACATCTGCCACTTGGAAGAAGAGGCTATAGGTCATGAAAATGGCTGTCATTCTCAAAAATTCAGGCTCATGCCCATAAAGTTCAGCCAAATCATAACGCAAGAAGTAGAGGAAAATCAAGGTAAAGATAGAAAATCCTAGGGCTGTCAATCGTCCCAGCTTGCTGTAGCTCTTGACGGCATCCATGCGTCTGGCTCCAAATTCGTAGGAAATAATGATAGCCATGGCACTGGAAATGCTAAGAGGAAAGGCGTACATGAGATTTGAGAAATTCATGGCCGCCTGGTGACTGGCAATCACTAGGGATGGATATTTTGACATAACCAGACCAACACCTGAGAAGATAGCGACCTCTGCAAAGACCGTTCCACCAATAGGAAGCCCCAGTTTAAGTGCCTCAAGTAGAGCACTTTTATCAAGGGGTTGGACCTTTTCAATGTGGTAGGGCTTAACCTTTTTATGCTTTCTGATAACCGAAATGGAAATGAGGAGAAGGGCCCAATAAGCCATTGAAGTTCCAAGACCAGCCCCAGCTCCACCCAACTCTGGTAGACCAGCAATGCCATAGATGAGGAGGAAATTGAAGAAACCGTTGAGAGGTAGGAGCAAAAGCATGAGATACATGGAAAGGCGTGTGAGGCCAAGGGCATCAAGGAAGGAGCGAACCACACTAAAGAGAAGAAGGGGGATAATCCCAAGACTCAAAAAGCGTAAATAACCAAGGGCTACCTTTCTGACCAAAGGCTCCAAACCTAAATGATTCAAAACCAAGGGTGCCCCTAGAAAAACGAGGGCAAAAAGGATAAGTGATAGGCCCAAAGCCATATAGAGAAATTGATAGAAATCAGGTGCTACTCGGTCCTTGCGACCTGCTCCTAGATGGTGTCCGATAATAGGAACTAGGGCAGAGACGATACCTGTTAAAAAGGTGAAAAAAGGACTCCATAAACTCGTTGCCATGGCTACCCCCGCCAAGTGTAGGGCATCGTATTGACCAGTCATGGTAGTGTCCACAAAGGCTGCTGAGAAGTTGGCAAACTGATAAATCAGTATGGGCACAAAAATCTTGAAGAAAACAAGAAATCGCTCACGGAGAGAATGTGTTTCGTGCATTCTGTTTTCCTTTCTAAATTTTTCAAATTATAGACTTTATTGTACAACTGTTATCCAATAAAGTCTATAATTGACAGAAGGTTTGATCCCATTCTCTCAAATTATCGTCATCACCAATAAAAGCCAAGTAGTGGAGAATTTCTTTATGTATAATCTTTCCCATATTCTTATCGATAAATTTATAAAGGTATGCGGCTTCTAGCTCTTTAAGATAGAGTTTTTGTAACATGAAATAATCTGGGAATTGAATAGTTTTTAGTTCGTTTAAATAGTAATCACTATCTTCTTGATTTCCATAAAGAATGATTTGGAAAATACAACGACTGATAACATCTAAAGTGATTCGATCTAAATTATTTCTAGGATTTTTACCGAGAATTGATAGGAGTTCTTTAATGTAGATTGTTAGAGCATCTTCTGTGAAGATATCCTTTACCATATCCAGTAAATCAATATCAAGAAGTGTCCAAATATCAATCGAAAAGAAGTAGTTTTGAAGTTCTGTAGCAATATCTTGGTTAACCGGCTGGTTTTGAAGTTTTGAAACCTGACAGGTAATACAAAGACTAATCAGATAATCGCTATAATTAGTTTCTCCTAAAATGCGAAATCTTTCTGCGACTTGCTTTAGTGCTTCAAAATCTAGATTATTTGAGGCTTGATTGTATTGATTAGCAAGTTTTATGTAGGTTTCGTCCACAAGATATTCTTGTCCGAAAAATTCATTATATTCGACTTTTAGGTGTTTTAAAAGTTTGAAAAGAATATCATTTGAGAGTGATGTTTTGTTATTTTCAAAGTCCGAAATACTCGCTACAGATCCGGCCACTTGAGCGAGTCTCTGGATAGTATATTTTCTCTGTTTGCGAATCTGCTTAAATTTTTGACCTAGTTCCATATAAAATTTCCTTATCGGATTTCCGAAATTTCAATAGTTTAGTAGCATTAATAAACTAAAATAATAGTATCAAATGGAAGGAGGTAAAAGCAATGATTATTGAAAAAAATAAATCAGTTGCTGTGTTACAATGATGGTTAAATCTATTAAGCTACTTCCTAAAAAGGAAATGGTACTTTATATCATTTTTGCACTTCTTTATTCCTGTCAAGGAATTGTTATTCCTATAATTATCCAGATGGCAGGTCATTTAGATAGCGGTAATAGTCGGGATTTAATAGTTTTTACATTTTCGGGCATTTCTCTTTGGGTGGCTATGTACGCTTTTATGTATATAGAGAATATTCTGCTTCGTTCTATTATTAGGGCGTTTAATGTAAGACTATCAGGGAATATTTTGAAGAATTATGCTGTCTTTCCTAAAAAGAACTCTGATTCTGAGCTTTGCTCACTCTTGACACAAGATCTTGGAATCGTAGACCAGGAGTTCCTTCAATCTTTTCTTATCTCGCCAGTGTGGGGCGCCTCTGTCCTAGTATCTGTTATTTATCTGCTCAAACAAAATCTTATTGTGGGTAGTCTTTTTACTATAGGAGCCTTTCTGATGATTTTGCCTCAGTTTATATTTAAGAGAAAATTAAAAGAATCAGGAGAATTACTAAGTAGTTCAAAAGAGAAGAATTTAAGAGCTATCACAGATTTTGGTAAGGGGATTGAAACGATTATTTGCAATCAAGCAGAAAAAGAGAATGTAAGTCAAACTCTCATAACCCTTGGTGAGATGGAGATGACACAATTTAAGTATTATACACTTCAGAATTTAGTTATGTTTTGGACAGGACCTCTGAAAGCTATCGGCTTGATTGGACCGTTTGTGATTGGTCTTGTAATGAAACAAAATTCAATCACTACACTTATTGCCATGATGTCTGCTTCAACATATCTTATTAACCCCTTACAACAAATTCTGGAGGCTATTGCAAGTATTCAATCAAGTCAAGTGATAAAAGATAAATTATTGACATTTGGAAGCGAGGCAGAAATGCCTTCAAAAGGGCATCACATACATACTTTAAAAGAAATTCAGTTAAAAAACGTCACTAAATCTTATGATAATCAAGAGATTTTTCGAGATGTTACGGTTACTTTTTCATTGTCTCAGCATAATCTTATAGTTGGTGATAGTGGTATTGGGAAAACAACACTTTTTAGGTTAATATCAGGGCAAGATAAGGCATATAGTGGGGAAATCATTTTTAAAAGCATTGATGGAATGGAGCTGACTCCAAATTTAGATAACATTGCAATTATTCATCAAAATCCCTATATCTTTCATACAAGTGTGCGATATAATCTAACTCTTTATCAAGATTATTCTGACTCATTGCTCATTTCAACACTAAAAAAAGTTGGACTATGGGAGGCTTGTTGTCACCAATTAGACTATGAATTAACTGGAGATAACTTTTCAGGTGGTCAAATTATAAAACTTGAGATTGCACGTGCTATTTTGAGGGGCAAGCAGGTAATACTTGCGGATGAGATGATGGCTTCTTTAGATGCAGCAAGTTCAAAAGAAATAAGTAATGTCTTGAAACAGTTGCCTAATAGCATTATTGAAATTGCCCATCATTACAATCTGGAAGATTATGATGCTGTCTATAGAATTGAAAATAAGTCAATCGTAAGAATTAAATAGCAAGAGCTACTTTCAGTAAAAGTTAGACAGATTAGTTGCTTAGTCTTTTCTTTTGCTTTACAATTGAAGATTTTAATTTCAAAGAAAACACCTAAGTCAAGCGACTCAGGTGTTCTTGTGTTATTTTTCTTTTTTGTTATGGTTCAAAATGGCATTGAGGACAATGGCAAGCAAGCTTGCGACCACGATACCGTTTGAGAAGAACATTTGGAAAGCATTTGGTAGGCTGTTGAAGAGGTTGCTGCCGTTAAGACCAACCCCTGCAGCGATTGATACTGCAGCAATCAAGAAGTTGTGTTCGTTATTGGCGAAATCAACACGCGCCAAGATTTGCATCCCTTGGATAGAAACAAAACCGAACATGACAAGCATTGCACCACCAAGGACTGGGCTTGGGATGATTTGTGCCAAGGCACCAAACTTAGGAAGGAGTCCAAGAAGAACAAGGAAACCAGCGGCATAGTAGATTGGCAAGCGAGTCTTGATACCTGACAACTTCACAAGACCAACGTTTTGTGAAAAACCAGTGTATGGGAAGGTGTTGAAGAGTCCACCAAGGAGAACAGCCAAACCTTCAGCGCGGTAACCGTTACGAAGGCGAGTGCTATCGAGTGGTTCTTTGGTAATATCAGAGAGGGCCAAGTAAACCCCAGTTGATTCAACCATAGACACGGTAGCGATAATACACATCATAATAATTGATGACAACTCAAACTTAGGTACCCCGAAGTAGAATGGCGTTGGCACGTGAACAATAGGTGCCGCAGCTACTGGTGAGAAGTCAACCAAGCCCATGCTTGCTGCGATAGCAGTACCGACAATCAAACCAATCAAGATTGAGATGGATTTGATAAATCCTTTAGTGAAAATATTAACTACAAGGATGATAAGAACGGTGATAGCGGCAAGGAAGAGGCTTTGACCAGTAGGCTTATCAGCATTATTCCCCATATTTCCGATTGCAACAGGGATGAGGGTCAAACCAATAGTTGTAATGACTGATCCTGTAACGATAGAAGGGAAGAGATTGGCCACTTTTGAAAAGACGCCAGAAACGAGGATAACATAAATCCCTGAAACGATAAGGGCACCAAACATAGCACCGCTACCGTGTTTCTCACCAATCATAATAAGTGGTGCTACTGACTGGAAGGCAACCCCAAGAACAACTGGAAGACCGATACCGAAGTATTTATTAAGTTGAAGTTGGAGGAAGGTTGCTACACCACACATGAAAATGTCAGTTGAAATCAAGTAGGTTAATTCGTGAGCTGAATACCCCAAGGCTCCAGCAATCATGATTGGCACCAGGATTGATCCCGAGTACATGGCAAGTAGGTGTTGCAGTCCTAGGACCGCTGCCTGAGAGTGTTTCTCTTTGTTTTGCATTAGATGTCTGCCTCCTTAAATACGACCTGACCATTTTCAAAACGATCCAAACGAGCAAGTGAAACGACTGGATAGCCAGCTTCTTCCAGAAGGGCACGACCATCTTGGAAAGATTTCTCAATAACGATACCAACCGCTTCGACGTGTGCACCAGCTTCTTCGATGATTTGAATCAAGCCTTTGGCAGCTTGGCCGTTAGCTAGGAAGTCGTCAACGATGAGGACCTTATCTTCAGGAGTGAGGAACTTGCTTGCGATAGAGACAGTACTAGTCACCTGCTTAGTGAAGGAGTAGACCTCAGCAGTGAGGATCCCTTCATTCATGGTGATATTTTTAGCCTTCTTAGCAAAAATCATAGGGACATCCAAGGCCTCAGCAGCGTAGAGGGCTGGAGCAATACCAGATGCCTCGATAGTCACCACCTTGGTGATGCCTGCATCCTTGAACTTTGCAGCAAAGACCTTTCCAATCTCACGCATGAGGTCAAAGTCCACTTGGTGAGTGAGGAAAGAGTCAACTTTGAGGATGTTCTCCCCAAGGACATTCCCATCTTTGAGAATGCGGTCTTCCAGTAATTTCATATTACCTCCTATAAAAAATATAACTAAAGTGTATTTTGATTTTCCCAGATTCTATTGAGACTCTGACAAAGATCAAACCATCGAATAACAGAAAAAGGCTTGCAAAGCAAGCCTTTAAAATCATAAAAAGACGGTAAAATCTTTTTATGACTTTCTGACTTACTCATTGTTAGGTGTTACGGCACCTTGTAGAAACGTCACGCCGATTCGTGACATAAATAAGTAATGTTCTCATTGTTCGATGAAGCTGTCGTTGGTTGATGATAAACCAACATCAACTCTATTATAATACTATATTTTCTTTGAAGACTCAAAGGATTTTTCCTATGAAAACGCACTATTTTAAAAGTTGGAAAATTCAATCTAACATTATTGTAAGATTTGCTGAGAATGGTCATTTCTTATGTCATATTTGTTATAATAGTGGGAAATGAAAGAGGTAGAGTTATGCATAAGATTTTATTAGTGGAGGACGACGAGGTTATCCGTCAACAAGTCAAAAAAATGCTAGAACAGTGGGGTTACGAAGTTGTTCTTGTTGAAGATTTCATGGAAGTACTATCTATTTTTGTAAAAGTAGAGCCCCACTTGGTTCTTATGGATATTGGTTTACCTCTATTCAACGGTTATCATTGGTGTCAGGAAATTCGTAAGGTCTCCAAGGTGCCTATTATGTTTTTATCTTCTAGAGATCAGGCCATGGATATTGTTATGGCAATCAATATGGGTGGGGACGATTTTGTGACTAAACCTTTTGACCAAAATGTTCTTCTAGCAAAAATTCAAGGGCTTTTGCGTCGTTCTTATGAGTTCGGTAAGGATCAGAGTCTCTTGGAATATATGGGTGTGATTTTGAACCTTAAGGCCATGGATTTAGTTTATCAGGGAGAGGTCGTTTCTTTGACAAAGAATGAGTTTCAGATTTTACAAGTTCTCTTCGATTATGCTGGTAATATCGTTAGTCGGGAAGACTTGATGAAGGAGCTTTGGAATAGTGACTTCTTTATTGATGACAATACCCTGTCAGTTAATGTAGCTCGTTTACGTAAGAAGTTAGAGGCAGTGGGTTTGAAGGATTTTATTGAAACCAAGAAAGGTGTTGGCTACGGGTTGCGTCATGATGGATAAGTGTCAATTTATCAAATACCATATTAGGTCTCGTCTGACTTTCTATCTTTTGTTTGTCTTTAATGGAATCATCTTGATCTTGTTTGCCTTTTTATTTGAAGAGGCGGCAGATATTTTTTATTATTCCTTGACCATAATGACCTTTGTGACTATCATCATGGTAATTTGGGACTTGGTTAGGTCCTATCACTTTTATAACTTAGCCTTTCTCTATGAGGAAATCACACCATCAAGTCCTTTAGAATTTTACCTGGCCCAAGCTTTGGAAAGTGCTAGGGAGAGCCAGATGTCTCAGACTGAGGAGGAGCGCAAGCGCTATACAGATTTGATGGACTACTATACGCTTTGGGTGCACCAAATCAAGACGCCAATAGCAGCTAGTCAATTATTGCTTCAGGATGTTACGGATAGTAAAACGAGGGCTCTCTTGGAGCAAGAGGTTTTCAAGATTGATTCTTACACCAATTTGGTTTTGCAGTATTTGCGTTTAGAGAATTTTCATGATGATTTGCAGTTGAGGCAGGTTACATTAGAAGACTTGGTTAAAGAAGTTGTTAGAAAACATAGTCTTTTCTTTATTCAAAAAGGATTGACTATTAATCTGCATGACTTAGATGTTAAGGTCGTTTCAGATGAAAAATGGCTCTTGGTTATCATAGAGCAGGTCTTGTCAAATAGTTTGAAGTACACAAAAAGTGGTGGCATTGAAATTTACTTTAAAGATAATGGGCTTCATCTTAAAGATTCTGGGATTGGTATTAAAAATAGTGATATTCTACGGGTTTTTGAGCGTGGCTTTTCAGGTTATAATGGTCGACTGACTCAGCAGTCCTCTGGGTTAGGTCTCTATCTTTCTAAGAAAATTGCTGATCAGCTTGGACATGATATTAGTATTAGCTCACAAGTTGGCCAAGGAACCACAGTTTCCATTCATTTTCAAAAGCAGAAGTTGGCTATTGATTAATAACTTACAAAAGTGTAAGAAATATGGCCACAAATGAAAGCAAGGGTTATGGTTGAGACCTTGCTTTTTCTATAAAATGGTATCAGAAGTTAAGTAAGAGGTTCCTAAAATCTCTTCCAAATCTATTAAATAAAGGAGCTTATTATGGCGTTACTAGATGTTCAACATGTTAAAAAAATCTATAAAACACGTTTCAAAGGAAATCAGGTTGAAGCCCTTAAAGATATCCATTTTACAGTTGAAAAGGGTGACTATGTTGCAATCATGGGTGAATCCGGCTCAGGAAAATCAACCTTGCTCAACATCCTTGCCATGCTTGATAAACCAACAGCAGGGCGTGTCTATCTTAATGGTACGGACACAGCAACCATCAAAAATAAGGATGCTTCCAGTTTTCGTCGTGAAAAATTAGGGTTTGTTTTCCAAGATTTCAACCTTTTGGATACCCTATCTGTTAAAGATAATATCTTACTACCTTTGGTCCTTTCTCGACGCCCACTTAAGCAAATGATGACACAAGTAGAAGCTATCAGTCGTCAATTGGGAATTCATTCCTTGCTAGAGAAGTACCCTTATGAAATTTCAGGTGGACAAAAGCAAAGGGTGGCGGTTGCGCGTGCAATCATCACTAAACCAGAAATCCTCTTAGCAGATGAGCCAACAGGTGCTCTGGATTCCAAATCTTCAGCAGCTCTCTTGGATGTCTTTGATGCTATCAATGCCAGTGGTCAGACCATTCTTATGGTAACTCACTCGACAGCGGCTGCCAGTCGTGCACAGCGTGTTTTATTCATTAAGGATGGTATTCTATATAATCAAATCTTCAAAGGGGATAAGTCTGAACATCAAATGTTCCAAGAAATTTCCGATACACTTACAGTAATGGCAAGTGAGGTGAACTAATATGTTTCTTCTGACCAATAGACTGGCTTTGTCCAATCTCATAAAAAATCGTAAGCTTTATTATCCATATGCTTTAGCAACTATTCTGGCTATTGCCATTACCTATATTTTTACATCTTTAACGCTTAATCCACATCTGGATAACTTAACTGGGGCAGATTCTATCAAGGCGGTTTTGGGTATGGGACTTGGAATTGTCGCCCTCTCTTCTGGGATTATTGTTCTCTATGCCAACAGCTTTGTTATGAAAAATCGTTCAAAGGAGCTTGGTCTCTATAGTGTACTAGGCTTAGAGAAGCGTCACCTCTTTAGTATGATTCTAAAAGAAACAGTGATTCTGGGTTTTGTGACTCTGCTTCTAGGTATTGGTGTGGGGGCACTATTCGATAAACTCATTTATGCTTTTCTTCAAAGGCTTATCGGTGAAAGTACTGGTTTAGTTTCGACCTTTCAAGTAGTGACAATTCCTATTGTTCTTGTCATCTTTATTTGTATTTTTAGTTTGTTGATTTTGGTAAATGGTTTCCGATTGCTACGACTTAATCCTTTACAATTAACCAAAGATGGCCTTAAGGGTGAAAAAAAGGGACGTTTCCTAGTTATTCAGACCTTTTTGGGACTCGGGGCTATGGGGTATGGTTACTACCTTGCTCTCTCTGTTAAGGATCCAGTAATGGCTATTATGAGTTTTTTCTTGGCTGTTTTACTAGTTATTCTAGGAACTTATCTTCTCTTTAATGCCGGGACAACAGTCGTTCTGCAACTCTTGAAAAAGAAGAAAAACTACTATTACAAGCCTAATAATATGATTTCCATTTCCAACCTTGTCTTTCGGATGAAAAAAAATGCAGTTGGTCTGGCGACTATTGCTATACTCTATAGCATGGTTTTGGTGACGCTTGTAGGTGCTGCAAGTATCTATGCTGGTAAAAAAGACTATCTAGCGAGTGTTGCTCCACATGATTACTCAGTTACAGGGTCGAATGTAGATTTAACAAGCACACAGAAGATTATGGATGATTTCTTAGCACAGTCGGGAAATCAGGTAAATGAAAAAGCAGAAGTAACTTACCTCTACTTTGGTATCAAAGAACAAGAAAAAAATAAGCTAACCATCTTTCCTGAGAATGAAAGAAAAGTTCTGCCAAAATCAATTTTTCTTGTCTTCTCACAAGCTACTTATAAACAATTGACAGGTAAAGACCTCAATTTGGCTTCAAACCAAGTTGGTTTATTTACTAAAAATAAAATATTAAAGGATCAAAAGAGTTTGTCTTTCAATGGTCAAACCTACCAGATTCAGGATGACATTAATGACTTTATTAAGGGTAAAGTACCCAATATCTTTACAATCATAGTTTCTGAGTATAACTATCTTGTTGTTCCTGATATGGATGATTTTAAAGAAAGTGTCAAAGGAACAGCAACCACTCAAGCTACCTATGTTGGTGTTAACGTCAAAGACCCTACACATGATGCCAAGAAAAATTCAGATTTGCTAGACCAAATGACAGATAAAGAAACACAACAGTTGGCAGGACATACTACTGGTGTCTCTCAGTCTTACCTCACTGCTAATAGCCAATATGATACAGAAGGGATGCTAAATGGCTTTGTTGGTGGAACCTTCTTTATTGGTATCTTTTTATCCATCATCTTCATGCTGGGCACAGTTCTTGTGATTTACTACAAACAGATTTCTGAAGGTTATGAGGATCGTGAACGTTTTGTTATTCTTCAAAAGATTGGATTGGACGACCTTCAAGTCAAGCAAACCATTCGTAAGCAAGTTCTTACCGTCTTCTTCCTTCCTTTGATTTTTGCCTTTATTCACTTGGCCTTTGCCTATCATATGCTCAGTTTGATTGTCCGTATTATTGGGGTTTTCAACCCAAGTCTTATGTTAGTGGTCACAATCATTGTTTGTGGCGTCTTCTTCCTAGCCTATGTCTTGGTTTTTGCCCTTACTTCACGTTCATATCGTAGAATCGTATCAATGTAACTGACCTAGAGTCTAGCTTCAAACTAGGCTCTATTTTTTTATGCTATAATAGATGACAGAATTATAAATCATCGGAGAAAACACATGTCACAGACCATTGATGTCAAACGTTACGAGGAATTGGCACGTCAAAAGCAGGGGGAGCACCGTAAATTTCTAGCACAACTCAAGAAGAAAGCCCCTAAAAATTTAGATAAGATTGTTCAGCAGGTACACAATGAAGTTTTTCAAGAGATTGATTGTGTCCAGTGTGCCAATTGTTGTAAGACGCTAGGCCCAGACTTTACAGAGCAGGACATTACTCGTATTGCCAAGCATTTTCGCATGAAGTTACCTGCCTTCGAGGAAATGTACCTGCAGGTAGATGAGGATGGCGACAAGGTCTTCAAGTCCATGCCTTGCCCTTTCTTAGGGCCTGATAATCTCTGTGATATCTATGATGTCCGTCCTAAGGCCTGTGCAGCCTTTCCTCACACGGATCGTAAGAAAATCTATCAGATCAATCATCTGACTATTAAAAATACGCTTTTCTGTCCAGCAGCCTACCTTTTTGTGGAAAAACTCAAGGATAGGATTTAGAAAGGAACTGTTATGAGACGCTTTAATGCAGGTGTTATCACCCTACTTATCATTGCTGCCTATTTTATCGCGACAGCCTTTATTCCAGATCTTTATTTGGCCTTTAATTATAAGTTGATTTTGGCCTTGCTTTTTGTGCTTTTGAGCTGGCAATCTAAGGGGAAATTTCTCTTTTTCTTGGGGATGGCTTTTCTATCAACCTATATTCATGACCTCTTTAGATTGGACTATTCAGAATGGACCCTCTTTGTAGGAATTCTTATCTTGGGAATTGCGGTGGACCGTTTGAGCAAGCCAAGTTATAAGAAGAACTTCTCTTACAAGGTGTCTAAAGAACATGAGCGAGAGATTTTTGCTAAGACCTTATTTTCAGAGTCTGTTCAGGTGGTGACTTCACAAAATCTCGAAACTGTCTATGCCAATGCCGATTTTGGACGTTTGACTTTAGATTTGCGTCAGGCTCAGTTTATGACGGACCGACCTCAGATTGTGGTTCAAGCCAATTTTTCTCAGGTTATTATTCGAGTGCCTAAGGATTGGCAAGTGGATACACACGGGCTTCATACTAGCCTAGCAGGAGTGAAAGGCTACGATAGTCTGGGAGAGCGAGACTTGTCAAGCACTACAGTAGCTTTAACAGGTTCAGTATCTTTTGGACAGGTAACTGTCAAACATTGAAAATGATGAAAGGGCGAGAGCTCTTTTTTTCTTGCAAATCCTTCTAATATAACATTGAATACGTTTACAAATAGTGCTATACTGATAGTGAAAATAATTGGAAATTTGCAATCATTTCTTTAGAAAGGAGTCTCCTTATGCAACGGTTTAATCTTCGGAGTTTCTTGTTGCTTTTACTAGCAGCTTGTTTTATCGCTAGTGCCTTTATTCCAGATTTTTGGATCATGGTCAATTATAATCTGGTTTTCTTCGTGGCCTTCTTTTGTTTTGGTATCTTGAATAGGCGACCCCTCCTCATTTTTCTTGGTTTGGCCTTCTTATCACCCTATGTTCATGACTTGTTAAACCTCGATTTTGCACAGTGGAATCTCTTTAGTGGTATCTTTCTAATTGGCTTGGCCTTAGAGCTTTTTTATGGCCGTAGTCAAAAGAAAGAGCTCACTAAAGACTATAAGGTTAATAAGAATG
>ERZ1699252.72-NODE-72-length-14270-cov-3.444107_pt1 | contig 14270 bp, 9 predicted proteins | sample MGYA00581531_ERZ1699252 | MGnify/ENA primary metagenome ERZ1699252 (study PRJEB42319, sample SAMD00040306) | human oral metagenome | material: saliva | host: Homo sapiens | study: EMG produced TPA metagenomics assembly of PRJDB4115 data set (Metgenomic analysis of...
TGAGACAGGATAATAATAGTTTAGCACATACTACATGGAATTGTAAGTATCATATTGTTTTCGCCCCAAAATATAGACGTCAGATAATCTATGGGAAATACAAAGCAAGTATTGGTCAAATCTTACGATTATTATGTGAAAGAAAAGGTGTTGAAATTCATGAAGCAGAAGCTTGCCCAGATCATATTCACATGTTAGTGAGTATACCACCGAAACTAAGTATTTCTTCATTTATGGGATATTTAAAGGGCAAAAGTAGCTTAATGATATTTGATCGACACGCTAATTTAAAGTATAAATATGGGAATCGCAAATTTTGGTGTCGAGGGTTTTATGTTGATACGGTTGGGCGAAATCAGAAGCGAATTGAAGAATATATTCGTAATCAATTACAAGAAGACGTGATAGCAGATTAGCTCAGTCTTTTTGAGGAGTATGATCCGTTTACAGGTGAGAATAATAAAAGAAAGTAATCTTAAAGAGACCCGCTAGACGGGTCAGCTAGCAAAGGTGGTGCTGAAGGGAAACCATTCGGTAGGCCTTTAGTCCTCGTCCGGTAGCAGAGGCTTTCAGCCGAAGAGCAAGCCACCTGTTCTCACGGGTGGTTTTGACTTGTAAGTGGTATTGAAAGTAATAATTATTTTTCATTTCACAATTGAAATAGTGAATATTGGGTGGTATACTATTACAAATCATAAAAATTATAATAGTTTCAAGTAATAGGGAGCTAGCGATGTTTGGACAAGACTTTGGTCATCGGTTAAGAGAGTTGAGATTAGCACAAGGACTCACTAAAGAAAAATTTTGTGAAGGGGATGAGGTTTTATTAGTACGGCAATTGACACGTATAGAAACAGGGAAGTCTCAACCTAAACTAGAAACCTTAGAGCACTTGGCAAGACATCTGAATATATCTTTATCGGAATTGCTTGGAGAGAGGACTGTAGTCTTAAAGCTACCGGTAGAATACCTCAATCTCAAATACCAATTGATGCATGCGACTAGTCTAGATAAGCCAAATAACCTAATGAAACTAGACGAAAAGCTGGCTAGATTGTTAGGAGATACCTCTTTAGCTGACATCATATCAGAGAAAATGAGAGATGCTATGAAAGAATAGAGCAGGACATACGTGTCCTGTTCTTTTTTTCTAATATGCAGTATATTATATTCATAAGAAGAACTAAAGAATATAACTTATTTCATCGAGATTTTTGAAAATGACACAGTCTAAAATAGAGTATTAAGGAGAATTATTATGAAACCTGCTACAAAACGTTTCACAACTTTAACCGTACTCGCTTTAACTTCCGTTCTATTACTTGGTGCATGTGGTAATAACAAGAAGGAAGCCACATTAACATCGAGCTCTAGTAAGGTTAGTCAGAAAGTGAAATCGACAAAACCATCTTCAAAAGAAAAAGCGAAGAAGTCTGAGCAAAAGACAAAATCTTCTAGTTCAGAAGAAGTCTCAAAAGCAACCTCTGGAGAAAAGGATTCACAACCATCAGCCGGAAATGTTGCTGGATCTGCTCAACAAGAAGTTGCCCCAACAAATCCTAATGAAGAAACAGCTGGAGTAAATCAAGGAACTCCTACAGAACAACCAGCTGCTTCAGCGGAACAAACACCAGCTACCACAGTAGTTGATGCTACGGCAATGGCTAATGGTGATTTCTCTAGTGTTGCTGGTACCTATCAAAATGACCTAGGGGACACAATTACAGTATCCCCATCCGGTAGTGTAACCCGTGTTGGTGCTGAAAGTGGTTATAGTGATACAAGTAGTCAGCTCTTTAATGGTTTTGCTCAAGATGGTGGTTATGTAGCAGGTTTTGCTCATAATGATGGACCAACCAGTGACCCAATTTTCTTTGATAGTAATGGACAGATTCGTTTCGGTTCTGATGCGATATATGGTCGGATGCATGTTTACAATAAATTAGATTAATGGTATTGTCCCTCGGTACTTAAGAAAAGGAAATTACAAGTAGTAAAAGGAGTACGCTTTAAAAATGTCTCAAAAAGAACATGGAGAAGTGAGAAGTACTAGTGGTACCTTAAAGGGGACCTATCACTATTTGGATTCTCCCAGTCCTCATTTGTTTCCGTTTGTCTTTATTAGTAACGTAACAGATAGCCTTCAGATGTTTCGCGTGTGTAAGAATGGTAAGCCAATTGCCTTTCCATTACTTCTACCAAATCAGTATAAAATTGTTTACATTAAGGACTTTCAAAATGTTAGCTCCTGCGATGAGATTACTGTGACTGAACATTTAGAAGAATACATCTATGATGAATCATAGTTAGACTAGATTGATACCTATAGTCAAATCAACCCAGAATGAATTAATTAATCTATTCAGATTTGCTTAATGTGTCAAGGAATTAGATGTAGCAAAAGCCCTCAGGTAGCCCCTTTGGGCTTTTCTTAATCATAGTTATCTGAAAGAATTAGCTATCAATTTTCTACAAAATAAAGTTTAGTAATAATATTGAAATAATTGTAAAAAATATTTCAAAGAGGTATAATAGAAGTATGAAAACGGTTCCAATCTTTATCAAACAGCCTAGAAAGTGAGAGTGATCAAAATGAGAAAGGCATATGTTTTTAAGGAACGTCAACGTTACTCAATACGTAAATATTCTTTTGGAGCTGCATCAGTCTTAATTGGTGCGAGCTTGATGCTTGGTGGGCATGCTTTGGCTCAGGAACAAGCCAATAGCACAGGTTCTATCACAGACTATGAAGTTACTGTAAATAATTCTGAAGCACCCCAAATTGACCAGGCAACTTCAGAAGCTGTTATCGATGTCCTCAATGAACCTGCGTCAAGATCAGAAGCACCAAGACCTAAGCTTGCTAGCAGTGAAGTTGCTTCTTCTGAAGCTAGTAGTGTAGTGTCCAGCGAGGTTGCTTCTTTGGAAGTACCAGCAGAGGTTGCTCATTCTGCATCTGCTGTCGCTTCTGTTTCTAGATCAGAAGTGGCTACTCCACGTTCTGAAGTGTCATCAGTAGCTAGCTCTGAAGTAGTTAGTGAGATTAACCGTTCAGCAACTTCAGAAGTAGCAGAAGTTAGAGGTACTGACCGTGAAGCTGTCGATACTAGTCTTCGTACTGTCTTAACTAATGCTAGTCAGCCAGGTGTAGATGGTCCTGTGACTGCTGATGGCTCTCTTGATATCCCATCGAACGGTACCTATTATTTCCGTCGCACAACTGAAATTCGTACAGCTCCAATCATGGATATCAAACCTACTTTCGTCTTTAGTGCAGGCGACCATGTTATCTATGATAAGGTCTTGAAGAAAGATAATCACCAATGGATTTCTTACATTGGTTACGATTATGAACGCTACTACGCTGATATCGCAGCTTTGAAGGCCGAAAACACTAGTAGCACTACTGAAGCGACTAGAGATGAAACTATCCCTGAACGTGGTACTTATTACTTCACTAAACCTGCAGATGTGAAGAACCAACCTAGCTTGACTGCCAAGACTGAGTTCAATTTTGATCCAGGCATGTCAGTCAACTACGATAGATCTTTGCTTGCGGACAACCACCGTTGGATTTCTTATACTTCGTACAGTGGTACTCGTCGTTATGTCGACCTAGGTGCTGTTGCAGAGGCTGTAGCTAAACCAAGAGGCGATATCGCTATTGAAAGTCATGACAATGGTGACTTTAGTGTAGTTATCAGTAATGTTTCAGACCAAAACGGTGTCCTCGGGGTATCTGTTCCAATCTGGTCTGAAAAGAATGGCCAAGATGATATCATTTGGTACAATGCAACTCGTCTTAACAATGGCAACTACAAGGTTAACGTCAGTCTAAGTGACCATAAGAATGAACGTGGTCTCTACAATGTTCATCTTTACTATGTTGAAACTAATGGTAAATTAGTTGGTGTGGGTGGCACAGCTTACACAGTTCCTGCCAAGGTTGAAGAAACGCATACAACTACTAGCTATAGCCTTCCTGACTCAGGAACTTACACCTTCAAAGAACGCACTGGCATTAAGGCAGAACCTCGTGTGGCAAGTCCAGAGTTAGCCTACTACGATGCTGGTATGTCAGTCAACTACGACAAGATTGTCAGTGGTGATGGTTACCAATGGCTTTCTTACCTCAGCTACAATGGCAACCGCCGTTATGTAGCTGTGGCAAAACTTGCTCAACAAGAAAGCAAACCAAGTGGCACTATCAGTATTGAAAACCTCTCTAACCTTGGTTTCGACGTTCATATCACTAATGTTTCTGGTGGTGACAAGGCTATCCAAGGTGTGAGTGTTCCAGTTTGGACAGCTAAAGACGGCCAAGATGATCTTGTATGGCACCAAGCCGACAGACAAAGTGATGGTAGCTACAAGGTTCGCATCAATGTTAACGACCATAAGGCCGAAGCAGGCGAATACATTGTTCATCTCTACTATGTTCAAGATGGTAAAATGGTAGGTATCGGAGGCACTAGCACAACTGTTCCAGTTCAAAATGCAACCCGACACAACCTTCCAGCTTCAGGTTCATACACCTTTACCGCTCGTACTGGCATTAAGGCAGAACCTCGTGTGGCAAGCCCAGAGTTGGCCTACTACGATGCTGGTATGTCAGTCAACTATGACAAGATTGTCAGTGGTGATGGTTATGAATGGCTTTCTTACCTCAGCTACAATGGTAACCGACGTTATGTAGCTGTGGCTAAACTTGCTCAACAAGAAAGCAAACCAAGCGGTACTATCAATATTGAAAACCTCTCTAACCTCGGTTTTGACGTTCATATCACTAATGTTTCTGGTGGTGACAAGGCTATTCAAGGCGTAAGTGTTCCAGTTTGGACAGCTAAAGACGGCCAAGACGACCTTGTATGGCACCAAGCTAGCAGACAAAGTGATGGTAGCTACAAGGTTCGTGTCAATGTTAGTGACCATAAGGCTGAAGCAGGTGAATACATTGTCCATCTCTACTATGTCCAAGATGGTAAAATGGTAGGTATCGGAGGCACTAGCACAACTGTTCCAGTTCAAAATGCAACTCGCCACAACCTTCCAGCTTCAGGTTCATATACCTTTACCGCTCGTACTGGCATCAAGACTCAACCTTTGGTAGCCAATCCAGATGTTAGCTACTATGATTCAGGCATGTCAGTCAACTATGACAAGGTTGTCAATAATGACGGCTATACATGGCTTTCTTATCTCAGCTATTCAGGACATCGTTTCTATGTGGCTATCGCACCAACGAGTGTGACTAAACCTGTAGAACAACCTGTTCAACCAAGCACACCATCATCTGGTACCTATACTTTCAAGGAACGCTCTAGTATTAAAGCAGAACCAAGTGTAGCGAGTCCAGAGTTGGCTTACTATGATGCTGGTATGTCCGTTAACTATGACAGATTGGTGACCACAGATGGTCACACATGGCTCTCTTATGTTAGTTATGGAGGCAACCGCCGTTACATTGCTATTGATGGTAAGGCAACAGCAGTTGCTCAACCAACAAGTCCAAGCCTAGCTGCAACTGGTACTTATACCTTTACCAAACCTAGCTCTATCAAAGCTCAACCAAGTGTTGCTAGTCCAGAGTTAGCCTACTATGATAAAGGCATGTCTGTTCACTATGACAAGGTCCTTACAGCTGATGGCCACACCTGGTTGTCTTATGTAACCTATAGCGGTGCAAGACGCTATGTAGATATTTCTTAAGAGTTGTAACATCACTCTCTTTTGAGGGTGGTGTTTTTTTAGTTTCAAGAGTTGAATCAATATATTGTTCAATATGCTTTAGAAACATTTGCTGTAAATTAGCGAAAGTTATAAAATCAAGGTGAAAGTATAGGATTCGTTCTATGAGTAACTAGCATCTTAAGTTATAGAATAAGGATGTTGTAATTAGAGGTGTTCAATTATGTTAGATATTTTTGTTTTAGAAGAAGATTATTTTCAACAAGCTCGTCTTGAGGATGCTATCCACAAGTCTAAACAAATATATATTTTAAGAATTGGGAAGGTTGATTTATACGATAAACCCAATCAATTATTAGAGCGTATTACGGAAAGGGGCTCACATTTACTGTTTTTTCTAGATATTGGATCTGACAGTGATGTCGAAGGGGGAATATTGGTTGCTCAACAGATTCGTGAGCGAGATCCGTATGCAAGTATTGTTTTCATCACAGCACATCCCGAACTCCTACCTTCAACCTTTCAGTATCGCTTAGCTGCACTTGATTTTATTGACAAGAATTTGCCTGATATTGAATATGAAGATAGGATTATTTCTGATATTGGATTAGCACTTTCTAAAAATGGTCTGAGCCAAATAGAGTGTGCTTTTACTATAGATACAAAGAATGCAACTATACAAGTTCCTTTTCATAAGATTCTCTATTTTGAAACATCTCCAACGGTTCATAAGGTAATTCTTCATACAACAGAAGAGCAAATTGAGTTCTATGGTCAATTATCAAAAGTTGTAAAACAAGATTGCAGACTATATAAATGCCATAAATCATTTGTTGTAAATCCCGAAAACATTGTGAGATTGGACAAAGAATTAGGTGTTATTTATTTTGAAAACGGAGAGTCATGCTTGGTTTCGAAAGCTAAACAAAAAGAGATTGTTGCTAAGATGCTTGTTCCAAAATCCATGGCAGTTTGATGTATATAGTATTTTTATTTTAAATGTTATTTTCTGATTATGACGAAAAAACGACTGTTTATGACTTCAATGAAAAATTTAGCTTTCTATATATTATAATAATCTCGTAAATTATCAGAAAAGGAATCTCACTCATGAAAAATACAAGTAAACTCATTGGTATCCTATCAGCTCTAATTGTAGTTATCCTTGCTGTCTTCTTGGTGACTAAGTTTAATAGTCATGAGTCGGCGCGTGTTAGCACAAGTAGTAGCCCAGCTAAAACGGTTAAGAAATCATCTTCAAGCTCAAGCAAAGCTGTTAAGAAGGATAAGAAATCAGCTCAATCATCAACTTCAGCAGTTTCAAATGAAGAAAATGACAATCAGGCTTCAGCAGTAGCACCTAAAGCTTCTTCTCAAGAACAAGCTCAAGCAGGAACTGCAGATGGCGGACAAGTGGCTGAAGCAGCAGCTGGATCAGACAAGGTTAAATCTGAAAAGAATACAAATAATAGTCAATCATCGCTTGACTTTGGTGCCCTTGATAATGGTGATATTAGCTCTCTTGTGGGAACTTGGACTAATGCGAATGGTGAATCAGTTACAATTAACGCTGATGGTACAATTATTAAAAACTCAACAGGTTATACTGCTCAATTGAAGCCTCAAAGAGTTTCAGATAATATTTTTTATGCAGGAGTATTCTCAGATACAAGCTCAGCTGCATTGAGAGCGATTTCTGGAGGTAGTAACGGCTCTGATTACCTTGTTATTGGTCAAGACCAAACTGCTGAAGGTTTCCCTTATTATCGTAACTAGTACGAAAAAAGATTGCTATTTATGAACTGCACCCCAAAAGTTAGACAGATAAAATCTAACTTTGTGGGGTGTTTTTTAATTGATTGAAGTGAAAAATGTTACAAACTATTGTCTTTTTTGTAACAAAAATGTAAAATAAGTAAAGAGAACAATAAATCTCATTTTGAATAAATAAGAGAGGTTCATTTATTAAAGAAATGCTCTAACTTAGAATTTCTCTTAAGATTATGCCAAAGGAAGTTATGCCATGCTTAACATCTATGTTTTAGAGGATCATTTTATCCAACAAAATCGTATTGAAGAGGTTATTCATACGATTCTTAAGAAAAATAACATTAAAGTGGGCGACTTTGAGGTTTTTGACAAACCCAATCAACTGTTAGACTTTATTACCGAGCGAGGGTCTCATCAGCTCTTTTTCCTAGACATTCAGATTAAAGACGATACTAAAAAAGGCTTGGAAGTTGCAAAGCAGATTCGCAAGAGTGACCCCTATGCCAATATTGTTTTCTTCACGACTCATTCAGAGTATCTTCCCTTAACTTTTCAATACCAATTGGCAGCTCTAGACTTTATTGATAAGTCTTTGGAGGGTGAGGACTTTCAAAAGCGTCTGGAAAGTATTATCTTATTAACCTGCAAAAAGATACAGAGTCAGAATCCAGAAGACGCTTTTCGGATTGAGAATGTTAAGACCGTTATTCAGGTTCCCTTTCATGATATCTTGTACTTTGAGACCTCGGATATCGTCCACAAGGTTATCCTTTATACTAAAGAGGAGCAGATTGAGTTTTATGGCAGTCTCTCTCAAATTGAAAAGAGTGACCCTAGACTGTTTAAATGTCATAAGTCCTTCCTAGTTAATCCAGAAAATATCATCAAATTAGATAAAAGTACGGGGACGGTCTATTTTGAAAATGGTGGCGTTTGCTATGTTTCAAAGTTGAAACTAAAGAAATTACTTGAGAGAATTAGCCTATGACAGCGATTAATTTTGTGTTGGATAATCTAGACTTTTTAGCGGAGATTATCCTCTTTATTCTCATTTATCAATACATTACCTCCGAGAAGATAAAGCTAAGATGGTATATCATCATCCCCTTGATTATCCGATTTTTGTTTGTGCTTTCTCCAGTCCTATCCTATGTTTTAGGGCATGCCTTCTTGGTTGTTTATTCCCTCTACAGAAATCGTTATGGTAATAGGTTATTAGATATTTTCTATAGCTTGTTTCCAATCGTCATAGAAAGTCTTGTTCACAATCTTATTATTTATGGGATTGCCTTAGTCATCAATCGACATTATCTGATTGTGCTGAATCATTTTCATTTAAACCTTGTCACTGAGTTGCTAGTCTTTCCTGTGTTTTGGTTAATCATTAAGACCTTAAAAGTAGATTTCAAAGCGCTGAACTATGGTTTTAGAAAGTCATTTTCAAAGTACTTTTTATTGCTTATAGATATATCAATGTTATCTTATGCCCTCCTTCTCCAATATATTACCTTTTTTGTGCAACAGATCCCTGGAGGAAGAGATTGGCATGTTTATCTCGTGGTGACCTATGCTTTACTCTTTCTTGCGACCCTTGTTTACATTAATGCGACTTTCAGCGAAAGACTAAAAGAAGAAGTCCTACTCCAAAAAGATAGGCAAATGAGTGATTTGGCTCATTATAGTCAACAAATCGAGCAACTCTATACTGATCTTCGTCGATTTAGGCATGATTACTTAAATATCTTGTCTAGTATCAAATATGGCATTGACTCCAAAGATATAGCTATCATTTCCGATATCTACGATAACATCCTTGAAAAAACAAAGACTCGGATTGAGGGGAAACAGTACGAAATTGCCAACTTGATTAATATTAAAGATGAAGCCGTTAAAGGTGTCTTGGCTAGTAAAATCTTGGAAGCACAAGACCAGTCTATTACCGTTCACCTTGAGGTCAGCGACGTCTTTGAAGTATCGAGGATGGAATTGTTGGATTTCATAACAGTGCTATCCATTTTTTTGGATAATGCTATTGAGGCTAGTTTGGATAGCATTACTAAAGAAGTAACCATTGCTCTTATCAGTAGCGATACAAAGGTAGTAATAGTAGAGAATACCATTGCTCAAGAATCTATCAATACAGTCGGCATCTTTAAACTTGGTCGCTCAAGTAAAGGAGAAGGACGTGGTATAGGTTTGTCCACTGTTCGAGAGATTTTAGGGAAGTATCCTAATTGTTCTTTGTCAACACAATCTAAAGACTATCGTTTTAAACAGACACTAAAAATAGAAGATGTGGTCTGATTATGACGGAAAAAACACCGTTTATGACTTCAATGAAAAATTTAACTGTCTATATATTATAATAACCTAGTAAATTATCAGAAAAGGAATATCACTCATGAAAAATACAAGTAAACTCATTGGTATCCTATCAGCTCTAATTGTAGTTATCCTTGCTGTCTTCTTAGTGACTATGTTTAATAGTCATGAGTCGGCGCGTGTTAACACAAGTAGTAGCCCAGCCAAGACGGTCAAGAAATCATCTTCAAGCTCAAGTAAAGCTGTTAAGAAGGATAAGAAAACAGCTAAATCATCATCTTCAGCAGTTTCAAATGAAGAAAATGACAATCAGGCTTCAGCAGTAGCACCTAAAGCTTCTTCTCAAAAACAAGCCCAAGCAGGAACTACAGATGGTGGACAAGTGGTTGAATCTACAACACCAGCTTCTCAAGTTGGAGGAGTTGAAGGTGGTCGAGGTGCATGGACAGCAACTTCTGGAACATTGACACTTGATGAGGAAACACCTGTTTATGCTGCTCCAGATAAAGATAGCGGAGCAGTTTCTACACTTCCTGCCGGAGATGTTGACTGGGATAAATATGAAATTTTACCTGATGGAAACTGGTATAGTTTTGTTAAGAATGGCCAACGTTATTATATTTCATATTCAGATGTAGGACATTGATAAATGATTTAAAAAGCAAACATGATAACTCGTATAAAGTTATCATGTTTTTTATGTTTCCCTCTACTTTTCCTAACAAAATTACGAATAAATAAGTATGGCTTGCTTCGGCTTTCGATTATGACAAAAATCGGACAGTTTATGATTTAAGTGGGAACAAGCCAAATAAATTTGGTATACTAATGGGTAAGTGAGAAATATTTAGTAATATTCTGTAAAGTACTTGTAATATTTGTCACCGAGTGTTACAATCAACCTGTAACATCAATTCGATAGAGAGAATAATTGATATGAAACGAGAAAAATTTTTACACGAACAACAACGTTTTTCCATTCGTAAATATTCATTTGGGGCAGCATCAGTTCTTTTAGGAGCTAGTTTGGTCTTTGCGGGGCAAGCTTTGGCTGATGAGCATCATGAGGTTTCAACACCTTCAGATGCTTCTTTGCGTGCTATCTCAGATAGTGATGCTGTGACAGCAGCTGATATTTTCAGTGGTGTAGCAACAGATGGGGCAGCGTCAAGTGAGAAAGCTAGCCAAGTCTCAACAACTAGTCAAACCGCCAGTGAAACTGCCACTAGCGAGGCTACGAGTGAAGTGAGTGCTAGTACCTCACAAGTAGCAGATAAAACTTCTGAATCAACAGTTGCCAGCTCAGAAGCCACAAGTGGTACAAATACTTCGTCTGAAACAGCTACTAACTTTGATGTATCTGCCTTAACGAGAGCAGCTGTCAATACTAGTTTGGTGAGCCAACCGGCTACAACTACAGCAAGCGACCTCCCAAGCCAAGGAACTTATGTCTACAAGGAACGTACAGAGGTTAAGAATCAACCTAAGGTTTCTGCCAAGGCTGAATTTTATGTAAATCCAGGGGATAGCGTCTTTTACGATCAAGTCGTGACAGCTGATGGTTACCAATGGATTAGCTACAAATCATACTCTGGTGTGCGTCGTTATGCTCCAGTGAAACCAGTGGCAGCTGGTAGTGGTAACGGTAATAGTGGTAATGGGGATGGCAAACCTTCTAATGGCGCTCAAGCCACAACAGGTGCTTTGAATATCCCAGCGACAGGAACTTACTACTTTACACGTGACACAAATATTAAGAAGGAACCAAAAGCAGATCTCAAACCTACTTTTGTTTTCGGCAAGGGTGACCATGTCATCTATGATAAAGTTTTGACAGCTGATAATCACCAATGGATTTCTTACCTTGGTTATGACTATGTTCGCTATTATGCCGATATTGCGACTTTGACACCAGCCAAAGCTGAAACACCAACTGTTAAACCAACAGAAACTAATCAAGCAAAACCAGAAACTACTGGTGCTGAAAAGCTTCCAGCAAGTGGTACTTATAATGTGACACGTAGCTTGAATGTTAAAAACGAACCTAAGGCTTCTGCAGATACACTTTACACCTTGGAAAAAGGCTACAAAGTGAACTATGACAAGGTATTGACTGCGGATAACCACCAATGGATTTCTTACATTAGTTACAGTGGTACACGTCGTTATGTGGATATTGCGGCTTTGAAAACGACTGAGTCTAAACCGGTGGCTCCTAAAGATGGGGTTAAACCTGCTCCAAAACCTGAACTTACGCCAGAGAAAACTACTGATAATTCAGAAGTGACAGAAGTACTTGAAATCCCAGACAAAGGGACTTATCACTTTAAGAAAACTGCTAATGTGAAATCTGAACCTAAAGTTTCCTCTAAGACTGAATTTACTTTCGAAGATGGTGATTCCTTGTCATATGATAAGGTTATGTTGGCAGATGGTCACCAATGGATTTCTTACAAGAGTTTTAGTGGTGCTCGTCGCTATGTTGATATTGCTAAAGTAGAGGTTAGTCAAGACAAAGCTGGTACTACAACAAGCGAGTCAGATCTTAAACCAAACCAACCGGTTGCTTCAGAGAATGTTAAACCAGTAGATAATAAGCCTATGGAAACCAAACCAGTCGATAAACCGGCTGAAAAACCAGCAGTGACAGGAGCTGATAAACTTCCTTCAAGTGGGCGTTACAACTTTACTAAGACTGTAGATGTTAAGGACGAACCAAAGGTGTCAGCCAAGACTGAGTTTGTTTTTATGAATGGCGATTCTGTCTTTTATGATAAGGTTTTGACAGCGGACAATCATCAATGGATTTCTTATGTCAGCTACAGTGGTAAACGTCGTTATGTTGATGTTGCGACTGTGAAAGTAACAACAAACAAGCCAGTTGAGTCTAAACCGACTGAAAATAAACTTACCGGTAAGCTTAACATTGAAAATATGACTGAAAATGGCTTTGATGTGGTTATTACTGAGGTTTCAGGTGCTGGTAAGGCTATCCAGGAAGTACTTGTTCCTGTCTGGTCTGACAAAGACGGTCAAGACGACCTCAAATGGCCATCTGCAAGTAAACAAGCAGATGGTAGCTACAAGACACATGTATCTATCAGCGATCACAAGAATAATCGTGGTGATTACACTGTCCACCTCTACTATAAGATTGATGGTAAACTTCAAGGTGTTGGTGGCACTCATACCAGTGTTCCAGTTCTTCAAGATCTTAGCCACCAATTGACCAATAACGGTTCTTACTACAGTGTTCGTGGTAAATACGATGATATTATCATTGTCAATAAAAAACATGGTCTTTCTAAGGACTATAACCCAGGTGAGAATCCTACAGCTAAGGCGGCTTTTGTTCGTCTTCGTGACGATATGATTAACCAAGGTTTGAATGTTGGACGTTCATACAGTGGTTTCCGTTCTTATGACTATCAAAAGACTCTTTACGATAACTATGTTAGCCGTGATGGTCAGGCAGCTGCGGACCGTTACTCAGCTCGTCCTGGATATAGTGAACATCAAACTGGTTTGGTCTTTGATTTGACCGATAAATCTGGTAATTTGCTTGAAGATTCACGTGCTAGCCAATGGCTTAAAGACAATGCACATAACTATGGCTTTATCGTGCGTTTCCAAGCAGGTAAGGAAGCTTCAACTGGCTACATGCCAGAAGCATGGCACATCCGCTATGTGGGTAAAGAAGCTAAAGACATCCACGATTCAGGTTTGAGTTTGGAAGAATACTTCGGTATCGAAGGTGGCGATTATGCTGCTAGCAGCAAACCTGCTGAAAGTAAATCAGCCACTACAGGTGCTATCAACCTTCCAGCGACAGGAACTTATACCTTTACAGGTCGTGCGTCAATCAAGGCGGAAGCTAAGGTTTCAAGCCCAGAGTTGGCCTACTATGACAAAGGTATGAGTGTAAACTATGATAAGATTGTCACAGCTGATGGTCGTCAATGGCTTTCATATGTAACAGCAAGTGGTAACCGTCGTTATGTTGATATTGCAGCGGCCAAGGCAGAAGCTAAGCCAGAAACAAAACCAGTTGCGAAACCAGCGAATAACCCAAGTCTCCCAGAATCAGGCACTTATACTTTCACAGGTCGTGCGTCAATTAAGGCAGAAGCTAAGGTTTCAAGTCCAGAGTTGGCCTACTATGACAAAGGTATGAGTGTTAACTACGATAAGGTTCTCACAGCCGATGGCCGTCAATGGCTTTCATACGTGACAGCAAGTGGTAACCGTCGTTATGTTGATATTGCAGTAGCTAAGACAGAAGTAAGTCAACCAGCCGCAAAACCAAGTCTCCCAGAATCAGGTCGTTATACCTTCACAGGTCGTGCGTCAATCAAGGCAGAAGCTAAGGTTTCAAGTCCAGAGTTGGCCTACTATGACAAAGGTATGACTGTTAACTATGATAAGGTTCTCACAGCCGATGGTCGTCAATGGCTCTCATATGTAACAGCAAGTGGTGCTCGTCGTTACGT
>ERZ1699252.77-NODE-77-length-13784-cov-2.077396_pt1 | contig 13784 bp, 16 predicted proteins | sample MGYA00581531_ERZ1699252 | MGnify/ENA primary metagenome ERZ1699252 (study PRJEB42319, sample SAMD00040306) | human oral metagenome | material: saliva | host: Homo sapiens | study: EMG produced TPA metagenomics assembly of PRJDB4115 data set (Metgenomic analysis of...
TCATCAAGGACCACACTAATCCAGTAACGTTTATTCATATGAAAGGCTGGATAAAGTCCCTTTTGTGAAAGCAAATCAGCTACTTGGTTATGTTTGATGTTGACTGCTTCCACTTGTCCTTCTCTACTCTTTTCCAGCTTACCCCAAGAAATTTTCATCCAGACGGCATACCACTTTTGATTTCCTTCGTGTCTTAACACTGCTGTATCAGGCGATTTCTCCCACAGATACTCCAACTGATTACCATACTTTTCCTGAATCTGAGCCATGATACGCTTAGTCTGAGGACAGATAAAATCCTGTACCTCAAAACAAGCCTTCCGAATCTGGTAGAGAATCTCCAGACAAGCCTCACGGACACTTGCAACAAAACTTCCTGTCATACTTTCCATATGAACTTGAGGATAGAGGTCGCCCATTTCCTGATCAAAGACCTGAAAATACACATTATCAGCAGTGATGGACACAGTCATGACAAAGTCACCTTGCAAAATCTGGCAACTATAGGTCCAGACTCCACTATTTTCTACAAAACCAAAAGCATGAGCCTTTTCTTGATTAAACTGATAGGATTTAAAAATTTCAAACATAAGTGAAAACTGCTACCCAAAGCTAGCAGTTCCTTTCTATTTTTTAAAAGACAACCTTGGTTCCATGCAATTGTATCACACCTAGCTGGTCGATAAAGGTTTGACGGTTGTCCAAGTCAATCCCCCCACCTGGTAGAATTTCAATTTTACCTTTAGCATGTTCCAAAATTCTGTGATAGTGAGCAAAACGTTTCTCTAGTGAATCTCCAGACACACCAGCACGAGTTAGGATACGAGTAACTCCAGCTTGACTAAGCCAGTCAATAGCTTCCAGTTGATCATCGTCACTCAATTCATCAAAGGCCATGTGAAAGACAATTTCCATCCCTTTTGATGCCGCAATTAACTTTTCAAGATTAGGCTTATCCAACTTCTTCTCACCAGTTAAAGCCCCAAATACAACTCCTTGACTTCCAGCCTGAGCAGCCAACCGAATGTCTTCTAGCATAATTGCAATTTCTAGTTCATTATAGACAAAGTCGCCACCACGTGGACGAATCATGGTCATGATGGTCGAATCGTAGTTAGCTGCCAATTCAACCGCTGCCTTGTTCACTCCATAGCTGGGCGTTGTTCCACCAACTGCTAGATTGTCACAGAGTTCGATTCGACGAGCTCCAGCCTGCATCGCTTTTTCAAGCAAGGTCACATTTTCAGCACAAAATTCGTAAATCATTTGATTCTCCTTGATTATTACTTCGAATTTATTATATCATATTATTGTAAATATTCTTTTATTTATATCAAGGAAAATAGTTACTATTTTTTATTCTTTGTCCGGAATGACCTTGAAGAGATAATAAGTGATAAAGATAGTCAAGGCTCCTAGACCAATTTTGACTGGTAAGAGAGGGGCAAAGTAAATAGAAATTCCCATCAAGATGTAGATAGATACGATAATTTTTTTCTTACGTTCACGCGCAATAGACTTGGTCTCGCGAAAATCAGCTACATATGCTTGATAGAGCTTGGTATGATAGAGCCAGTCTTCGAAACGCTTGGAACTTCTAGAGAAACAAGCAATAGACAGCAAAAGAAAGGGAGTTGTAGGCAACAAGGGTAAAACAACCCCAACAATAGCCAAAGCTAGTGATAAAAAACCAATTATCAGATAGATAAGACGCATAACTTCTCCTAGTTAATACTCTTCGAAAATCTCTTCAAACCACGTCAGCGTCGCCTTACCGTAGGTATGGTTACTGACTTCGTCAGTCTTATCTGCAACCTCAAAGCAGTGCTTTGAGCAACCTGCGGCTAGTTTCCTAGTTTGCTCTTTGATTTTCATTGAGTATAAAAAGCCTCTTCCCGAGGGAAAGAGGACTAAATCTTATTGATGAACAGCTTGGGCTGCTGTGATAAGGGTCAACTTGTAAACATCATCAGCATTACATCCACGAGAGAGGTCGTTAACTGGCTTGTTCAAACCTTGCAAAACAGGTCCTACAGCCGCAAAGCCACCAAGACGTTCAGCCATCTTGTAGCCAATATTTCCTGCTTCGATACCTGGGAAGATGAAGACATTTGCTTGACCAGCTACCGTACTTCCAGGAGCTTTCAGAGCTGCAGTTTCTGGAACAAAGGCTGCATCAAATTGCAACTCACCATCGATTTCAAGGTCAGGACGCAAGTCGTGAGCAATTTTAGTTGCTTCTACAACCTTATCAACGCTTTCACCAAAACCTGAACCCTTAGTAGAATAACTTAGCATAGCAATTTTAGGCTCGATGCCAAACATCTTAGCTGTAATTGCTGAGTTGATTGCAATTTCAGCCAAAGCTTCCGCGTCTGGATTGATATTGATGGCACAGTCCCCAAAGAGGTAACGTTCTGTACCACGAACCATGAGGAAGGCACCTGAAGTACGAGTTACATTTGGACGAGTTTTGATGATTTGAAGGGCTGGACGTACTGTTGAAGCTGTTGAGTGAATAGCTCCAGACACCATTCCATCAACCAAGCCCAAGTAAACCAACATAACACCAAAATAGTTGACATCTTCAACCAAAACCTTGCGTGCATCTTCTTCAGACATTTTGCCCTTGCGACGTTCTACCAAGGCAGCAACCATTTCTTCAAATTTATCGTAGTGTTGAGGATCAATGACTTCATAACCGTCCTCGATACCTTCGATTTCAAGATAAATTTTAATTTTTTCAGGATTTCCAAGCAAAACAGGAATCACTTCTGTTTCTTTTACCAGGCGTTTAGTCGCTTGAAGAATACGAGGTTCTTCCCCTTCAGGGAGAACGATACGAGCATTTTTACCAACCAAGTTGGCTTTGAGACTTTCAAAAACTTCCATGAGTTTTCTCCTTTAAGATAATAATTATACTCTGAAACAGTTTTTATAGAGTATTAGTTGATAACTGAGTAATAAGGTTACTGAAATCATCCGGCAAGGAACTTTCTAACTGCAAGTCTTGCTCTAAAAATGGATGATAAAAAGATAGGTAATGGCAATGAAGGGCTTGGCGCTGAATTCCATCGTCTAGACTACCACCGTACAAGTCATCTCCCAACAAAGGAAAACCAATATGAGAAAAATGGACTCGGATTTGGTGGGTTCGACCAGTATGCAGGCGAATGTCTACCAAATGAATATTCCCATAAGATGCTACAATCTTATATGATGTATGGGCATACTTTCCACCTTTAGCCACCCGTCTAGTGATAATAGAGTTTTCATCACGCGCAATCGGAGCAATAATTTCCCCCTCTGACTCCAAATATCCATCTCCTTTAACGAGGGCAAAGTAGCGTTTTTCAATGGATTTTTTCTGCAACTGCTTGTCTAATCGTGCATGGGCATAGCCGTGCTTGGCAAAGAGCATCAAGCCAGAAGTGTCCCTATCTAGTCTGGTTACAATGTGAACCTGCTGATTTTCATAGTCTTGCTTGACGTAGTAACCCTTGATAAAATTAGCGATTGTATTGGAGTGATTGACACTAGGAATAGAAGCCACTCCATAGGGTTTATTTAAGACTAGAAAATGGTCATCCTCATAGAGAATATCCAGTGGGCGCTCGATTGCTTCCAGAGTTTCAAAGCCTTCCTCGGCGGGAATATCGATGATAACTCGGTCTCCAATATCCAATAGATAAGTTGCATTTTGAGGTTGGTCATTGACCAGAATAGCTCCGCCTCGAAACTTAATCTTGGCCAGAAGTCCCTTAGAAACCTCGTGCTTTTTTAAGAAGGTCTTAACCTTGACATGTTCATCTGCGATAAATTCAAACCTCATTCGTCCACCTCGCCAATAAAAGCATCCTTAACGCGGTTCCAAAAACTGGTATGGCTCGGTGAGGCGACAAAGTGAATCTTATGATGGTCGATTTGATACTCAATTCGCTCAATATTGCGGAAGGAATAAACGCTATTGTCAACCGAAATAGTATGATAATCGTTTCTCGTTGGGATGAGTTCAATCTTATCCTTCTTAGGCACAATAATGGAAGAGCCCAGCGTTCGATAGACACGATTGTTAAGGCTGGCAATTTCCGTTAATTGCAAAGCTTCAATGGTAGGGTGTAAAACAGCTCCACCAAGCGACTTGTTATAGGCTGTACTACCAGTCGGTGTCGAAACTGTTAGCCCATCTCCACGAAAACGTTCAAAGTGGACACCGTTAATCACAACATCCGCCACCATGGTTCGATCAGACCTGCGGATACTGGCTTCATTTAGTGCTCTAAAAATCTTCACTTCACCATTTTCAAGAAAGACCTTTACATTTAGAACAGGGTAAGAGACTCTTGCTCCGGTATCTAGCTGCAAATTAGTCACTAGCTTGTCCAACTCAAAATCACGGTAGTCCGTATAGAAGCCCAAATGTCCAGTGTGAACACCAATGAAGCGGACCTTGTCAAGCTGATTTTCGTACTTATGAAAGGCCGACAAGAGCATGCCATCCCCACCAATGGAGATGACAATATCCGGATTGGTATCATTGAGTATAAACTGATTTCTCTTCAAACGATCTCGCAATTCATACAAAACCCTTTGACTCTGCGGTTTTCTATTAGCTATCAGGTCAATTCGTTTACCTGTATTCTTCATCTGTATCGTCACTGTTTCCTACACCATCATTTAATTTTCTACTCAAAGGATCAAAAAGTGCCTGGGCTTCTTGGATATCATCACGAATTTTACCCATTTCTTCATCCAACTGATGGGCAATTTTAGCAGTAATTTCCAATCGCTTCTTAATCTCCTCTGGGAAATCCCCTTGGTACTTGTAGTTGAGAGAATGTTCTATCGTTGCCCAGAAATTCATGGCCAAGGTACGAATTTGAATTTCCGCCAAAATGGTCTTGGCTCCATTGATGGTGTCAACCATATATTCTACTACCACATGATAGGAACGGTAGCCTGAAGCCTTTCGATGAGTAATGTAATCTCGCTCCTGTATGATCCGCATATCCTGACGCTTGCGCAAAATAGCCACAACTTCTTGGACGTCATCTACAAACTGGACCATCACACGCAAACCAGCAATATCCTGTAAATCGTGTTCTAAGGTCGCATAAGTAATACCACGTCGAACCATTTTTTCCTTGATACTTTCAATTGGCTTGACTCGACCAGTCACAAACTCAATCGGAGAATGCTTATTTTGCTTGCGATATTGCTTACGAATACCACGTAGTTTAATCTTTAACTCACCAACAGCTTGAATGTAAGGATCTAGAAATTCTTCCCATTCTAAGGTCATATATTCTCCCTTGTTCTCATATTATCCTTCAAAAATATCTTTGATTTTTTCTCCAGATTCATATACAATAAATACAATGCTTATTATACCATAAATCCGCTTTCAACGATAAAGAAAAGGTAAGAAAAATGAAACATTTAGAAATTGAATTGAAAACACTCTTGAAAAAAGATGAATACAATCATCTAAAAGACCAGTTCACTGGTATCACTCCTGTTCTTCAAAAAAATTACTACATCGACACGCCTAATTTTGAACTGCGAGAAAAGAAAGTTGCTATGCGCATTCGAACTTTTGAAGACTGGGCAGAATTGACACTCAAAGTCCCACAAAGTATTGGAAACATGGAATACAATCAAAAATTACAACTAAAAGATGCTGAAAACTATCTGAGCAAGAAAGAACTTCCTCAAGGGCTAGTACTGGATGAATTGGCGAAACATGGTATTAAAACTAGTGAATGGCAGATCCTTGGTTGTCTAACGACACTTCGCTATGAAATGAAAACAGCTATTGGTCTCATGGCACTGGATGAAAGTCAGTACTTTGATATTACAGATTACGAATTAGAGCTTGAAGTTGAGAATCACGAGCAAGGGAAACATGATTTCCAGCAATTTTTAGAGGAAAATCAGATTGCTTATCAAAAAGCTCCCTCAAAATTGGTTCGATTTGTCAAAAGCATGAAAAATAGCTGAAATAATCTCTATTTTTTGGTAAAATAGAAAAGATAAAATACAAAAATCCCAGTTCATATAGGCTAGGCAGATATGGCTAGGATTTAAAAAGTTTACAGAGGACGGTCTATAATGTCAGATAGAAAAAACATGAAACTTTTCGCACTCAACTCTAACCAAGAGATTGCACAGAAAATTGCTCAAGCTGTTGGTGTCCCACTTGGAAAACTATCATCACGTCAATTTTCAGATGGAGAAATCCAAGTAAATATCGAAGAAAGTGTCCGTGGTTATGATGTTTACATCATCCAATCAACAAGTTTCCCTGTTAACAACCACCTAATGGAATTGTTGATCATGGTCGACGCTTGTGTGCGCGCAAGTGCCCACAGCATCAACGTTGTTCTTCCATATTTTGGCTATGCACGTCAAGACCGCATTGCTTCACCACGTGAGCCACTTACAGCTAAACTAGTTGCTAATATGCTGGTTAAGGCTGGAGTTGACCGTGTCCTTACGCTTGATTTGCACGCTGTTCAGGTTCAAGGTTTCTTTGATATTCCTGTCGATAACCTCTATACAGTTCCCCTATTTGCAAAACATTACTGCGATAAGGGCCTACTTGGTTCAGATGTTGTTGTCGTTAGCCCTAAAAATTCAGGTGTGAAACGCGCTCGCAGTTTGGCTGAATATCTTGATGCTCCTATCGCCATTATCGACTACCCTCAAGACGATGCAACTCGTAACGAAGGTTATATCATTGGTGATGTTGAAGGTAAAAAAGCTATCTTGATTGACGATATTTTAAATACTGGACGTACCTTCTCTGAAGCTGCTAAAATCGTTGAACGTGAAGGGGCTACAGAAATTTATGCTGTTTCTAGCCACGGTCTCTTCGTCGAAGGAGCTGCTGAACTTCTTGACAATACTAATATTAAAGAAATTCTTGTGACTGATTCAGTAGCAACAAAAGAAAAAACTCCTAAAAACGTATGCTACATCACTGCTAGTGAGTTAATTGGTGATGCCATCGTCCGTATCCACGAAAGAAAACCAGTCAGCCCACTCTTTGCCTACAACAAAAAGAAATAAGGTGATTCTTTGATTTATTTGGACAATGCTGCAACGACTCCCATGTCAGCAGTTGCTATTTCAGCTATGACCGAGGTTATGCAAGAAACCTATGGAAATCCTTCTAGTATTCATGTACATGGACGTCAAGCTGGCAAACTCTTGCGAGAAGCCCGTCAGGAACTAGCTCAGTTACTGGGGACAAAACCTCAACATATCTTTTTCACTTCTGGTGGGACTGAAGGAAACAATACTGCCATCATTGGCTACTGCCTTCGTCACCAAGAACAAGGAAAACATATCATCACAACTGCCATTGAGCACCATGCCGTCCTTGAAACCATTGATTACTTGGTTCAAAACTTTGGGTTTGAAGCAACCATTATTCAGCCAGAAAATCAAGAAATCGCAGCCCAGCAAATTCAAAAGGCTTTACGTGACGATACGATTTTGGTTTCTACCATGTTTGCCAATAATGAGACAGGAAACCTACTGCCCATTGCTGAAATTGGCCAAATACTCAAGCAACACCCAGCTGCCTATCATGTCGATGCAGTTCAGGCTATTGGAAAAATCCCTATTCATCCAGAAGAATTGGGCATTGATTTTCTCACTGCTTCTGCTCACAAGTTCCATGGTCCTAAGGGAATCGGTTTTCTCTACGCATCTAGCATGGACTTTGATTCCTATCTCCATGGCGGAGACCAAGAACAGAAAAAACGTGCAGGAACTGAAAATCTGGCTGCCATCGTAGGCATGGTTGCAGCCCTAAAAGAAGACCTAGAAAAGCAAGAAGAACATTTTCAACATGTACAAAATCTAAAAACTGCCTTCCTTGCAGAGCTAGAGGGAATTCAGTATTACTTGAATATAGGACAACATCATCTCCCTTATGTTGTCAATATTGGATTTCCTGGGCAGAAAAATGACCTCTTACTCCTTCGGCTAGATTTAGCTGGAATTTCAATCTCTACTGGCTCAGCCTGTACTGCAGGCATTGTCCAATCCAGCCATGTTCTTGAAGCTATGTACGGAGCAAATTCAGAACGCTTGAAGGAATCCGTTCGTATCAGTCTCTCGCCACAAAATACTATTGAAGAACTACAAACCCTTGCAAAAACCTTAAAAGAAATTATCGGAGGTTAGCCATATGGCATTTGAAAAAACCATTCAGTTAAAAAATTGTCGTTACGACTACACTCTTAGCCCTTCTGTTAAAAAATTCACCCTCAAAGACAACACCTTTTTTGAGACTAAGGTTGGTAACTATGAATTGACTCGCCTTTTGGAAAAAGTGCCAAACAGCGGTGAAGGCTTCCAACTCAAAATCATCATTAACAAGGAACTTACAGGGGCTAAAATCAATATCACTGACAAGTTTGGTCTTCGTCTAGTTGATATTTTCAAATCAGAAGACCACCACATTCATCAGGAAAAATTCTACTTCCTCATGGATAGCTTGGTAGAACGTGGTGTCTTTACAAAATCAGAAAGATAGAGCCAAGATGTTTGAACTAACCTATAAAGACAGCTATCAGGTAGAGCGGACTCTCAAGTATGAAGATTACGAGGCACTCATGCTGGCTTTGTCAGGATGTGTGACCCTACCAGATACACTTTATGTGACTTCTTTGACTTTTAAGGGACAAGAAGTTTATCAGGGTCTGGTCGGAGACCTCTACCGTTTTCTATCACATGCAGATTTTTTACATCAAAACTAAGATTTTTCTTAGTTTTTTCTTGTTTTTGTTGATTTTTTCACAATGTTTCTATAAAATAGAAGAATAGAAAGGTTGTGATTTTGTGAAAGATAAACAGTCTGCTATTCCAAAAGCTACAGCGAAAAGACTCTCTCTCTACTATCGAATTTTTAAGAGATTTCATGCAGAAAAGATTGAACGTGCCAACTCTAAGCAAATTGCAGAGGCTATCGGTATTGATTCCGCGACCGTACGTCGTGATTTTTCCTATTTTGGTGAACTAGGTCGTCGTGGTTTTGGCTATGATGTCAAAAAACTGATGACGTTTTTTGCCGATTTGCTCAATGATAACTCCATTACCAATGTCATGCTGGTAGGTATTGGAAATATGGGCCATGCCCTTCTCCACTACCGCTTTCATGAGCGTAACAAGATGAAGATTATCATGGCCTTTGACCTTGATGACCATCCTGAAGTCGGTACCCAAACTCCTGATGGAATTCCCATTTACGGAATTTCTCAAATCAAGGATAAAATCAAGGATGCTGATGTTAAGACTGCTATCCTGACAGTTCCCAGCGTTAAGTCACAAGAGGTTGCCAATCTCTTGGTTGCTGCTGGCGTGAAAGGAATTCTCAGTTTTTCACCAGTCCATCTGCATTTACCAAAAGACGTGGTCGTTCAGTATGTCGATTTGACAAGTGAACTCCAAACCCTCCTCTATTTCATGCGAAAAGAGGATTAGAAAGCGAAAATCATTTTATGAAAAAACCAGTTATTGGGATTACAGGAAACGAAAAAACTCATCCAGATGATGACATCATGATGAGCTACGCAGCAAAAGGCTTTGTTGAAGGCGTTAAAGACGCTGGAGGGATTCCCATCATCCTACCGATTGGTGATCAAGAAATGGCCTGCCACTATATCAGTATGATTGACAAGCTCATCTTGACAGGTGGGCAAAATGTTGATCCAAAATTCTATGGTGAACCAAAAACCATTGATAGCGATGACTACCACCTTCAAAGAGATATCTTCGAACTGGCCCTCATCAAGGAAGCTATTAAACAGAAAAAGCCAATTTTTTCTGTCTGCCGTGGAACTCAACTATTTAACGTTGCCATGGGGGGAACTCTGTACCAAGATATCGAAGACCATTGGCAGGATTGTTCCGCCGAGTACACAACTCAACGCTTGGTAACAGAACCTGATACTGTTCTTCGAGAAATCTATGGAGAAATTTCCCATATCAACTCCTTCCACCATCAGAGCATCAAGGATTTAGCACCAAATTTAAAGATTGTGGCTCATGACCCTAAAGATGGTATCATTGAAGCTGTCATGAGTACGGATGATGTCGCCTTTCTCGGTGTCCAATGGCACCCAGAATTTCTATTTGAAAATCGTCCCAAAGATAAAAACCTCTTTGACTATGTTGTTAATGAACTTTAGATTAAATCCGTCTTTTCACGATAACTAAAGTAATTAGAATGAGAGACAATCAAATGGTCCAAGAGGACAATTCCCATCAGGTCGCAGGCTTCTTTGACAAGTTTAGTAACATGATCATCATTTCGGCTAGGCGCTACCGCTCCTGAAGGATGATTGTGAACCAAGATGAGAGAGGTCGCCATATGCTTGATGGCATAGTGAAGAATCTCTCGCGGCTCAGCGATACTACGAGTTGCAGAACCGATAAAAATGGTCTGTTGATGGATGATTTGATTTTGAGTATTGAGATAGAGCGCCACCAGGTGCTCTTGTTTTTTATGTCCCAACTCCTGCTGCATCTTCTTGGCCAACTTTTGACTGCTGAGAATACTTTCCATTTCAAGAGTCTCATGTTTATGAATACGATGCCCCAGTTCAATCATAGCTTGTAATTCTATAGCCTTAACACGACCGATACCAGACAGACTCTGCAATTCCTGCAGGGTCATTTTTTTCAAATCCGTTAGGCTTGAAAGATTGCTCAAGACTTTCTGGGCAATTTCAAAAACGCTAGCTTGACGTGTTCCTGTCCTAAGTAAAATAGCTAGCAACTCTTGATTACTGAGCGATTCTACTCCTTCCTTGGCAAGTCTCTCTCTTGGCAATAGTGAATCTTCTTGGAATGAAATACTATACATAAAAATCCTCCTCACTTTATTATTCGTGAGAAGGATGAAAAATTAGATTTTTTTCTCAATTGGGGCTACACTAGCTAAAAGTTTTTTCAGGCCAACTTCTGGGAAATTAATCTTTAATTCCTGCGTAGCACCGCTACCTGAAACTTCCAGAACAGTTCCCTCTCCCCATTTCTTGTGGAGCGCAATATCACCAATGGACCAATTTTCATCGCTAGACGCTGATTTTGCGCCAGCTGTAAATTGACTAAATGGAAGAGCGCTTGATTGGATAGTTCTTGGGGCAGCACTGCGTTTACGTTCTTGAAGAGCCTGAGCTAAACTCATACCTTGACCGAAGGCAAGGCCACCACTACTATAAGATGCCTTAAAGCTTGTATTTGCTGGACGAGCCAAACCTTGATACTCAAGTAAGTCTGAGCTGATTTCGTTAATAAAACGAGTCGGACGGTTGTAGTTGGTACGACCAAAAAGCAGGCGCGAGTTGGCATTTGTCAGATAGAGAATTTTCTCTGCACGCGTAATTCCTACATAGGCCAGACGGCGTTCTTCTTCTAATTCATCTTGATCTTCAGCTGCACGGCTAAGCGGAAAGACATTTTCTTCCATCCCAATCAAAAAGACAACTGGAAACTCGAGACCTTTGGCAGCATGCAGGGTCATCAGGGTCACTTCTGATGTCTCCTGACTACCTGAATCTGTGTCGGAAATCAAGGCCAGGTCATTTAAGAAACGACTTAGTTTGTCCAAACCAGTTTCTTCTTCTGGAACATCAGAGGTGTCATCAAAGTTCTTCGTAACAGAAAGAAACTCTTCGATATTTTCAACACGAGCCTTGCTTTCTAGAGTCGCTTGGGCATTAAGAATATCAACGTAACCTGTTTTTTCTAGAACAGCCTCAACCAACTCAGTAATGCTTAAGTGGTCCAGTTGCTCCCGCAAATCCAGAATCATATTGGCAAAATCCCAGATAGACTGGGCTGCTTTACCCTTGATACCAGATAACATGATATTAGCAGAAGCATCTAGCATAGACATATTTTGCAAATTTGCAAAGTCACGGATTTTCTCAACTGTACCTGGCCCAATTCCACGTTTAGGCTCGTTGATAATACGCTCAAAACTGATATTGTCACTCAAATTGGCAATGAGGTTGAGGTAAGCGATAATATCACGGATTTCCTTACGGCTGTAGAACTTTGTTCCTCCAACCATGGTATAAGGAATATTTGACTTGAGCAAGGCTTCCTCAATAGTACGAGACTGCGCATTTGTACGATAGAGAACTGCAAAATCCTTGTGAAGGAAGTTTTGACTACGACCTAGTTCATCAATTGTTCTGGCTACAAATACAGCCTCATCTAGCTCATCATTGGCACGATAGTAAACGATTTGCTCCCCATCAGCGTTTTGAGTCCAGAGATTCTTAGGACGGCGGTTTTTATTGTTTTTAATGACCTCGTTGGCCGCTTGAAGAATGGTTTTAGTTGAGCGGTAATTCTCCTCCAACAAAACAACCTTGGCTTGGGGATAATCTTTCTCGAAATCCAAGATATTCTGCATATCAGCACCACGCCAACCGTAGATAGACTGGTCCGCATCCCCAACCACACAGATATTTTTAAAACGTGAAGCCAAGAGTTTGACCAATTGGTACTGGGCATGGTTGGTATCTTGGTATTCATCAACGTGGATGTATTGAAATTTCTGCTGGTAATAAGTCAAAACATCAGGATTTTGATCAAAGAGACGCAAGGTCAGCATAATTAAATCATCAAAGTCAACCGACTCCGACTGACGCAATTCTTTTTGGTAAGCAGTGTAACACTGGGACACGATTTGCGTATACATATCGCCAGCTTGGGCAGCATAAGCCACATCATCAATCAAATCATTCTTAGCATTGGAAATAGTCCCTAAGATGCTCCGTTCATTCCATTTTTTAGGATCTAAATTCAACTGCTTGAGAATGCGTTTCATGAGCGTTCGCTGTTCACCAGGATCCACAATAGTAAAATTACGGTTGTAGCCAATATGGTCCGCATCACGACGCAAAATACGAACACACATGGAGTGGAAGGTCGCAATCAGACAGTCCTGAGTGGCTGGATTAAGGTTATAAGCACGCTCTTTCATCTCACGCGCAGCCTTGTTGGTAAAGGTAATGGCCAAGATATTCCAAGGATTGACTAGCTTTTCATCAATCAAATAAGCGATACGGTGGGTCAAAACACGGGTCTTTCCAGAACCAGCCCCCGCCATGATTAACAAGGGACCTTCTGTCGTTTGCACCGCCTCAGCCTGACGGTCATTCATTCCATTTAATAATGCGTTCATCTTCTCTTCCTTACTCTTGAAGTCAATATTTCTATTATATCAGAAATCAGGGAAAATATCTTTACCTAGACTGGTTGCGTCTAGAAGGCAACTCCTTATATCTAGATAAAAAAATGAGCTTGGATTACAATTTCCAAACTCATTTATTACTCAATGAAAATCAAAGTGCAAACTAGGAAGCTAGCCGCAGGCTGTACTTGAGTACGGCAAGGTGAAGCTGACGTGGTTTGAAGAGATTTTCGAAGAGTATTACTTAATCTTCTTGATACTTTGACTAAGAATAAATCCTACAATCATCCCTACCATATTTTGCATGAAATTTGGTAGGATTTCTGGTAGAGCTGCAGCCCAGCCATTCATCAAAGTTGAACCCAAAGCGTAACCCCCTACCATGGCAATCGTTGCTAAGATAAGGCCTAACCACTGAGTTTTTCCTTTAAATCCTGCGAAAAATCCCTGCAAACCATGGTTGACCAAGCTAAAGAACATCCACTGAGGATAGCCTGATAAGAGGTCAATCAAGAAACCTGCTAGTCCTCCTACTACAGCCCCTTCGCGACTACCAAAGTAG
>ERZ1699252.80-NODE-80-length-13608-cov-2.607002_pt1 | contig 13608 bp, 7 predicted proteins | sample MGYA00581531_ERZ1699252 | MGnify/ENA primary metagenome ERZ1699252 (study PRJEB42319, sample SAMD00040306) | human oral metagenome | material: saliva | host: Homo sapiens | study: EMG produced TPA metagenomics assembly of PRJDB4115 data set (Metgenomic analysis of...
CGGCGTAGGCGTGGGCTTCGTTGGCGTAGGCGTCGGGTTTGTCGGCGTTGGCTTCGGCGTCGTTGGCGTCGGCGTTGTCGGCGTAGGCGTCGGCGTTGTTGGCGTAGGTGTCGGACCTGGCTTGAAGGACAGTCGTGTCACGTAGGGATGCGCCTCGCTGGTCGTGTACTTCAGGGGGTGCTTCATGAGCGGAGCTTCATCCCACCCGGCAGAAGGGCCGATCGCGGGGGGCCTCCATCCGGCGCTCAGACGCATGTCCGAAGGAGGGCAAGCAGGTGACGGCGGATCAAATACTGTCCCAAGAACAGGGCGAGGTTCGGCCGGTTCGACAGTATCGTCGTCGCCCATAGTCGGAGGGCATGCGGGTGACGGCCACCCGGGCTTGACCATGGTACCGAGTTGTTTCTCGACATCAACCGAGATGATTCCCTGCGTGAGGTGATCGATCGTGTAATCCGAATCGGCAGTTGCGGAATCAGCGAAGGCAATCTTCTGAATGGTGATCACCGCTTTTCCCTGAAGCCCACTCATCGCATCCTTGAGGTCTTCGATGGTGGTGATCTGATAGGGGTTATCGACCTCAACAGTTATCGTTGCTCTCTGTCCGTTAACTGCCACTGTCGTCGCTGAGAAGCCCTGGGGAAGCCCGGTCACCGAGATGGCCGAGGGGTCGGAAAACTTCAGCTGCGCAGGAAGAGTGATCTGCGTTGTGAAGCCCACGTGAGCATTCCTCAGGCCAAAATCGTCGAAAGCGTTGGGCGTCTCCTCGTATTTCTGGAGGAGATCCGCAATGCGTCCACCTCGAAGGTCGTCCAGGTGGACGACGTTCTCGATGGTCAGAAGCGAGTTCTTATTCTCGGCGTAGATCTTTTCCGTCTGAGTCGGAGCGTTCCCATCCAGGCCGACCTTAAAATCGGTGTCGATTGCCGGGTCATCACCGTTGACCGGAAGGGAGCCGAAAACATTCTTGTACTTGTAAATACCGGTCAAGCCATCCGCAGACAACTCCCGAGTGGAGAATTCGTAGTCGGGAATTCCTGCGGCTTGGAAGAAGTTTGGCCCGGTTTTTGGGGGCTGTAAGTCGTGGCCGTCCTCTTCATCAACCCAGCGCGTTGTCTTGGTTGGTGCGGACGCGAAGCAGTCGGTAGGCGACTCCGCCAGCTTCAGGGTCTTCGTATCGAAGTTAAAGACCTGAGCGGGGGTCGTCGATGATGCGAAGAAGTTGAACGTTCCTGTCACGGTCACCTGTTCGCTGGCCAGTTGAGTCGCTTCTGCGGGGTCAGTTGTGCCAACGGCATAGGGGACCTGGACCTTGATCGTGTGCTGGCCGGGGTTGGCTTTTTCCGCATCGTAGATATCGAGCAGCTGCTGCCAGCTCAGATCCTTGAGCTGGATGTTCGCAGTGACCTGTGTGCGCTCAGCGTTGGGGGAGAACGACGTGTAGGCGAGCATTGACGAGGTAGATTTCGCGCGAGACGTCCCCAACGTGACCGCCTCAGGGACACTCACGGTCAGTGTGATATCGGCGTTGTCGTTGCTGCCGGAGTCATGAGGGGAGAGCCCCTGTGCAGCCGCAGCGCGGATTTCGGCCTCGTGGCCTGCCAGAAGCGTCGTGACCGGGATGTCCAGCACGACGGTACCGTGATAGGTCGTGATCACAGGGTTGGCATTGCACACAGTCGTGCTTGTTGATGAGACGTATTGTGAGAGGGAGAAGGTCTCGGCATCGGCTTGTGCGCTGCGTGGCGCAAACATTGATACCGTACCTGCAGCGACAAGAGCCAAACCAGCACCCGTCGCCAGAACTCTCCGGCTTTTCCTCATGATGTTCCCCAGTCGTAGGTGTGCGTACTAAACGCTATGAGCCATGATTGTTCAGTATACACATTGTTGGCGACGTGCATCGTCTATTGCGGGCTGAGCTCTGGATTGGGTGCTCTATCAGGCGCGGGCACGTAGCATGCAGGTGATTCCCATGTGCTTCGCTGTGCACTCAAGGCCGTCGCTGCGACCGCTCGTGAAATATGGCTGACTTACGGGTGTTGTGCGCGTACGGGGCGGTTTTGGTGTCGCATGTGGTGCCAAGGCTTGGCTAGGCAATGGAAAGGCACGCCACGAGCCGCCCGATCGGAGGCCGATGCGAGGCCTGCGGGGCCTGGCCGGGCTTCGAGCCGACGCGCCGAGCGAAGCTCGCGGCGCGGACGGCGAGCGGGCGGGCAGGCCACGCGGCGGCCGGAGATCTGTCGAGGCAACGAGCAACGCGAAGCCGCCCGGCTCCATCGGGACCGGGCGGCACACACGTCAGGCGACAGCTGTCAGAAACCGCAGCTCAGCCGACGCTCCAGGTGGCGCCGTCGCGGCCGTCCGCGACGGCGACGCCGGCGGCGGCCAGGCGGTCGCGCAGCTCGTCGGCGCGCGCCCAGTCCTTGGCGGCGCGCGCAGCGGCCCGCTCGGACAGCACGGATCGAACCAGCGCGTCCAGCGCCGAGTGCTCGGCGGCAGCCGCGCCGGAAGCGCCCGCGCCGATACCGGCCTGGCCGCGCCACTGCTCGGACGCGGGATCGAGGCCCAGCACGTCCAGCATGGAACGGACCAGGACCTGCTCGCGGTAGACACCGGAAACATCCCCCGCAGCAAGCGCGGCGTTGCCGGCCTTCAGGTGCTCGTGCAGGACGGCGAGCGCGCCGGCGACGTTGAGGTCGTCGTCCATGGCGGCGACGAAAGCCTCGGGCAGGTCGGCGGGAGCCAGGGTAATTTCGGAGGCCGGAGCCTCCCCAGCGGTCTCGATGGCGCGGGCGACGAAGGTTGAGAATTTTTCCCAGGCGGCGTGCGCGGCGGGCAGGGTCTCGGGTCCCCATTCGATGGCGGAGCGGTGGTGGACGGTGGACAGGGCCCAGCGCACGGCGACGGCCGCGTACTCCTCGGTCAGCGCCCCGATGGACAGGACGTTGCCGAGCGACTTGGACATTTTTTCGCCCTTGGTGGTGACCCACGCGTTGTGGACCCATAGGCGTGCGAAGGGCCAGCCCGCGCCGTGGGATTGGGCTTGTTCGTTCTCGTGGTGCGGGAAGCGCAGGTCGATGCCGCCGCCGTGGATGTCGAATTCGTCGCCGAGGTAGCGGCGCGACATGGCGGAGCATTCGAGGTGCCAGCCGGGTCGACCGCGTCCCCAGGGGCTGTCCCACGAGGCCGTGGCCGGTTCAGACGGCTTACTGGCCTTCCAGAGGGCGAAGTCGCGGGGGTCGCGCTTGCCGGCTTCGACGGCTTCGTCGATTTGGGCGTCGTCCTCGGTGGTGCGCATGTCGACGAGGCGCTGGCGGGTGAGCGAGCCGTAGTCGGGCTGGGAGTGGACGTCGAAGTAGACGTTGCCGCGCCCATCCGAATAAGCGTGTCCCGCGTCGATGAGGCGCTGGACGAGGTCGATTTGGTCGGGGATGTGGCCGGTGGCGCGCGGCTCGTAGGTGGGGGCCTCGACACCAAGGGTCTCGTACGCCTCGGTGAATTCGCGCTCGAAGCGGTAGGCCCACGCCCACCAGTCCCAGCCGGCCTCGGCCGACTTATTGAGGATTTTGTCGTCGATGTCGGTGACGTTGCGCACGTAGGTGACCTGGTAGCCGCTGCGGCGCAGCCAGCGGATCAGCGTGTCGAAGGAGACGGCGGCGCGCAGGTGGCCGACGTGCGGGGATCCCTGCACGGTGGCGCCGCACAGGTAGATGCCGACCTTGCCGGGGGTGACCGGGTTGAGGGGCTGGATGCGGGCGCTCTTGGAGTCGTACAGGTGCAGCATGGCATCAATCCTACCTGGCGCGCAGAGGGGGCGGAGGAAACGGGCGCTCCCCGGGAGTATGTAACGAGGCCCGGGTCCCGTCGGGCGAAACCGCGCGGCTTCGCAGGTGGGGACTCGGGCCTCGTCGAGTCAGAGAATCTCAGGCGCCGGGGCGCACTCGCTCGGCAATCAGCGCCTTGAGGTCCTCGGCGGAGTTGGCCAGAGGCGTGACGCGCTCTTCGCGGCCTTCGATGCCTTGGAAGCGTTCGGGCACGGGCGGGAGGTGGCCGGTGGCCTCGAGGATCGTGTCGGCGAATTTGACGGGCAGCGCGGTCTCCATGACGACGAGCGGCCCCTCGATCTGGGAGCGCACGGCGCGGGCGACGTGCACGCCGTCGGCCGTGTGCGGGTCGAGGAGGTAGCCGCTCTCCTGTTCCGTGCGCGCGATTTCGGCGAGGCGGTCAGCGTGTGTGGAGGTGCCGGAGATGAAGCCGTAGGTGTCGCGCAGGGCGGCGAACTCGGGCGTGCCGGACAGGTCGAAGTAGCCGTCGCGGGCCAGCGCGGTCTCGAAGAGCTCGCGGGTGGCGTCCCCGTCGCGGCCCAGCAGGTCGAAGATGAAGCGCTCGAAGTTCGAGGCCTTGGAGATGTCCATGGACGGGCTGGAGGTCGCCAGCGTGTCTGCGGAGGAGCGGGGGCGGTAGACGCCGGTGCGGAAGAACTCGTCGAGGACGTCGTTCTCGTTCGTGGCGACGACCAGGGTGCCCAGCGGCACGCCCATCTGGCGGGCGATGTGGGCGGCGCACACGTTGCCGAAGTTGCCGGACGGCACGACGACGCTCACCTTGGACGAGGCGTCGGCGCCTTCCTCGGTGACGCGCAGCCAGGTGGCGACGTAGTAGCAGACCTGGGCGAGCAGGCGTGCCCAGTTGATGGAGTTGACGGCGCCCACGTGCCAGGTGGCCTTGAAGTCGGCGTCCATGTTGATGGCCTTGACCAGGTCCTGACAGTCGTCGAAGACACCGTCGACGGCGACGTTGACGATGTTGTCGTCGAGGAGGGAGAACATCTGGGCGCGCTGGAAGGCGGTCATGCGTCCGGCGGGGGTGAGCATGACGACGGACAGTCCGGGGCGTCCGCGCAGCGCGTATTCGGCGGAGGAGCCGGTGTCGCCGGAGGTGGCACCCACGATAGTGAGCCAGTCGCCGCGGCGGGTGAGTTCGTATTCGAAGAGTTCGCCGAGGAGCTGCATCGCCATGTCTTTGAAGGCGGCCGTGGGGCCGTTAGAGAGGTGGGCGATGTGCAGGTCGGTGCCTTCCAGGGCGTCGACGGGCACGATCTGCGGGTCGGAGAAGGAGGGGGTGGAATAGGCACGGGCCGTGATCGCGCACAGGTCGTCGGCGGGGATGTCGTCGACGAAGAGCGAGATGATGCCGGCGGCCATCGCCGCGTAGCCTTCCTCGCGCAGGACGATCCGCAGCTCGTCCAGGTCGGAGGCCGACAGGGTCGGGTATTCCTCGGGCAGGTAGAGGCCGCCGTCGGGCGCCAGGCCCTCCAGCAGGATGTCGCTGAAGGAGCGGGTGGGCGCATCGGGGCCACGTCGAGTCGAAATATAACGCACGGACAGATCCTATCGGAGAGAAAGCCTGTGAAGCCAGATAGGTCGTATTTCGTCACGTTTTCACGAGGCCTGGGCGGGGTAGGTAGTGTACGCGCGGCCCGCGAGCGTGTGATAGAAACAACGCGTGAGTAGCGCAGATCCTCGCTGGAACGTTCCGGGTCCTCCCGGCGCGTCGCGGCAGACCTCGTCAAACATGCCAAGTCCTAACACTGACAGATCGGTCAGAGCGGACGAGGCGAGGGCGGGCAGCAGAAGGGCGGGGTTTCCTGGGATTCAACCCCGGTCCTGCCCAAGGGGGATCAGCTCATCGTTGGCGACACGCTGGTGGACAAGAAGACGGGGGCGCAATCGCAGACCGCCCCTGCCTCTTCGAGCCGACGCAGCTTCGCGCCAGCGCCGACGGGAACGCGGCCTTCGTATGGAAGGACATCGACAGCGCCACCTATTGCTGTGACATGACGAACGGGCAGACCCACTCATCCACTCATCCGTGACAGGCATCGGCACTCGTGTGGGCGTATGACGATCTGCTCATCGGCGTCGTGGGATCGGGCATCGTGGCCTTCACACCGACCTCGTTGTGAGGCTACTCTGGTGGCATGACTGATTTGCCTTTCCGCATCGGACAAGCGGTCGACGTGCATGCTTTCGCAGCCCCTGATTCGCAGCGCACCCTCATGCTCGCGTGCCTGGAGTGGCCGGGCGAGCGCCCCCTCGAGGGTCACTCGGACGCGGACGCCGCCGCGCACGCGCTGTGCGACGCGATGCTGCTGGCCACGGGCCTGGGCGAGCTGGGCACGGTCTTTGGCGTGGATCGCCCCGAGTGGGCGGGCGCGTCGGGCCGCGCGATGCTGCAGGAGGTGCGCCGCATGGCGACCGAGGCCGGCTGGGTGCTGGGCAACGCGACCGTCCAGGTCGTGGGCAACCGCCCGCGCATGGCCGCACGCCTGCCCGAGGCCGGCGCCGTCATGAGCGAGATCGCCGGCGGCACGGTGACGGTGTCGGCGACGACCTCGGATCGCCTGGGTTTCACGGGCCGAGGCGAGGGCGTGGCCGCGCTGGCGAGCGTCCTCATGGTCCGGGTCGCCCCCGCATCCAACTAGACGCGGATCCCCACGCCGGCCCGACGCGGGACAGGCACACCGACGCTCCTCGCATGATACAAACGTCCCATGAGTAACGATGATTCTCGCGTGACGCCTCCCGGCAATGCGCAGCCGCGTTCGTCGCGCGCACGCGGCGAGGAGTCCCCGAGCGGGGCCGACGCCTTCGTCCTGCCCGAGTTCGATTCCCTGCCGGACTTGGCACCGCTGCCCGGCCTTGCTCCGCTGCCGGACTTGGCACCGCTGCCCGACCTTGACGAAGTCCTGAAGGCCGACCCGCTCGCAGGATTCGACGAGGCCCTGGCCGCGCAGGCGGACACCGTCAGGTCGCGCGACGATGACGCACTCCCAAGCGCCGCGCCCGCAGGCGACATCCCATCGCTGCCCACGAGTTCGTCGCTGCCCGTGGTCCCATCACCGCCCGCGGTCTCGACCGCACCGACGCAGAACACAGCTCCGACGTTCACCGTCGCCCCCTCCCAGGCCGATGCCGCACCCACCCACGCAGCCACGGCCTCGTCACGAACCAGTCCCACCCAAGAACCGAACGAACGCGTCACCCACCCTGCGGGTCGCCGGTCCTGGGGCGAGCAGAGGACCACGAATTCCGCCACCCCCATCGGCCTGGCGATCTCCGGTGCCGTCGTCGTAATCAGCGGCATTATTTCCTTGGTCCACACGGGCGGCAGCGATCACAAGCGTCCTACGCTCCCCCCACCGGCCCTTGATACGAAACAGCAGGTCCTCCACGTGCCCGGATACCGTGGGGCCGCGACGAACACGCATTCCCTGTCGCCCGAGTGGGCCTCGGGCGTCGCCACTGCGTGGACGATCCCTACCACGAACGGGCCGGCGGGGACACCACCGCAGATATACGTCGACGGGTCGGTCCTCTACCTCGCCGCCGACGATCTGACGGAGGACCGGAAGGAATCGGCCGTCACGGTGTCAGCCTATGACCTGTCGGGTAACGAACCCACTCTCCTGTGGACATCGACGGGTCCGACGGAGAACTCGGCGATTATGTCCTCCCACACGCCCGCGTTCCTCTCGGATGACGACCAGGTCTTTTTCCACGACGTCGTCATCGACAAGGCCACGGGCGCGCAAACCCAGGCACCCTGGAAGAGGGATTATCCTCTCGCGGTGGCCGACGACATCGTGGTGACGTGCTCGGCCACAACATCATGCGCCGGATGGACACGCGAGGGTAGCGAGTGGACAAACCTGTGGACCACGTCCACGGCGATACAGTCGGGATTCGGGTTGCATAACCATGATCTGGGCTACGCACCTGCGGGCACTGCGCTCGCCGGGAGCGGCGCACAGGCCGCCGTCCTGGTCCCCACCGCCATCAAGGAACTCCCGCAGGTCCTCAACGTCCATACCGGCGAGGTAACGACCCTGAACAATCCCAACGGGAATGCCGACTATCGGCAGGTCGAGGTGGCCACCGACGGCTTCCTCGTCTACGAGCGCAGCGAACAGGCCGGGTTACTCTTCGAACCCAACGGGACCCTCCAGTCCACGTTCACAGCAGAGCCGCACCTGCCGACAGTCAGTCACGACGGGAGGCAGCCAACGACGTCGGACATCCACACCTTCATGACAAGCACGAAGGCACAGTGGACGGCGGGCACGATTGCGCTGACAGGCACGAACGAATGCGCCATCAAGTACAAGCTGACCGCCGACAGCGCCACGCACACAATCTCCATCCCCTCAGCGGCACGCCCGAATATGACGCCGGGCTGCTACTTCGACCCGACCGACGCGCGTGTCAGCGTCGACGGGTCCGCTCTCTACATCGACACCTTCAACTTCCAGGACACGAGCAAATATTTCATCGACACCGCCAAGGGACTGTCCTTCACGTCGAATGACCTCAACGAGGCCACACACCTCACCTGGGTCTTCGACGACATGCTGATCGGCCAGACCGACGGCGGAATTCGAGCGTTCGTGCCTGCCTCCTCCTGAGAGCGCACTGCTCACAGGGGCGAGGCCTCGGCTGACGAAAGCGGAGAACCCACGCCCGCGTTCCACACGGGTGTGATAGAAACGTCTCATGAGCAACGACGATGTCCTCGGAACCTCCACCGACGGGACGCAGGCACCCTCCGCGCGCTCGCGGGAGGAGGAATCCCCGGACGGCGGCGGCGTCTTCGCGCTGCCGGAGTTCGGGACACTGCCGGGCTTCGCGCCGCTGCCCGAACTCGCCCCGCTGCCGGATCTGGCCCCGCTGCCCGATATCGGTGACGTCCTCTCCTCCCCCGCGTCGATGCCCGGCGACGAGGCCGGTGCCGGGCAGGCGGATACCGCGGGATCGCGGGATGATGACCTGTTCCCGGGCGCCTCTCCCCTGCCCGGGATCTCGCCGCTACCTGACATCGCCCAGCTACTCGCAGACGCTCCCACCTCGCCCACCGTCGACGACACTCAACCCGTTACGCCAGAGTCCAGGCCTCTCTCAGGCACCGCTCCGACGCCCACCTCCGCTCGCCTGCCGGACGCTGCTCCCTCGGCCTCGGCGGCCACCACCCGGATGGATACCGTCTCCGCGGACGCGGCCACGGCCTCGTCGCTGGCGGGACACGTGAGCGGCCGATCATCGAGCGGCCGCACTCCCTTCCGCCTCAAGCCCGAGGAGAGCATCGGCGAGGCTGCCTCCACCCACAAACGCCTGCCCCGCCCCCTGATCGCACTCGGATGCGTCGTTGCGCTCGGCGTCGGACTCTCTTTCTGCAGCCAACGAAGCGTCGAACCGATGACGTCGTCGACTCCGTCGCCTACGGCCTCCTCGGCGCGGGCCTCGCAGACGCCGACCGTGCAGGTGCCCGCGCAGGCACCGACGCTGCCTACTCGCGCGCCCGGCTACCGTGGGACCGCGACGAACACGCACGCACTGTCGCCCGAGTGGGCCTCGGGGATCGCGACCGCGTGGACGATTCCCGTTGAGAACACCTCGTCCACGTTCCTGCCACACATTGACGTCGATGGCTCGACCCTCTACGTTGCATCCAACGCCACCATCAAGGGCGAGCCAGGGTACGCCGTCACTATTGCTGCCTACGACATATCGGGGGAACAGCCCACTCAGCTGTGGTCCTCAACCGGGCACACGAAAAACAACGTGGCCTTGACCTACACGCCCACCTTCTTGTCAAGCGACGACCAGCTCTTCTTCCACGACGTCGTCATCGACAAGAAGACCGGCGAGCAAACCCAGGCCCCCTGGGGCATAGCGTTTCCCCTCGTGATGGCCGACGGCGTCCTCGTGACCTGCTCGTCAACAACGACGTGCAGCGGATGGACGCAGGAGGGCGGCGAGTGGACGAACCTGTGGACCACGACGACGACGCAGCAAAATCCGTCGGGGTTCCGTCAGCTCGACCTCGGATACTCGCCCTCACGTAACGCTATTTCCGGCAGCGGCGAGCACACCTCCGTCCTGGTTCCTCCCAAGAGCGACCAGATTCCGCAGATCATCAATATCCACACGGGGACAATCGCGTCCCTGAGCAACCCCGACGGGGACGGCAAGTTCCGAACCGTCGAGGTCACGCCCGAAGGATTTGTCGTCTACGAGAATATCGAATCCTACGGGATGCTCTTCGACAGCGACGGCACCCTCCAGTCCACGTTTAAGACCGCCCGCAACCTGCCCATCGTCAGTCACGATGAGACACCTCGCAGCGCGCCGGACGTCAAAGAGTTCCTGACGCACCAGAACGCGCCGTGGGCCGTAGCTACCCTGCGCATGACTGGCAGGCATCAGGATGAGTGCATGTTCGAGGTCACCTTCACCGCCGGCGGTTCGACGCGTACGTCCCCCGTCCCCGGTGCGCTGACGCCCAGCTTGCCGTCCACCTGCTACTTCGACCCGAAGCAGGTGAGTATCAGCGCCGACGGATCGGCTCTGTACATGGACGCCTTCGTCGGTGCCGACACGAACAAATACGTCATCGACACCGTCAACGGCGAGGCCTACATGTCTCCGGCGCTCAACGTCTCGGAACAGCTCACCTGGGTCTACGACGACATGCTCATCGCCGTGTCCAAGGCCGGTGTCAAGGCCTTCGTGCCCGCCTCCTCCTGACGTCGGCAACGACTCGGGATGCTTTCCCTCGCGTCCCAACGCCCGGTGCCGCATGGTAGAAACGTCTCATGAGTAGCGATGATTCTCGCGTGACGCCTCCCGGCGAGGCGCAGCCGCGTTCGTCGCGCGCACGCAGCGAGGAGTCCCCAAGCGGGGTCGACGCCTTCGTCCTGCCCGAGTTCGATTCCCTGCCGGACTTGGCACCACTGCCCGGCCTCGCTCCGCTGCCGGACTTGGCACCGCTGCCCGACCTCAACGAATTCTTGAAGGTCGACCCGCTCGCAGGATTCGACGAGGCCGTGGCCGCGCAGGCGGACACCGTCAGTTCGTCGGGGGCCGACGCCTTCCCGAACGAGATGCCAGCCACCAAGGCCTCGCCCACCCCGAGCAAAGCCACACCCGCGAGCGCGGCCACGGCCTCGTCCCGGGCGGTGCCCGATGATATCCCGCCGCGCGGCGACAGCCCCGCCCCGGCGTCCAAGGAAGCCGGGGACACCAGCAAATCCAGCAAGCGCTCCGTGGCCGCCACGCTCGCGGCCCTTGGTGCCACGATTGGTACCGCGTTTTCGACGGGCCACGTCGGTGGCAGTACCACGCCTCACGTCCATACCCCACGGGTGCCGCACGGGTCGCTGCCGAGCGCGCCGCTGACGCACGCGCCGCTGCCGAGTCTACCGAGCCTGCCGATGCCGACTCCCTCGCTGCCGAGTCTGTCCTCACTCAAACCAGCGGGATACCAGGGAAGCGCACAGGATACGCACGCCCTGTCGCCTGCGTGGGCATCGGGTGCCACGACCGCGTGGACGATCCCTGTGTCGGCTAAATCGGCCGACGCGACACCGCAGTTCCACGTGGACGGGTCGACCCTGTACATTGCCTCTGATGCTGCGAACAGCAGCAAGAACGGCTCGGCCGTCACGGTGTCAGCCTACGACTTGTCGGGGAGTACACCCGCCCGCCTGTGGACGTCGACCGGCCCCACACAGAGCTCAGCGAGATTGTCGTTCCACACGCCCGCGTTCGTCTCGGGCGAGGACCAGGTCTTTTTCCACGACGTCGTCATCGACAAGGCTACAGGCGCGCAAACTCAGGCTCCCTGGGGGACAGATTTTCCCCTGGCTCTGGCTGACGACGTCATGGTGACGTGCTCGACCACGACGACGTGCAGCGGGTGGACGCGCGAGGGCGGCGAGTGGACGAACCTGTGGACCACGTCCACGGCGACGCAGTCCGGATACGGGTTGCGTGACCATGATCTGGGCTATGCGCCTGCGGGCACTGCGGTCGCAGGGAACGGTGTGCACGCCTCGGTCCTGGTTCCCACCGCCCCCAACGAACTCCCGCAGATCCTCAACGTCCATACCGGCGAGGCGGCGACCTTGAGCAATCCCGACGGGAATGCCGACTCCCGGAAGGTCGAGGTGGCCACCGACGGTTTCGTCGTCTACGAGAGCTCCGGTTCTCGCGGGTCTCTCTTCGACAGCGATGGGGTCCTTCAGGCGACGTTCACCGCCGAACAGGACCTGCCCGCGCTCAGCCGGGACGGGATGCAGCCGACGACATCGGACATCCAGACCTTCATGACACACAAGCGAGCGGCGTGGGCTACGGGAACGGTGAGCATGACCGGCACGGGCGAGTGCACGATCACGGTCACCCTGACCGCCGACGACTCGACGCGCGAGGTCCCGCTCCCGGACGCTGCACGCCGGTCCATGCGCGACGGCTGCTCCTTCACCCCGAAGGACCTGCGTGTCAGCGCCGATGGATCGACCCTGTATGTCAGGTCCTTCAGCTCCCAGGACACTAACAGCTACATCATTAACACCGCCGATGGTTCGTCTTCCTCGACGAAAGACTTCACGAGGACCACACGCCTCACCTGGGTCTTTGACGACATGTTGATCGGCATCACCGATAAGGAAATCAAGGCGTTCGTTCCTGCTTCCTCGTGACGAGGCCTGGGTGGCCACGGCGTCATGCTGTGCTCGCACGCCAGCCCCCTGTTCCGCACGTGGGCCGCCTGTTCCGCACGTGGGCCGCCTGTTCCGCACGTGGGCGGGGTTGCCCACATTCGGAATAGCGGGTTAGCGTGCGGAGGAGAGGACCCAGCTTCGGAATAACGGATGAGTGTACCGAGGAGAGGGACTCTCCGATAAGCGAGAGCGGAGTATCTGCCCTCTGGCCCCGAGCCGCGGAGTACCGACGAAGCGATCCGCTGGAATAAACCCCACCACAACGCCGAGGACTAGTCCCGCCAACACGACATGTCCAATAACCCCAATAGACGACACGTCCCCGACGCCCGAGACTCACTCGGTCGCATCGGGGACGTGTCACGTGTGGGCGTGGCGCCTCGCCGAGGCCTCAGTCCGCCATGTGGTCGAGCGTGGCACGCTCGGCCTTGACGGGTGTCGTCAGGGCCAGGCCCACGCCGAGGATCAGCATGATGCCGAGGATGCCCCAGTAGGTGTAGTCCGCGCCCGCGGGGGTCATCCGCTTACCGATCATGAGGAAGAGGCCGTACATGGCGGGGGCCATGAAGGACACGGCGCGGCCGGTCGTGGCGTAGAGGCCGAAGACCTCACCCTCGCGGCCCGCGGGGATGATGCGCGACAGGAAGGAGCGCGACGCGGACTGGGTGGGGCCAACAAAAACACACAGGACCAGGCCGAGGCTCCAGAACACGATGGGTCCGTGGGCGTGCAGGAAGAAGACGCCGAACCCGGCGACAACCATTGCGGTCAGGGACAGCATGATGACGTTCTTCGGGCCGATCTTGTCGTCCACCCACCCGAACGCCACGGTCGCCAGGCCTGCAACGATGTTCGCGGCGATCGCGAAGATCATGACATCGCTGGCGCTGAAGCCGAACGCCGTCTTGGCCAGGACCGCGCCGAACGTGAAGACGCCTGCCAGGCCGTCGCGGAAGACGGCGGAGGCGATGAGGAAGAAGAGGGTGTGCGGGGCTTCGAAGCTGAGGGTGCGAACGGTGCGCCACAGGAGCTTGTAGGAGTCGAGG
>ERZ1699252.89-NODE-89-length-12829-cov-2.425209_pt1 | contig 12829 bp, 27 predicted proteins | sample MGYA00581531_ERZ1699252 | MGnify/ENA primary metagenome ERZ1699252 (study PRJEB42319, sample SAMD00040306) | human oral metagenome | material: saliva | host: Homo sapiens | study: EMG produced TPA metagenomics assembly of PRJDB4115 data set (Metgenomic analysis of...
CATTATTTATAGTAGAACTCTACCACCAGCTGTTCAGTAAGATCGCCAGACAATTCTTAGCGATCCGGCATATTTTTGAATACGCCTTCCAATTTATCGGCATCAACAGATACCCAGCTTGGCAAGCCAATTTGAGTAGCCAGGCTCAATGCTTCTTGGATACGTACTTGTTTCTTAGCTTTTTCACGAACAGCTACAACATCACCTGCTTTAACTTGGAAAGAAGGGATATTAACAACTTGACCGTTTACAATGATAGCTTTGTGAGAAACCAATTGACGTGCTTCGGCGCGAGTAGAGCCAAAACCCATACGGTAAACGACATTGTCCAAACGAGACTCCAGCAATTGCAGCAGCAATTCACCGGTAGAGCCTTTACGACGATCTGCTTCCGCGAAGTAACGACGGAATTGACGCTCTAATACGCCATAAATACGACGGATTTTTTGTTTTTCACGCAATTGCAAACCGTAGTCTGACAAACGTGGTTTTTTCGCACCGTGCTGACCAGGTGCAGAATCCATTTTACATTTGGAATCCAAAGAGCGACGTGCACTCTTCAAAAACAAATCCGTACCTTCACGGCGTGCTAATTTACATTTAGGGCCAATATAACGTGCCATGTTTTAAATCACTCCAATATTAAATACGACGTTTTTTAGGCGGACGGCAACCGTTATGAGGCAACGGGGTAACGTCAGTAATGCTGGTAATCTTGAAACCAAGAGCGTTTAAAGCACGTACAGAAGATTCGCGACCAGGGCCAGGGCCTTTAATGCGAACTTCTAAATTTTTAACGCCATACTCTTGGGCAACTTTACCAGCTGCTTCTGCTGCAACTTGTGCTGCAAATGGTGTACTTTTACGAGAACCTTTAAAACCAGCGCCGCCAGAGGTAGCCCAAGACAATGCATTGCCTTGACGGTCAGTGATTGTAATGATGGTATTGTTGAAAGATGCATGAACGTGCACAATACCTTCGCTTACGGTTTTACGTACTTTTTTACGTACACGCGAAGCTGTGTTTGCTTTAGCCATTAATCAAATTCCTTAAAATTTATTTCTTACCGGCAATCGCTTTGCGCGGACCTTTACGGGTACGAGCATTTGTGCGAGTGCGTTGACCACGACAAGGCAAGCCACGACGATGACGGAAGCCGCGATAGCAACCCATATCCATCAGTCGTTTAATGCTCATCGTTACTTCACGACGCAAATCGCCTTCAACTTCATATTTAGCAACTTGCTCACGCAAAGCGTCTAATTGAGCCTCGTCCAAATCTTTTGCTTTAGTAGTAGGAGCAATATTTGCTGCCTCACAAATCAATTTAGCACGAGTCGCACCAATACCATAAATAGCTTGAAGACCAATTACGATATGGGCATTATTAGGGATATTTACCCCTGCAATACGAGCCATATTTTTTCCTTTTTAGGGCAAAGTATGTCACTATACCACAAAATCAATAGTTAAGAAAACTAGCTTCTTAACCTTGACGTTGTTTGTGACGTGGGTCAGTACAAATTACGCGAACTACACGATTACGACGAATAATCTTGCAATTGCGACAAATTTTCTTTACAGAAGGTTGTACACGCATTTTATTTCCTTTTATCGTTTATCTTGCTCGGAAAACAATCCGAGCACGGGTTAAATCATAAGGAGTTAATTCAACTGTTACCTTATCACCTGGAGAAATACGGATATAGTGCATCCGCATTTTGCCAGATATATGACCAAGTACTACATGATCATTTTCCAGTTTTACTTTAAATGTTGCATTGGGCAAAGTCTCAAGGATTTCGCCCTGCATCTGTATGGTATCTTCTTTAGCCATAAGCCTACTTACGTGACAAAGATTTCATATCTGGACGACTCATCAAGTCTTCATACTGACTACTCATTCGATATGAATTGATTTGTGTCCTAAAATCCATTGTAACGACAACCAAAATGAGCAGAGATGTTCCACCTAAATAGAAAGGAACTTTCAATGCCGTCGTTAAAAATTCAGGTATCAGACAGATTGTAGTAATATACAAAGCACCAAATAATGTCAGTCTCAGTACAACTTTTTCCAAATATCTAGAGGTTTGCTCACCTGGGCGAATACCCGGCACAAATGCACCACTCTTCTTCAAATTTTCAGCCATCTCTTTAGGGCTAAATACTAAAGCAGTATAGAAATAGCAGAAGAAGATGATAGTTGTGGCAAATAATACAATATACAAAGGCTGTCCGTGTTGCAGCATCGCAGCAACCTTATGAAGAACAGAATTTGTACTATTTGAACCAAACCAACCTAAAAGGGTAGATGGAAATAAAATGATACTGGAAGCAAAAATAGGAGGAATAACACCCGCCATATTTAGCTTGAACGGCATATGAATGCTTTGTCCCGGCATCATCCCAGAACCAAACTGTCTTTTAGCATAATGCACAGGAACTTTACGCTGAGCACTCTCAAAATAAACTACAGCATAGATCAACAGCAAAATACCAATCACAATTGAAACTGCCATCAACATACTCATGGAACCTTGTTCAGTCAAAGTTAACAACCGAACAATACCGGATGGGATACCCGATACAATGCCTGCTGTAATGATTAAAGAAATACCATTACCAATACCACGCTCGGTAATTTGCTCCCCTAACCACATCAGAAACATAGTACCTGTAACCAAACAGACTACTGTAGAAATATGAAACTCAAGCGAACTTGTTACAACAACACCTTGTTGATAAACAAATGTTGCAACACCAAAGCTTTGCAATACAGCCAATAATACCGTCCCATACCTAGTATATTTCGTAATTATTTTCCTACCAGCCTCACCTTCCTTCTTTAAAGCTTTTAAAGAAGGAACAATCTCAGAAGCAAGCTGAACAATAATCGATGCCGAAATATAAGGCATGATACCAATTGCAAATATACTAAAGCGCTCCAACGAACCACCCGAGAACATATTTAACATTCCGAATATGCCGTTTGCAGCGCCTTCGTATAACTTAGCTAATGCAACAGCATCTACGCCCGGTACCGGTATATGAGCACCAATACGGAAAACGACTAAAGCACCTAAAAGGAACACCAGACGTTTTTTCAGATCACCAAATTTGGATAATCCTGATAAAGATTGTTGATTAGCCACTGTAGTGCAAGCCTTATTCTTCTACTTTACCACCGGCAGCTTCAATAGCAGCGCGAGCACCTTTAGTAGCTTTTACACCTTTCAAGGTAACTGCTTTTGAGATTTCACCAGAAGCAATAACTTTTACATTAGAAGCAGTTGCAGGAATCAGACCAGCTTGTTTAAGAACCAAGATATCAATCTCGTTCACAGCAATCAGATTTCATTCACACAAACGAACTTCAGCATAGCGGCAGCAGTCAAAGATTTGAAACCACGTTTCGGCAGACGGCGTTGCAAAGGCATTTGACCGCCTTCAAAACCTACCTTGTGGAAGCCACCAGAACGGCTTTTTTGACCTTTATGACCACGACCACCTGTCTTACCCAAGCCGCTACCAATACCACGGCCTACACGACGACTAGCGTGAGTAGCACCCTCAGCAGGTTGAATAGTATTCAAAAACATATTAAGACTCCACTTTCAACAAGTAGCTGATTTTATTGATCATACCACGGTTTTCAGGGGTATCCAAAACCTCTACAGTATGTTCACGGCGACGCAAACCTAAACCACGAGCACATGCACGATGAGATTCAATTGTACCAATCAGGCTCTTCACCAATGTAACTTTAATCTTTTTTTGCTCAGTCATGGTTAGCTCCCAAAATATCTTCTACCGTCAAGCCACGTTTAGCAGCAATATCAGCAGGGGTATACAGTTTAGACAAACCGTCTAATGTAGCGCGTACAATATTGTAAGGATTAGTAGAACCATGCACTTTAGCTGAAATGTTATGGATACCCATAGCATCAAATACTAAACGCATTGGACCACCAGCTTTCACACCGCTACCTTCTTTAGCAGGTTGCATAAATACTTTAGTAGCACCATGACGACCAATAACCTCATGATGAATAGTACCGTTTTTCAAAGGTACTTTAATCATAGAGCGTCGAGCTTGATCCATTGCTTTTTGAACAGCAACTGGTACTTCTTTTGATTTGCCTTTGCCCATACCGATGCGACCATCACCATCACCAACAACAGTCAGTGCGGAGAAAGCCATGATACGACCACCTTTAACTACTTTAGTCACGCGATTAACTGCGACCATCTTTTCAATCAGGCCGTCACCGCGTTCTTCAATTTCATGTTTTGCCATCTGAAAGTCTCCAAATATTAGAAGCTTAAACCATTTTCACGTGCAGCTTCAGCCAAAGCTTTCACACGACCGTGATATTGGAAACCTGAACGGTCAAAAGCAACTTTTTCAACACCTACTGCTTTAGCTTTTTCAGCAATACGCTTACCAACTACAGCTGCTGCTTCAACGTTGCTACCTGATTTCAGGCTACTACGTACTTCAGCTTCCAATGTAGAGGCTTGAGCCAATACTTTATCACCTTCAGCACTAATTACTTGAGCATAAATATGATTATTGCTGCGGAACACACATAATCTTACCATTTTCAAGTCCGCAATACGCGCACGGGTTTTGCGTGCACGACGGAGTCGGGTTGTATGTTTATCCATTAGTGAACCTCAATTATTTTTTCTTGGCTTCTTTCATCACTACTACTTCACCTACATAACGAACACCTTTACCTTTATAAGGCTCAGGAGAACGGAATGCACGGATTTCAGCAGCGACTTGGCCAACCACTTGTTTATCTGCACCAGTCAAAACGATTTCTGTTTGGCTAGGAGTTTGAACAGAAACACCTTCAGGCATTTCGTATACGATTGGATGAGAGAAACCCAGAGACAAGTTCAAAACTTTGCCTTGAGCTTGAGCACGATAACCCACACCAATCAATTGAAGTTTTTTCTCAAAACCTTCAGAAACACCCTTAACCATGTTATTAACCAATGCACGAGCAGTACCAGACATAGCATTAGCCTGTTTACTGTCATTTTTTGCAGCAAAAGTCAATTTACCATCGTTCAGTTCAATAGCAACATCGGAATGCAAAGGAAAAGACAATTCACCGTTTTTACCTTTGATAACCAATGCATCTGTTCCGAATTTTACTTCTACACCAGCAGGAACAGTCACTGGGTTTTTTGCGACGCGTGACATTTACTTTTCTCCACTAGGCTACGATGCACAACAACTCACCACCTACACCCTCAGAACGGGCTTTGCGATCAGTCATTACACCTTTAGAAGTACTAACAATAGCGACACCCAAACCATTCATTACGCTAGGGATCTCACTTGATGCTTTGTAAATACGCAAACCTGGACGTGAAACACGTTTAATTTGCTCAATCACAGGACGACCTGCATAGTATTTCAATTGAATTTCCAATACCGGTTTTGCATCAGCAGAAACCGCAAAATCCTCGATATAACCTTCTTCTTTCAGAACTTTTGCAATTGCACATTTCAGTTTAGAGGAAGGCATGGCAACTGCTGCTTTATTAGCACGTTGCGCATTGCGAATACGAGTCAACATATCGGAAATAGGATCATGCATACTCATTATTTATACTCCTATTACCAGCTAGCTTTAACAACACCAGGGATCTCGCCACGCATAGCGATTTCACGGATTTTAATACGGCCCAAACCAAATTTACGGAAAGTGCCACGAGGACGACCTGTTAAAGCACAACGACGACGTTGACGTACAGGTGCTGCATTACGAGGAATGGATTGAAATTTCAAACGTGCTTCAAAACGTTCTTCTTCAGTCGCATTAGCATCATTAATAACAGCGAAAATTGCCTCACGTTTAGCTGCAAACTTTTTCGCCAATGCTTGACGTTTCAGCTCACGATTAATAAGTGCTTTCTTAGCCATGATTATCCTTTAAACGGAAACTTGAACAGTGACAACAAAGCTTTCGCTTCTTCATCAGTTTTTGCAGTAGTTGTAATAGTAATATTCAAACCACGCAAAGCATCGATTTTATCGTATTCAATTTCCGGGAAAATAATTTGCTCACGAACGCCCATATTGTAATTGCCGCGACCATCAAATGATTTACCGCTTACACCACGGAAGTCACGTACGCGAGGCAACGCAATAGTAATCAAACGATCCAAGAATTCAAACATTTGATCACGACGCAATGTTACTTTGCAACCAACTGGATAGTTATCACGGATTTTAAAACCTGCGATAGATTTACGAGCAACAGTAACAACTGGTTTTTGACCAGCAATTTTCTCTAAATCAGAAACAGCATGCTCCATAACTTTTTTATCAGCAACAGCTTCACCCACACCCATATTCAAGGTGATTTTTTCAATACGTGGAACTTCCATTACTGATTTGTAACCAAATTGTTTAACCAATTCAGGAACAACTGTATCTTTATAAAACTCTCTCAAACGAGCCATGTTATCTCCTTATGCTCCAATGATAGAGCCATTTGATTTGAAGAAACGAACGCGTTTAACTTTGCCTTCATTTTCAATCAGCTTAATACCAACACGGTCTGCTTTATTAGTTTCCGGATTCAGGATTGCAATATTAGAAATATCCAAAGGCATTTCTTTAGTAATAATACCACCCTCAATACCACGCATTGGATTAGGTTTTTGATGGCGTTTCACAACATTAACACCCTCAACAACAACTTTATCACCCAACACTCGAACTACTTGACCTTGCTTACCTTTATCTTTACCGGTAATCACTACAACCTGATCGCCTTTAATGATCTTATTCATCGCGCTATTCCTTATAATACTTCAGGCGCCAATGAAACGATTTTCATAAATCGCTCAGTACGCAATTCACGGGTTACCGGACCAAAAATACGGGTACCCAGAGGTTCAAGTTTATTATTCAACAACACAGCAGCATTGTTATCGAATTTAATTAACGCACCATCAGGACGACGCACACCCTTAGCAGTACGAACAACTACCGCATTGTATACATCACCTTTTTTGACACGACCACGTGGGGCTGCATCCTTAACTGCAACTTTAATAATGTCGCCAACAGAAGCGTAGCGACGCTTAGATCCGCCCAATACTTTGATGCACATTACGCGACGCGCACCAGAGTTATCAGCCACATCTAAGATGGTCTGCATTTGAATCATATTAGTACCTTTAAATTAACCAACTTAATTTACCACTTTCATATAACTCGCACCTTACTTTAAGCTGCTTATTAAATGAAACCATCACGGTTCTAGTAAACCAGTCTTGGATCCCGAAGGGAGAGAAACTTCCATAAGAAGCTGGAAGATAAGAAACGAAGTTTACACGCAAATTAACTTTGCTGCAAGACTTCGTTTCTTATTAAGCTACATTACTGTGTTTTAAATCAAACAGTACGTGCTTTCTCAACCAATTCTTTTACAACCCAAGACTTGGTTTTTGACAAAGGACGAGATTCCTCGATTACCACTACATCACCAATGCCATATTGATTGTTTTCATCATGAGCATGGATTTTAGTTGATAAACGAATAATTTTACCGTACAGAGGGTGTTTAACTTTACGTTCAACCAATACTGTAACAGTTTTGTCCATTTTGTCGCTTACCACTTTGCCTTGCAAAGTACGAACATTTTTAGCTTCGCTCATTACTTAGCACCTTTTTCAGTTAAAATGGTTTTAATACGAGCAATATCGCGACGTACACGTTTCAACTCGCTTGATTTACCCAACTGACCGGTTGCATTTTGCATGCGTAAGCCAAACTGAGCTTTAAACAAGTCCAACAAATCAGAGTTTAATTGCTCAATAGATTTGTCTTTCAATTCATTTGCTTTCATTATTGACCCACCTGTCTTACTACAAAGGTTGTAGGAATAGGCAATTTGGCAGCGGCCAATTCAAATGCTTCACGAGCCAAAGACTCAGGAACACCGTCCATTTCGTACAATACTTTGCCTGGTTTAACTTCAGCAATGTAATATTCCACATTACCTTTACCGCCACCCATACGAACTTGGATAGGTTTCTCAGTAATTGGTTTATCAGGGAATACACGAATCCAAATACGACCGCCACGTTTAATATGACGAGTCATAGTACGACGAGCAGCTTCGATTTGGCGGGCAGTCAAACGACCACGGCCTACGGCTTTCAAACCGAACTCACCGAAACTTACTTTGTTACCGCGAGTAGCAATACCGGTGTTACGGCCTTTTTGTTGCTTGCGATATTTCAGTCTAGTTGGCTGCAGCATTACGTCCACCTGCCTTTCTTTGTTTCTTCTCATGCTCAGGTTTAGAAGATTTAATATTACCTTCTGTATAAACCCAAACTTTCAGACCCAGTACACCATAAGTAGTGTGTGCTTCGCTAGTTGCATAATCTACGTTCGCACGCAAAGTATGCAAAGGTACACGACCTTCACGGTACCATTCGCTACGAGCAATATCAGCACCATTCAGACGGCCTGAAGTCATGATCTTGATGCCTTTAGCACCAGAACGCATTGCATTTTGCATTGCACGTTTCATAGCGCGACGGAATTGAACACGTTTTTCAAGCTGCTGGGCAATACCATCAGCAATGATTTGCGCATCCAATTCAGGACGACGAATCTCTTCAATATTTACATGAACAGGCACACCCATCAGAGCTTGCAAGTCACGTTTCAAGATTTCGATATCCTCGCCTTTTTTACCAATAACCACACCTGGACGAGCAGAGTGAATGGTAATACGTGCAGATTTAGCAGGACGCTCGATCACTACGCGACCAACTGAAGCATTGGCCAGTTTTTTACGCAAGTAGTTACGAACATCAATGTCTTGTTTCAAAACAGTAGAAAAGTCGGTGCTTTTAGCAAACCATTTTGAAGCCCAGTCTTTAGTTACCGCCAGGCGAAAGCCTGTAGGGTTAATCTTTTGTCCCATAGCTTTTCCTTAGTTGCCCACTGTCACATTAATATGACAAGTTTGTTTCTCGATGCGGTTACCGCGACCTTTGGCACGAGCTTGGAAACGTTTCAAGCTTGGACCTTTGTCAACAAAGATAGTTACCACTTTCAGTTCGTCAATGTCGGCACCATTGTTGTGCTCGGCATTGGCGATTGCTGATTCCAACACTTTTTTAATCAGCTCAGCACCTTTTTTAGGACTGAATGCCAAGATATTCAAAGCTTGGGCAACGTCTTTACCACGAATCAAATCAGCTACCAAACGAGCTTTTTGAGCTGAAATACGGGCGTTTTTATGTTGTGCACTTACTCTCATGATTCACCTTATTTCTTTTTAGCCTTTTTATCAGCCAAGTGGCCTTTAAAGGTACGGGTCAATGAGAACTCACCTAATTTATGACCAACCATATTGTCGCTGATGAATACAGGCACGTGAGTGCGACCGTTGTGAACAGCGATAGTCAGACCGATGAAATCAGGCAAAATGGTAGAACGACGTGACCAAGTTTTAATTGGGCGTTTGTCGTTGCTTGCACGAGCAGCATCTACTTTTTTCAGCAAATGCAGGTCTACATATGGGCCTTTTTTTAATGAACGAGCCATACTAATTAACCTTTATTTGAGTAACGACGACGAACAATCATGTTATCCGTGCGTTTGTTATTACGAGTGCGGTAGCCCTTAGCAGGAGTACCCCATGGGCTAACCGGTTCGCGAGCCTCACCAGTACGGCCTTCACCACCACCATGTGGGTGATCAACAGGGTTCATTACAACACCACGAACGGTCGGACGAATACCACGCCAGCGGTTAGCACCAGCTTTACCGATTTTTTTCAGGCTTTGTTCTTCGTTACCAACTTCACCGATAGTTGCACGGCAATTTACGCTAATTTTGCGCACTTCACCAGAACGCAAACGAACTTGTGCGTAAGCACCTTCTTTTGCAAGCAATACCGCAGAAGCACCAGCAGAACGTGCAATTTGTGCACCTTTACCTGGTTTCATTTCGATACAGTGAATAGTTGTACCAACAGGAATATTACGGATCGGCAGAGTGTTACCTACTTTGATCGCAGCTTCAGCACCGGAAACCAATACTGCACCGGCTTGAATACCACGAGGAGCAATAATGTAGCGACGCTCACCATCTGCATAGCACAACAGTGCGATAAATGCAGTACGGTTAGGGTCATATTCGATACGCTCTACTTTTGCAGGGATACCGTCTTTGTTACGTTTAAAATCTACGACGCGGTAATGATGTTTATGACCACCACCTTTATGACGGGTAGTGATATGACCATTGTTGTTACGACCGGCAGTAGAATTTTTCTTTTCCAGCAGAGGTGCATAAGGTGCACCTTTGTGCAAACCTTCTGTTACCACGCGAACCATGCCGCGACGGCCTGCAGAGGTCGGCTTCATTTTAACGATTGCCATTTTGTTTATTCCTTATCTGCAGCTGCAGCAGCGGCTTCCAAATCCAACTCTTGACCGGCAGCCAAGCTTACATAAGCCTTTTTAACATCGCTGCGACGGCCTAAAGTGCGACCAAAACGTTTAACTTTACCTTTAATGGTAACAGTAGTAACGTCTGCAACTTGAACGCCGAACAGCAGCTCAACAGCCGCTTTAATTTCAGGTTTGGTTGCATTTGCCAAAACTTTAAACGTCATTTGGTTACGTTTTTCAGCCAATACGTTGCTTTTTTCAGAAACGATAGGTGCCAAGATTACTTGAGTCAAACGTTGTTGATTCATACCCATTGCTCCTCTAATTGTGCAACTGCATCTTTAGTGATAACGACTTTTTTGTAACGCAGCAAGCTGTAAGGATCAACTTGTTGAGCTTCCAAAACCAATACGTTAGGCAAGTTGCGTGAAGCCAAGTAAACATTCTCGTCGAGCTGTTTAGTTACAAACAGAACTTGCTCCAAACCCAAATTTTTCACTTGTTCAGCAAAAACTTTAGTTTTAGGAGTTTCAGCAGTCAATGCTTCGATTGCAAACAAACGTTCATCACGAGCCAATTGGGACAAAATAGTCGCCATACCGGCACGGTACATTTTACGGTTCACTTTTTGAGTGAAGTTTTCATCAGGTTTGTTTGGGAATGCACGACCACCTTTACGCCACAGCGGAGAAGAAGTCATACCGGAACGAGCACGGCCGGTACCTTTTTGGCGCCATGGTTTTTTAGTAGAGTGGTTTACTTCGGCACGAGTTTTTTGAGCACGATTACCAGAACGGGCATTTGCTAAGTAAGCAGTAACCAGTTGGTGAACCAGAGCTTCATTGTATTCACGAGCAAACAAAGCATCAGAAACAGCCAAGCTGCCAGATACTTGTCCTTTAGCGTCAATTACTTTCAATTCCATTACGCACCTACTTTCACGCTAGGACGAACCACGACGTCGCTGTTAAACGAACCAGTAACAGCACCTTTAACCAACAAGAGTTGGCGTTCAGCATCAACACGTACAACTTCCAATTTTTGAACAGTTGCTTTAGTGTTGCCGTATTGACCTGCCATACGTTTACCAGGGAACACGCGACCAGGGTCTTGTGCCATACCGGTAGAACCAGGAACACGGTGAGAACGGGAGTTACCGTGGGAAGTACGTTGAGCACCGAAGTTATGGCGTTTGATCGTACCAGAGAAACCTTTACCTTTAGAGGTACCGGTTACATCTACCAATTGACCAACTTCAAACATAGAAACGGTAATTTCATCACCGGCTTTCAATTCAGCCAGTTTTTCTTCAGTCAAAGCAAATTCAACCAAACCGCGACCAGCTTCAACACCTGCTTTAGCAAAGTGACCGGCTTCAGTTTTATTGACACGATTAGCTTTTTTCTGACCAAAGGTAACTTGTACAGCAGTGTAGCCGTCAGTATCTTTGGATTTCACTTGTGTAACGCGGTTGGCAGACATATCCAAAACGGTTACCGGAACAGAAACACCCTGTTCGTCGAACACGCGAGTCATACCAACTTTGCGTCCAACCAGACCTAAAGTCATGATTATTTTCCTTTTAAGTAAAGGGGCGGGCTACGATTGGCCTGCCTTTCAGACAAAGTTAAACTTGATACGGATGTACCAAGTCCGCCATTATAATTGACAAATCAAAGAAATATCAACAAAAATTTCAATTTAACTTCTTAAACCCATCATTTTTTCGGATGAAGTGTTGCCAAATATCTGAAAATTTTCAGACGGCCTAAGAATTCTATAAAAAACCGAACAGCCAAGCTGTTCGGTTTTTCAGTTCTTATTGAACTTTAATTTCTACATCCACACCTGCTGGAAGATCCAGTTTCATCAGTGCATCAGTAGTTTTATCAGTCCAGTCCACGATGTCCATCAGACGCAAGTGGGTACGGATTTCCAATTGTTCACGAGAAGTTTTGTTCACGTGTGGAGAACGCAGAATGTTGAAACGCTCGATTTTAGTCGGCAACGGAATCGGACCTTTTACAACGGCGCCGGTACGTTTTGCAGTTTCAACGATTTCTTGAGCAGAACGGTCAATCAGGCTGTAATCATAAGCTTTCAGGCGGATACGGATTTTTTGGTTTGCCATTTATCAATATCCTTCAATTAAGCGATGATAGAAGAAACCACACCTGCACCTACGGTACGGCCACCTTCGCGAATCGCAAAGCGCAGACCTTCTTCCATAGCGATAGGCGCAATCAGTTCTACAGTGATGGCTACGTTCTCACCAGGCATAACCATTTCTACACCTTCTTCCAAAGTAACCGCGCCGGTTACGTCGGTAGTACGGAAGTAGAATTGAGGACGATAGTTGGCGAAGAACGGAGTATGAC
>ERZ1699252.98-NODE-98-length-12355-cov-4.468433_pt1 | contig 12355 bp, 8 predicted proteins | sample MGYA00581531_ERZ1699252 | MGnify/ENA primary metagenome ERZ1699252 (study PRJEB42319, sample SAMD00040306) | human oral metagenome | material: saliva | host: Homo sapiens | study: EMG produced TPA metagenomics assembly of PRJDB4115 data set (Metgenomic analysis of...
CCGTCTCTTGGGCGCGGAGAGGTGTAGAAGGGCCAGCCCCCACGGGCGCGGGCAACAAGGCCGTGACCTGGGCGTTCGGCTCCCCCGCCGACCTGGAGGAGGCAAACCGCCTGCTATCGGAGAAGTTCGACACCGAGCCGGTCACGGATCCGCGCGGCATGGCCGCCATCGAGATCCGCCACCCCGAGTTCGCGGCGGGCACGGCCGAGCCGATGGTCCTCCTCGACGACATCTTCCAGGTGCTGGGGGCCGCCGGTTTCGAGGGCATCACGATGTGCAACGACCCGGGCCAGCAGGCCCAGGGCTGACAAGCGCAGCAAGGGCCGCATATAATGGAGTCACCAGAACCGGCCCTTACCCCGCTGCGGGGATCCAGAGCCGGTCTTCTCTTTTGCAACTGGCACGAGCAGTGAGACCATATTCAACCCCACTATGAGGCGCCTCACAACTATGTCAGATTGGCATAAGGCACCAATAAACTGTACAATATTGTTATCAACACCGGTTCCGCCGAAAGGTCCAGGGCCGGTTTTCTTCTATGCAAGGGCGCATAACCATGGAAAAGCCTTTTCGAACTATCGACGAACAGATCGATATATTGCGATCACGCGGAATGGTCATCGACAACATTGAAGCCGCACAGAAAGCACTCGAGTCAATCAGCTACTACAGACTATCCGGCTACTCTTATCCTTTTCGCCAATACGATAAGGAGAGCCGAACGCGCTCTGATCAATTCTCTCCTAAGACAAACCTCGAACAGGTCTTAGCGCTCTATCGATTCGATGAGCGACTCCGTACGACGACTTTTCAAGAACTCTCACGGATCGAAGTTGGATTACGTGCACTCATCGGCTACGCCCTTGGCAAAGAGGACCCCTATCTCCACCTCACATCTCCTCAGCTAGGCCCCTCAGGTTTCGATAAGGAAAACAATCACGAAACCGACGAATATAGAAGATGGATCAGCTCCTACAATAGAAATCTTCGCCGATCACAAGAAGACTTTATCCAACACTACAAAAGTGAATACTCGGGCAAACTACCCATTTGGGTAGCGGTTCACATCCTCGAATGGGGACAGCTTGCCATGCTATTTAAAATGGCGCCCATTCACTGCCAAGATAGCATCGCTCACTCTCTGCACTTAAGTCGGCCGCAGGTCAATTCATGGCTGGAAAATCTACGAATCCTGCGCAACATTTGCGCACACCAGGGACGACTTTTTAATCGCACACTGCGACAAGTGAAGCTTCCAGAAGACGCTGAAATTCTCGGAATCAGAGAGTTGTCACCAAAGAAAAACAAGTGTTTCGACCAGCTCACGCTCGTCCAATACCTCACCCGCACGATGGGCCTGGGAGATGGAACCGCCCTTCCCTCAGTCCTCGCAACGTTCCCCGCTACCGACGTCGTCCCCCTGCGAGCGACGGGCACACCCGATAACTGGCAGTCACGCCCCTTGTGGGCGTGCGAGCCGACAACCTGAGACACTCACATGCAACATGAGGGGCCGCCGCGCAACCATCGTTGGTTGTGCGGCGGCCCCTCGCTTGAGGGTTTAGCGGATCGCCTCCGTGGCGCCCGCACCGTCGTGCACAATCACGTCGGGCAGAGGTCGACGTATGCGTTGGGGACGGTGTCGGTGAGCTGGTCGCACGCGGCCATGCATGGCTCCTCCAGATTCGACGGCTTACGCATGGAGCAGTCGCGCCTACCTCGACAACGAGACAGATACTGCACAGCTGGTCAGGCACCGTGTGCCACGAGTCATACATTGAGCGCAGTGTCAGCAATCGACAAAACTGAATCCCACCCCCTTGCGGCAACACACCTCCGCTCATGGTCACCCACTTGTGGACATCAACCCTCATCATTCCAGCGCACACGCGACACCAACGCAACCCCCTATAACATATACGAACACTCAGGTTTCACCGCGAATATACACACTTCTTGGGCGACTAGATGCGACGGCGCATCACACGTACGGAAAGAATGAAAAACATTGAAATCTCAAGCAAAATATATACATTTGTTACATTTGTAAAACTTGACCACGCGCTCACCTTTGTATACATTTAAGGCACGTCAGACAGGACATTCTGACGTCTTAAGCCCACCAGATGGACTGGGAGCTGACCGGAAGAAAGAGGCAACAATGTTTGCACAGATCACCGAAGTTATTAACGCGTTCCTCGCCTTTGTTGGCAGCATCCTCGGCATGCTGCCCTGATCGATCCGTCGATCAGGCACGGTACGTGTAGTTTTGCTACGACAGCAAAACTTCGGCTGAGCCCCAGTTCCCCTGGTGAGGGGGAGCTGGGGCTCACTGCACGACCGCGACGGCCACGCGCGCTCCCACCGCGATCGTGCCAACCTCCGACATGAGGAACACCGTCGTGGCAGAAAATGAGGCCGCCGCCCACCATCGTTGGTGGGCGGCGGCCCTCGTCTCGCAGCTCAGCGGATTGCCGCCAAACTTAGCGGATCGCCTCCATAACGCGCACGCCGTCGAGCACGGTCACGTAGGGCAGGGGGTTCACACCGGACTCGAGGACGTACTCGGTGAGCTGGTCGCGCACGACGGTGCGCAGCTCCTCGGGGTTCCAGGGCTTGCCGATGTAGTAGTCCAGGCCCGCCTGGTTCAACGCTCGGATCGTGTCGGACTGGTCGGCCTGACCGGTCACCAGCACCGTACGAGTCGCGCCGAAACGCTCATCCTTCATGAGCTCCACGAGGAAGTCAACGCCGGACTTGCCAGGCAGGCGGTGATCCGACAGGACAAGGGCCAGCTCGTCGCCGTCCTCTTCGATCTCGTCGATCACGGCCCACGCGTCGTCGACGTCCTCGGCGACCTCAAGCCGGATCTTGTCCCAAAACTCTTCAAGATCACGCTCAAGCGCGTCTCGCACGTCCGCTTCGTCCTCGAGGGACAGGATTGTCAGGGTCATGATTCCTCCTCTTGTGGTTGAGTGGGCAACGAGATCCGCATAGTGGTGGACCCCGGGTCAGAGCAGATCACGAGAGTCCCCCCATGATCGGCGATGATGCTTCGGACGATGGACATGCCCATACCCAGCCCGAATCGGATGCGCCCCGCCTTAGTGGTGAAGTGCGGCTCCATAATCTTGTCAACAATTCCCGGGTCAATACCCGGACCGTTATCACACACGGTGATGGCAACTCCCTCGGGCGTCGGTCGCACGGTGATGCGGATCAACGCCTCGGCCTCGCCGCGTGCCGGCAGCTCGGGCACGCCGCCCGACGCCTCCGCCGCCGCGATCAAGTCGGTATTCTCGTCTTCGATGGCCTCGGCCGCGTTCACGATGAGGTTCGTCCACACCTGCTGCAGCTTCGCCGGGTGCGCGCGCACGAGCGGCACGTCCTCGTAGTCGCAGTCGATGCGGATGCCTCGCACCCTGTGGGCGGTCAGCCGCAACACGTCGTCGATGCCCTCGCGCACGTCCACGGGCTTGAGGTCCTCGGCGTCCGGGCGCGCATAGCCCTTCAGGGACTGGGTCAGCTCGATGACGCGGTCACCCGCGGCAAGCACCGAGCGCAGGGACCCGCCCAGGCGCGCCCCGGCCTCGTACGCCTCGATGCCGCCCGGGATCTGGGCGAGCGCGCGTGCACCCTCCGCCCCCTGGATCCCCGCGCGCACGAGGCGACGCGCGAGCGTGCGGTCGCCGACGACGGGCAGGAGCTCCTTCATGAGAGCACGCTCAACCGACGTTGAGCGCGGGGGCGCGGTCAGCGCCCGGGACATGGCTTCCCGTGACGAGGCCGTGGCTGGGGCCGCGAGGGCCGCATCGACGTCCTCGTGTAGGTGTTTGGCGGCGCGCACAAGGGCGGTCACCGGGTTGTTGAGCTCGTGGGCAATGCCGGCGCTCAGCTCACCGAGCATCGCGAAGCGCGCACGTTCGACCAGCTCGGCGCGAGTCGCGCGCAGGTCCTCAAGGGTGGCCGCCAGGGCTTCCTTCTGGGCCTCAAGGTCCTCGGCGAGCATCGCGTTTTGCAGGTGAAGGTCCTCGGCGCGCATGAGGCGGCGGGTGAGCGATCGGATCGCGAGGGCTGTCAGCGTCGCACCAATTGACGGATCCTCGGAGATGACGATCTGGAGCTGCTCGGTCGTCAGGCGCACGACCGTCGCCTCGGTCGCCGTCTCGCCCGTGAAGAACGCATCCTCCGCGCGGGCCAGCGACACCAGGCCAATGAGCGGGCCCGACGTCGCCAAGTGCGCAAGCACCTCGCCCTGCGGGGAATCCCTGTGCAGGGACACTTGCCCGTCAAGCACCAGGTACACGGCACCCACCGGCTGACCCTGCGTGACCAGCTGCGTCCCCTCCGGGATGATGAGTCGCGGACGCTGGCCGAGCACCCGCTCGACGCCCGCGAGGAGCTCCATAACGACCTCGCGCTCATCACGGTCCAGGCCCTCCAAGAGCGGACCCTGGACGGCGAACGGCGGCGGATCCGCGATGAGGTTGCGGATCTGGCGCTGCGAATAGCCGCACCCGCTCAGGTAACGCACCATCGTCGAATACGCCTGGCCCGCCAGCAGCGGCACCGTCCACGGCGCCTTCAACACCGAGGACAGCGCCCCCGACTGCATGCAGCCCGTGAGGTCACGATGCTCGGACTTATCCGTGACGACCACCCACTGCACGCGTGTCAGCACGGGAATCGACGCCGCATACTCGATCATCGCGTCAATGTCGGAAACCTCCGAGGTCACCAGACCCATCAGCACATGATCGCCGGGGCGCAGGCTCGCCTCGTAGGCCGCCAAGTCCCCAATGCCGTCCACTCGATCCAGGCACAAGCGCGGGAACGCGTGCGACAGGTCCCTGGTTACCGGGGCCGCGATATGCCGCGAATCGTCACCGACCACCAGCATATGAATCGGGTACCCCGCGCGGTGACCTCCGCAGCGCACATCCGTGCGTGCCATGACCGAGGCATCCTCCTGCGCGGGACCCTGCGTCCACCCGTGGGCCAGCCCCGGCCTGGGGCGACCGTTCGCGCCCGAGCCGACCACGGCCTCGTCCATGGACACGTCACATCACCCCGATGAATCCCCACGTCAGCGGTGCCACAAACGCCAGGAGAATAATGCCGACGACGCCGACAACAATGCCGACGACCGCCATTTCGCGGGTCGGGGTCGTGCCCGTCGAGTACGCGATCGCGTTAGGCGGGGTCGAAATCGGCAGGCACATGCCCAGCGAGCAGCCCAGTGCGATGACGATCGCGATTTCCGCGGCGCTCGTGGACACCGTCGCCGCCAGGCCCATACCCATCGGGATCAGCAGGTTCGCCGACGCCGAGTGCGAAATGACATTCGAGGTCACCCAGCCCACGAGGGCCAACACGAAAATCAGGAGGACACCGGGGATCGAGGCCCACTGGATCGAACCGAGCATCCACTTGTCGAGGCCCGTCGCAGACACTCCCGATCCCAGCGCGATACCGCCCGCAACCAGCCACAGGACCGGCCAATCCAGGGCGCGCAAGTCGTCACCGCTCATCACCTTCGTCATCAGGAGGACGACGACCGGCAGGAAGCCGACGACATTGGCCGAAATGTGGTGCAGCGACTCCGTCATCCACAGGAGGATCGTCAGACCCGCAACCGAGTAGAAGATGATCGCGTTACGGGACTTCTCGAAGCGCGCCGACGTGTCGATATCGAACTTTGCATCGGAGGGGATGTAGCGCCACGCGATGAACGCCCACGACAGGGCCAGAAGCACCAGCATGAGCGGCACGGCCGCAAGCATCCACTGCAGGAAGGTTACCTTGACGCCCGCGTTCTCCAGCGCGCCCAGGGCGATCGCGTTCGGGGGCGTGCCAACCGGCGTGCCCATGCCGCCGACGTTCGCGGCCACGGGGATCGACAGGGCGATACCGGTGCGCGCCTTGCCCTCGGGCAGGGCCATGATGACCGGCATCATGACGGCGAACATCGTCGCCGTGGTCGCCGTATTCGACATGAACATGCTCATAATCGCGGTGATCAGCATGACGCCCATAACCGTCAGGCGCGGCTTGCCCATGAAAGGCTTGAGGAGGACCGCCGACAGGGCGCGATCCAGCTTGTACTTGGCAGCACCGTCGGCCACCATGAAGCCACCCAGGAACAGGATGATGACCGGGTTAGCCAGCGCCCCGAAGAACTTCGTGTACGCCGGGGCACCCTCACCCACGCTCAGCAGCGCGTGGTCCGAAATGAACAGGACCTCCAGGAAAATGACCAGGACCGCCGTGCCCGCGAGCGGCACCGCCTCCGTCACCCACAGCAAAATCGCCGCCAGGAAGATACCGAACATGCGAGTGCCTGACACATCCAGGCCTGGCAGCTGAATAAAAAGGGATGCCACGATGCAGATCAGCGCACCAATAGCACCAAAAGCCTTGACTGGACTGATTTTCCCCTTCTTCTTAGAGAAATCTGCCTGTCGGGTGGACATATTCTGAGCGGAGCGCGGATTGATTGACACCGCGCCCTTGGAGCGTCGAGCCATTACGAAGAGACCTCGTCGTCTTGCGTGGATACTGTCCAATTAGTGTAGGACAGCACACACAGAAAGTGAAACCGGGGTGAGAGCTCTCGGGTACTCCCACCCTGGATTAACGCTTCCCGTCAGTCTTCTCTGCCCACTCGCGGTCCCACGACCTCCTACTCGGCCACGGCCTCGTCGATGTCGTAGCCCGTCGGGAGGATGCCCGGGCGCGCTGGCTCCCACCCAAGGGCGGGCGCCACATACTCCGCGAAGTTGCGGATAATCGACCAGTTCTCCTCGAATCCCAGCTGGTTGGGGATCGTCAGCAGGAGCGTGTCAGCCTCTGCGAGGGCGCGATCCTGACTCAGCTGCTTGATGAGCGTCGAGGGGTCGGCCGCGTAGGTGCGCCCGAAGGTCGCGATGCTCGAGTCGAGGTGGCCGACCTGGTCTCCCGAGGCGCTCAGCCCGTACAGGCCGCGGTCGCGCTCGGACAGGAGCGGGAAGATCGAGCGCGACACGGACACGCGCGGCGTCCAGTCATGACCAGCCTCGCGCCAGGCGCGGCGGTAGGCGCGCAGCTGATCGGCCTGGATGTCACCGAAAGGCTTGTCACCGTGCTCGAAGACCAGGGTGGAGCTCATGAGGTTCACGCCGTCGCGCGCGGCCTGGACCGCCGATGCATTGGACCCCGCGCCATACCAGATCCGGGAGCGCAAGCCGGGCGAATACGGGAGGACCGGCAGGGGCGTACCCGGGTTGAGCTGGGTAGGGTACTGCTCGTGCAGGGGCGCAGCCTCGGCGATTGAGGGTCTGAAGGCGCAGGTCACAGCGAACCAGAAGCTCGTGAGCCAGGTTGGCGGCGCGGTCCAGCGGATCGAGAAGCGCACCGAGGAACGGGTCGAGAAGGCTGTCGAGCAGGTCGCCGGGGAGGCTTCGGCCACGATGACCGCGAGCCTCGACGCCTCGAACGCGCGGGCGGAGCGGATCATCGCCGCGACGGCGAAGCTGGAGGCGCGACAGCTCTGGTCCGCCGCCGCGATGTGCCTCGTTCTCCTGCCGGTGGCCATGGTCGTCGTCGGTCTCTGGATGGGCATCGCCGGGCTCATCACGGGTGTTCAGTGGGCGCTGGACGTGGACGTGAGCGTGTGGCTCGGCATCGGTCGGTGGCTCGTGGTCGGCACTGGCCTCGCCGGGGCCGGCTACGGGGTCTTCGCGTCCGTCCGCTGGGTTGCGGGTCTCGTGGAGACCTGGAAGGGCCGCGGGATGCCGAAGTGGCCCCGCTGGCGCAAGAGGTGATCACGCCTCACGAGGGCAAGCGCGCGCAGCGCGTGCGGCAGCCGCGACAACTGGACATTAGGTCAGCGGCTGCTGTATAGTTCAGTGCATGCTGACCATTGCTTCGCGTCTTGACGTCATGAACCGGCTCGGCCGGGCCATGGCCGACCCGACGCGCTCCCGCATCCTGATGTCCCTGCTCGACAGCCCGAGCCACCCCGCGGTGCTCTCGCGCGAGCTGGGGCTGACCCGCTCGAACGTGTCCAACCACCTGACCTGCCTGCGCGACTGCGGGATCGTGGTCGCCGAGCCCGAGGGCCGCCAGACTCGCTACGAGATCGCCGACCCGCACCTGGCCGCGGCGCTGACGGCACTGGTCGATGTGACCCTCGCCGTGGACGAGAGCGCGCCGTGCATCGACCCGGCCTGCTCGGTGCCGGGCTGCTGCGCCGCGAGCAGTTCGGGGGACGCCTCGTGAGCGCCGCCTGCGGCTGCGACGAGCCAACGACCAGCCCCGCGGACGAGGCAGAAGAGGCAGAGCGCCCGTGGTGGCGTGATCCCGGCCTGGTCGTGCCGATCCTCTCCGGCGTCGCGTTCGGCACCGGCCTGGCGCTGGAGTGGTCGGGGCTGCACATCGCGGCGCTGGTCGCGTTCTGGGCGGGCCTGCTGCTGGGCGCGTACACGTTCGTGCCCGGTGCGATCCGGAATCTCGTTGTGAAGCGCAAGCTCGGGATCGCGCTGCTGATGACGATCAGCGCCGTGGGCGCGGTGATCCTCGGCTACGTCGAGGAGGCGGCCGCGCTGGCGTTCCTCTACTCGATCGCCGAGGCCCTGGAGGACAAGGCGATGGACCGCGCCCGCGGCGGGCTGCGCGCGCTGCTGAAGCTCGTGCCGGAGACCGCGACCGTGCTGCGCGACGGGACCTCCGCCTCGGTCCCGGCCAGGGAGATCGCCGTCGGCGACGTGCTGCTGGTCCGCCCTGGCGAGCGGGTCGCGACCGATGGGCTGGTCCGCTCGGGCCGGTCGAGCCTGGACACTTCGGCGATCACCGGTGAATCGATCCCGGTCGAGGTCGCGCCCGGAGAAGCGGTGTCGGCGGGCGCGATCAACAGCGCCGGCGTGCTGGAGGTCGAGGCGACCGCCGCGGGCACCGACAACTCGCTGACCACGATCGTGGAGCTGGTAGAGCAGGCCCAGGCCGAGAAGGGCGACCGAGCCCGGATCGCTGACCGGATCGCCCGCCCGCTGGTGCCCGGCGTGATGGTCCTCGCCGTCCTCGTCGGCGTGCTCGGGTCCCTGCTCGGCGACCCGGAGACCTGGATCACCCGCGCCCTGGTCGTCCTCGTCGCGGCCAGCCCCTGCGCGCTGGCGATCGCGGTGCCCGTCACCGTGGTCTCCGCGATCGGCGCGGCGACCAAGTTCGGCGTCGTCATCAAGAGCGGGGCCGCCTTCGAGCGCCTCGGCGGCATCCGGCACCTGGCCGTGGACAAGACCGGCACTCTGACCCGCAACCGGCCCGAGGTAACCGCCATCGTCGCCGCCCATGGGTTCGACGATGCGCAGGTGCTTGCTTGGGCTGCCGCCGTGGAGCAGCACTCGACGCACCCACTCGCCGCCGCCATCGCCGCCGCGGGCCGGGGAACCCCCGCCGCGCAGGACGTGGCCGAGGAGGCCGGGCACGGCATCGGTGGCCTGGTCGACGGCCGCAGGGTGGCGGTGGGCAGTCCGCGCTGGATCGACGCCGGTCCGCTCAAGGCCCGGGTCGAGGACCTGGAGGCCGAGGGGCAGACCTGCGTGCTCGTCACCGTCGACGGCTTCCTGGCCGGGGCGATCGGCGTCCGCGACGAGCTGCGCCCCGAGGTCCCCGAGGTCGTGCGGACCCTGCGCGACCAGGGCGTCAAGGTGAGCATGCTCACCGGCGACAACTTCCGCACCGCTGCTGCGCTGGCGAAGCTGGCCGGGATCGGCGACGTGCACGCCGAGCTGCGTCCCGAGGACAAGGCTCGCATCGTCGCCGGGTTCTCGGAGACGTCGCCGACCGCGATGATCGGCGACGGCATCAACGACGCGCCCGCCCTGGCCGGGGCGACCGTGGGCATCGCGATGGGCGCGACCGGCTCCGACGCCGCGATCGAGTCCGCCGACGTCGCCTTCACCGGCCACGACCTCGGCCTCATCCCGCAGGCTCTGCGCCACGCCCGCCGCGGCGGCAGGATCATCAACCAGAACATCGTGCTGTCCTTGGCGATCATCACTGTGCTGCTGCCGCTGGCGATCACCGGCGTGCTCGGCCTGGCAGCGGTCGTCCTCGTGCACGAGGTCGCCGAAGTCGTCGTCATCGCCAACGGACTGCGGGCTGCGCGTGCCCGCAAGCAATAGGTGTTCCGTCCAACGCCATAACTCAGACATGCGCTAGCGCATGTCGATGACGCCGGTTCCGACCTCGATGGCCTTCGTGCGCGAGGCAATGGCGGAGAGAAGCGGCATCGGCGCGGCCGCTTGCGGGGCGAAGTGGTGGACGCGGAAGAAGGCGCCGGAGAGCCCACGGCTACCGGACCCGAAGTGCCCGTAGGCGGTGGGAGGGCCTGGCCGCGACGACGGCGGGCGATGGCAGGCCTGGCCCAGACAAATCTCGCACATAATTTAAGACGGTAATTTTTCGAGACCGCGGGAAAACGTTGCAATTCCAACGATGCAAATTCAATGTTTGAAGGAGCCGCAGGGGAATTACGTGCGAGATTACTGAGTATAGGTGCGAGAGGACGAAACGTGTTGGTTGGGGGTAGGCCACAGGTATTGTGGGAGGGCTTGGCCGAGCTTCGAGCCGACACGCCGAGCAAAGCTCGCGGGGCGGAAGGCGAGCGGGGCAGACCGCCACCCTCCAGCAACACGCAGTGTCCTATAACCCCAGGAACGAGGCAAGCACGACCAACTAAAATAGTAACTTTCCCGCGCGATAAAGCCGAAAAGTCACCACAAAACCAACACGTTTTGTCCTTTAACCCTAACCCTTTAATCCCCATAACCCGCGCGCTGGCCACGCACGGTGAGGAAAACAAAAACCGCAGATCCCGAAGGATCTGCGGTTTCATCGTGCGCGAGGGGGGAGTTGAACCCCCACTCCATCACTGGAACACGGACCTGAACCGTGCGCGTCTGCCTATTCCGCCACTCGCGCGTACCCAGAAAGAATAGGGGGTTTTGAGGCCCCACGTCAAATCAGCGCAGCATGACCCAGGACACATAATTCACCACAATGGGCACTAATACCCGTAGTTGCAACGAAAAATCGACGCGCACCCTAGCGCATCAACGCGCATGCAACGACGCCAGCCACACCCAACAGGGTCGCAGCGATAACGCAGGCATCGACCAATCCGAGCCTGGTGCGACTCCGGGGCGAGCTCTCACAGCCCCCGCCCGAGGCTTCGAGGGCGCCGCGCATGGACATGGCTCGCCCGGTTTCGGCCGCCCCCCGCGATGTCGCGGACAGGACCGCCGTGATCACGTCGACGCTCAGGCGCACGTAGCCGCCGGGCGACAGGGTGGCAATGTCCCGACCGAGGCGCAGCTTGGCCGTGTCGAAAACGGCCTGCGCCTGGTCGCGCAGCATCGGCAGGCCTCGTAGGGCCGAGGCCATGACCAGCGACCACTGGTCCACGGGTGCCCCAAAGAAACGCAGGGGCCGCACATAGACGCGCAGCGCGCCCGCGAGCGCGGCCGTGGGCGTCACCCACGCAATGAGGGCGGAGCCCCACAGGACGACGATGGCCAGCACGCAGATGCGCAGGAAGACCTCGAGCCCGTCGCCGAGCCAGGCACCGATGCAGCCGCCGATAAAACCGGAGATCATCCACATGGGCGGGCGCGGGGCGACGCTGAGCGGCAGCCGAATGGCGATCGAGGCGACGGCGAGGAGGGCACCGACGATCCCGAGGGTCGTCCAGTGCGGCTGCAGGATGACGCAGGTGGTCAACACGGTCCAGCAGGCGATGAGGGTGCCGGGCCACGCGCGCCCGAGGACCGTGGGCCACGGCAGGGGCCGAGGCAAGGGGAAACCCGAGGCCCTGCGCGGCTTGCGACGGCGCGCAACCTTGCCACCAGAACCGGAACCAGAACCAGAACCGGAGAAGCGGCGAGAATCGGGATCCGCAGAAAACCAACCGTTGGTGGCACCGCCGCCGGGGCCGGTCGCCCCGCACGAGGAGTAGGGATCATTCATGCGAGCACCCCCTGGCGCAGGTGTCGGTGGGCGTCGCACAGGGCGTCCATGCCTTCGAGGTCGTGGGAGATGACGAGGATGGACAGCCCGGCGCGCCTGCGCTCTTCGAGGACGGAGATCAGCAGGTCGCGCGAGGCCATGTCGAGCCCGGCCATGGGTTCGTCGAGGATGAGGACGCGCGGTTCACCGGCCAGCAGCCCCGCCAGGGCGACGCGTCGCATCTGCCCACCGGACAGGTCGTCGATGCTGCGCGAGGCCAGGGCTGGGTCAAGCCCGACGAGGTCCATGGCTTGTGCGACGATTCGGTCGCCGTCCTCGCGGCTCAGCCCCTTCTTCGCGGCGCGCCCACCCC
>ERZ1699252.101-NODE-101-length-12248-cov-3.065259_pt1 | contig 12248 bp, 10 predicted proteins | sample MGYA00581531_ERZ1699252 | MGnify/ENA primary metagenome ERZ1699252 (study PRJEB42319, sample SAMD00040306) | human oral metagenome | material: saliva | host: Homo sapiens | study: EMG produced TPA metagenomics assembly of PRJDB4115 data set (Metgenomic analysis of...
GTACAAGGCTATCTCGGGAACACTTGGCAAGGATTCGAAAATTCACGATATCTGGGTTCAGCATTTCGAAGTCGGTATGTGGATTGGAGACTACGACCAGACGGGGAATATGAAGTATACGGATGGTCTTGTCGTTGAAAATGCTCGTATCCGTAATAACTTGGCTGATGGTATTAACTTTGCCCAAGGGACCAAGAATTCAACAGTTAAAAACTCTAATATCCGTGGGAATGGTGATGATGGTTTAGCTATCTGGTCAAGTATTTCAAATGGGACAAATGCAGCAGCTGAGGAAAATAATAAATTCCTTAACAACACCATTGAATCAGGCTGGCGTGCGGCTGGTATCGGTATTTTTGGTGGTAAGGGGCATGAAATTTCAGGAAACCTCATCAAGGATGTCTTTGCTGGAGCAGGTATCCGTGTAAACACTGTCTTTGCAGGTCACAATTTTGACCTCAATGATTCTGGAATTAAGATTCATGACAATACCATTCTACGTTCAGGGACAATTAATGACCTCTATAACCTCCATCGTGGTGCCATTGATTTCCAACAAGTTCGTGGAACAATCAAGAATGTCGATGTCTACGATAATAAACTATTGAATACCTTGGCTGATCCAGTGATTACCAAAAACTTTGAGATGGGTGACAATGGTAATGGAGAAATCCGTTTATCTAATAATACGATTGACAATAAGGCGACGATTGTTGGGGCTGTCTCAGCAGTTTCTCCAACAAAACCAGCACCAAAACCTGTCAATAATCCAGTCTCAGAGACTTCAGTTTCAGAAACACCAAAGAGTGAAGCGGGTTCAACTGCGCCAGTTTCTGAAGCATCAACAAGTGAAGTAGTTTCTGAGACATCAGCATCAGAAACACCAAAGAGTGAAGAAGGTTCAAGCACTCCGGTTTCCGAAGCATCAACAAGTGAAGTAATTTCCGAGACATCAGCATCAGAAACACCAAAGAGTGAAGAAACCTCAAGCGCTCCAGTTTCCGAAGCATCTAACAGTGAGGTAATCTCTGAGGCTTCAGCATCAGAAACACCAAAGAGTGAAGCAGGTTCAAGCACCCCAGTTTCAGAAGCATCAAACAGTGAAGTGGTATCCGAGACATCAGCATCAGAAACACCAAAGAGTGAGGCAAGTTCAAGCACTCCAGTTTCTGAAGTATCAACTAGTGAAGTAGTTTCTGAGACATCAGTTTCAGAAACACCAAAGAGTGAAGCAAGCTCAACTGCTCCAGCTTCTGAGTCACCAAAGAATGAGGAAACTTCAGTAGCTTCATCTACTAGTCAGGTTGACGTAGCAATTACTTCTGACAGCCCAGAGAAATCTCCAACTTCAGAAAGTACACAAAAGGATCCGATTAGCGAGGTTTCTTCAGAAGTTATTGAAAAAGGTTCAACAACTCAGGTTGATGTCAAAGTTTCTGAAGCTCCAACAACAGCACGTACATCTGAAGTTGTCAGCATCGCGCCAAATAGTCAGGTCGCTTATAACAATGACCTAAAAACCCCTGTAACAAGCAGTCAGCTCGCCTCAGAAGCTATTCGCTTTAATTCTCTTTTGAATGAGAAGTCTGTGGATGTGATTGCAAGTAAAGTTATGGCGGTTATGGCCTCTGAAACATTAGCCTCAGAAGCGGCATCACTTACAAGCTCTGAAGGTGTTGCCAAAGAGATTAGCAGTGATTTGTCAGAATTGGCGGAAAGCAAGAAGGATGACACACCTAAGAATGTCGCCCGAGTTGATAAAGCAACTGAGGCAAAACAGGTGGCCAAGAGTTCTGAAAGCCAAGCTAGCACTTCAAAAGAAAAAGGTAAGTCTAATACGACAACGGTCTTCCTTCTTGTCGGAGTTGCTGCAGCACTAAGTATATCTACAGTTTATCTTACAAAACAAGGTAAAAAAGCAGGTAAATAATAGGAAAGAAGCATCCATTAAAATGGGTGTTTTTTTGTTTTAAGCAAGCTCTAAGATACCTAATATCATTATTCTTTATTTTTAATCATCCACTTTGATTTGGTCCTGTATAATTAAAGTGATAAGAAAAATTAAGGAGTTAAGATGATGAAAGAAAAAAGAAATAGTAGGATTTGTATATTTGCTCTTCTTCTTTTAGTATTTACTTTAGGATTCGGATTTTCATTAGATACTAGCAAACAATCTTTGGCTGTGAGCTCTCAAGTGGTTCAAGCGGATGAGAACAATGGTATCTTGGCTTTTAATGGTCAAAAGCAGTTTGTCATGGAGGAGAAGGACCGGCTAGGACGTGCCCACAGTGCTCATATACAGTTACAAGATAAGGACGAGCCGAAGAATAAGCGTCCCGGTAAAATAAAATATGATCCTGTAGGATGGCATAACTATAAGTTTTATTATGGTGACGGTAAATCAAAATCTTGGCTAATGAATCGAGGGCATTTGATTGGCTATCAGTTTTCTGGTGTCAATGATGAGGGCAAGAATTTAGTACCTATGACTGCCTGGTTGAATTCTGGAAATTATAAAGGAACCGACGAAGGTAATCAGTCAGGTATGCTTTATTACGAGAATCGTTTGGATAACTGGCTAGCACTACACCCTAACTATTGGTTAGACTATAAGGTAACAGCTATTTACAGTGGAGACGAGTTGTTGCCTCGTCAAGTAGAACTTCAGTATGTTGGTATTGATAGTTCTGGAAATCTCTTGGAAATTAAACTTGGTGGAGATAAGGAGACTCTTGACAGTCAGGGAGTTACGCATGTTATATTGGATAACCAATCACCAAATGCAGAAATCAATTATGCAGATGGGACAGCGACAAATACGGTTACTGAATTTACTGAAGCACCATCTGAGCCTAGTTCTGAGAGTTCACAGATGACTGAACAACCAAGTTCTGAGCCAGAGCCTGTGCAACCTGCACAAGAAGAAAGTCGAACAGTTTATGTGGCGCGTCATGGAACAGCAGATGTTTATTGGTATGACATCAACAGTATGCCTAGCAATACCAACAAAGCAAATGTCGTTACAATGACAGAGGCAGATGCCCTAGCCCAAGGTAAACGACACACGTCTAAAGAGTAATACAAAAGCTGGACATCTTGTCCAGTTTTTTTGTAAAACGACTCACATTTTTACCACTTTTATCTGAAAATTTGATATACTGAGACTATCAAAGATACTTGAAAGAGAGGTTAATTGACTCTTTTTCAGTACAAGAAAGGAATAAAAATATGATTTGGATTATTATTGCCATTATCGTTGTTCTTGTAATTTTTGTTATTGCAAGTTATAACGGCTTGGTTAAAAGCCGTATGCAGACTAAGGAGGCATGGAGTCAAATTGATGTTCAATTGAAACGTCGTAACGACCTTCTTCCTAACTTGATTGAGACTGTTAAAGGTTATGCAAAATACGAAGGTTCAACACTTGAAAAAGTAGCAGAACTTCGTAATCAAGTAGCAGCTGCGACTTCGCCAGCAGAAGCTATGCGTGCTAGTGATGAATTGACACGCCAGGTCTCTGGAATCTTTGCGGTAGCTGAAAGTTACCCTGACCTTAAGGCTAGTGCAAACTTCAGCCAGCTTCAAGAAGAGTTGACGAACACTGAAAACAAAATTGCCTATTCACGTCAACTTTATAACAGTGTGACAAGTAACTACAATGTGAAATTGGAAACATTCCCAAGCAATGTTATTGCTAAAATGTTTAGCTTTAAGGCTGCTGAATTCCTTGAAACACCTGAAGAAGAAAAAGCTGTTCCTAAGGTTGATTTCAGTGGACTAGGTAACTAATATGTTATTTGATCAGATTGCTCGAAATAAGAGAAAGACTTGGCTTTTGCTCCTGGTCTTTTTCCTCTTGTTGGGCCTTGTTGGTTACGGTGTCGGCTATCTTTGGTTAGGTTCAGGCTTCGGTGGTTTGATTCTTGCTCTAGTTATCGGTTTTATCTATGCCGTTACCATGATTTTCCAATCAACCAATGTCGTTATGGCTATGAATGGTGCACGAGAGGTTGATGAACAAACCGCTCCAAACCTTTATCATGTGGTTGAAGATATGGCTATGGTGGCACAAATACCGATGCCACGTGTCTTTATTGTCGATGATCCTTCAATGAATGCTTTTGCGACGGGGTCTAGCCCTAAAAATGCTGCTGTGGCTGCTACGACAGGTCTTCTTGCAGTTATGAATCGTGAGGAACTTGAAGGGGTCATAGGGCACGAAGTCAGCCATATTCGTAACTATGACATCCGTATTTCGACTATTGCAGTAGCCTTGGCATCTGCGATCACCATGCTAGCTGGTATGGCTCGCAATATGATGTTCTGGGGTGGAGGCCGTCGTCGTAATGATGATGACCGTAATGGAAGTAGTGGCTTGGAGATTATTCTTCTCATTATTTCCTTGATTGCCATTATTTTGGCGCCTTTGGCAGCTACCCTGGTTCAGTTGGCTATTTCACGTCAGCGTGAATTTCTAGCTGATGCTTCTAGCGTCGAATTGACACGTAACCCACAAGGTATGATTAATGCTCTGCTTAAACTTGATCATAGTGAACCGATGCAACATCACGTAGATGATGCTAGCGCAGCTCTCTATATCAACGATCCTAAAAAGGAATCTGGTTTGCAGAAGCTCTTTTATACGCACCCACCAATTTCAGAACGGGTGGAACGCTTGAAACAAATGTAAAAAAAGTGAGACTGATGACACTTCTAAGGGTGTTTATCAGCCTCGCTTTTTTAGTTTGATTCAATATAAAGGTTGCTAGCAACAGTTTCTGGAATTTGAATTTCTTTTCCATCAATATTCAGGCGGTAGAGTTGTGTAAAAGGGTCAAAGCCTTTCAAGGTAAAAGTTACTTCAATTTTAAGACCGACAGTTTCCAAATAATGGAGTAAATCAATTTGATCCTGAACTCGACGAAGTACATAGTCTCCAGGAGTTAGGTCTTGTGTAAAAGTCTGGTTGTAGATTTCCTCTATGAGCTGGCCTGACTTGGGGATTTGCCCACCGTGTGGACAGGTTTGGGGGTAATTGAGTAGGCGGTCAAGGGCATTGATAAAGTGATCAGAGACAGTATGCTCTAAAATTTCAGCCTCTTGATGAATTAGGTCACAAGTATATTGCAAGTGGTCCACCAAAAAGACTTCGATGAGGCGATGTTTCCGATAGAGTTCAGCAACATTGATTTTACCAGTTTTCGTTAGAAGATAGCCCTTGACTTTGTCTTTGATGATGAGGTCTTCAGAAATCAATTTCTTAATCATTTCCGTCACAGCAGGTGGAGACACCTGCATACGGTTTGCGATTTCCTTATTGCTTATTTTGCTTTCTTCAGTACCAATCTCATAGATACATTTGAGGTAGTCTTCTTTGTTAGGTGTCATTTCTCTTCCTTTGAAAATAGTCTCACCTTAGTATAACAGATTTATCATAAGAATACAGAATATTTCTTAGATAAGATTTTTACTGATTCAAGCCTTGGGTGATTTTATCCAGATTATATTTCATCATGTTGTAGTAGCTATCACCGTTTTGCCCTTTTTCAGCAATAGAATCTGTAAAGATCTTTGCATAAATAGGAATATTGGTATCCTTAGATACTGTTTTCATAGGGCGTTCATCGACACTAGATTCGACAAAGAGAGCTGGTACCTTTGTTTGACGTAGTTTTTCCACGAGTGTTTTGATTTGGTCTGGTGTGCCTTCTTCTTCTGTATTGATTTCCCAGATGTAGGCAGATGGTACGCCATAGGCTTTAGAGAAGTATTTGAAGCATCCTTCACTAGTGACAATCAGTTTTTTCTCATCGGGAATCTTGTTAAAAGTCTCTTTAGCTTCTTGGTCCAGTTTACTAAGTTTGTCAGTATAGGATTTTAAATTCTTTTCGTAGTAGGTCTTGTTTTTAGGGTCCTTAGCAATCAGTTGCTTGGCAATATTTTGAGCATAAATAATCCCATTTTCCAGATTAAGCCAAGCGTGGGGATCTTCCTTACCTTTTTCTGACTGACCTTCAAGGTAAATCACCTCAACACCATCACTAACTGCAAAATAATCTTTGTTTTCTGTCTTATGGGCATTCTTGACCAACTTAGTAAACCAGGCATTCCCACCAGTTTCTAAATTGATACCGTTATAAAAAATCAAGTCAGCTTGTGACGTCTTCTTTACATCATCAGGAAGAGGTTCATATTCGTGAGGGTCCTTACCAACCGGGACAATACTGTGGAGAGTGATTTTATCTCCAGCAATATTTTTGGTGATATCGGCAATAATGGAATTAGTCGTAACAACTCGTAATTTATCTTTGCTACTGTCTTGTTTATTATTACACGCTGCTAAAGCAACTACCGCTAAAAGTAATAGTGCCATTGTTGATAGTATTTTTTTCATAGATAGTATTTTTTTCATATTATTTTCATCCTTTTATTTTATTGTTGATAAGTCTTATTCATGCCACTCTGTTTAGGGACGATGAAAAAGCTGATGAGAAAGAGAAGGGCAGATGTTAACACAATGCTTGAACCGGCCGCAATGTTAAAACTATAGCCTATAAAAAGACCTAGAACAGAGGCTAGGGCCCCAAAAACTGATGAGAGGAGAATCATGGTTTTAAGACTATTAGCATATAAGTAGGCGGTAGCAGCCGGTGTGATTAAAAGAGCCACAATAAGAATAGTGCCAACACTTTGCATAGCAGTCACAGCAACCAAGGTGAGAATAACCATAAGTAAGTAATGGTAGAAGGTGACTCTAACTCCAATAGACTTAGCTAAGATTGGATCAAAGGATGTCAGGAGTAGAGGACGAAAGAAAATTTTTATTGTTGTTAGTACGAGAAGGGCAACGGCAATCGTTATCCACATATCCAAGTCTTGTACAGCTAGAATATTTCCAAAGAGAATATGAAAGAGATCTGTGGGACTATTTGCGACACCTATGAGAATAATGCCAAGAGCTAGAAAGCTTGAAAAGGTAATACCGATTGCTGTGTCACTCTTAATAATGGAATTGCTTTTGATATAGGTAATTATTGTAGAAGCTAAAAGACCGAAGACGATGGCTCCTATGAAAAAATTGATACCTAAGATAAAGGAAATGGCTACGCCAGGTAAAACCGCATGTGAAATCGCATCACCCATTAGTGACATACCTCTTAGAATAATAAAACAACCAACAGCCCCCCCGACAATTCCAATAACTAAAGCCGTTATAAGGGCGTTCTGCAAGAAGTGGAAATTTAGCAAACCATCAATAAATTCAGAAAACATTTGCATCTCCTTTATAAAATAAACTGTTACCGTAGGTTTTACGGAGATTATCCTCATTAAAAATAAGATTAGTAGGCCCGCTAGCAATCAATTTACGATTGAGGAGGATGACTTGGTCAAAATAATGAGGGACCTTACTCAAATCATGGTGAACAATGAGAATAAGCTTTCCTTGTTTCTTAAGTTCCCTCAAGGTGTTCATGATAATATCTTCACTAACAGAATCGATCCCAACGAAGGGCTCATCTAATAGGAGGACATCTGCCTCTTGTACAAGACAACGAGCAATCAGAACCCGTTGAAATTGGCCCCCTGATAATTGGCTTATCTTGCGATGGGCCAGATCATTTAAACCGAGTAGAGCTAAAGCTTTTGTGACCTTAGACCAATCTCTTTTAGTTAGACGTTTAAAGAACTTGGTTTTGGAATAGAGGCCTAGAGAGACGCACTCTTTGACAGTAATTGGAAAGTTAAAATCAATTTCCGCCTTTTGTGCAACATAGGAAAGACGATTTAATTGCTGACGAATAGGCTGTTTATTGAATAGGAATTGCCCGGAGTGAGGGATAATACCAATAAGTGCTTTAATTAGGGTTGATTTGCCAGCACCATTAGGACCAATAATTCCGGTGATACTTGGTCCGTCTAGGTTTAAGGTGATATTATCTAGAGCCAATGTCTGTTGGTAAGACACATTAATATTTTCGATTTGGATCATTAGTTGCCTCCTTAAGTTTAATATACTTTAAAATAATAATTAAGTCAAGTTAACTTTTATAATTAACATAACTTAATTATTTAGTGTTATCAAGATGACAGAGGATAGTGAATGAGAGTACACTTTTTATATCAAATATTCAGCCTGCTCAAACTGTTTGATATTTGGGAGAGGCAACAAGGAACATTATTTTCTACAATTTGTATGATCTCACTCTGTATTTCAAGAAATCTTTAGTTTTTATTTTTAAAAACTAGTCATATTTCTTTATTTCTGGCATAATAGATATATGAAACTAACGATTCAACGAATGGCTCGGATAGCTATTCTGTCAGCTCTGGCAGTAGGATTACGGTCAGCATTTATAGGATTGCCAAATATTCAGCCTATTACAGCTATGTTTTTTGTGGCTGTTCTTTATTTGGGTTTGGTAGATGGTCTATTGATTATGGCTTTAACCATGGCCATCTCAGGATTCATCTTTGGTTTTGGTCCCTGGGTCTTTAATCAGATTCTGGCCTTCGGCGTCTTAATGGCTCTTTGGAGTTTGATTGCACCTAGGTTATCACTTGTCTGGCAGATTGCTTTGGTAACTTTTTTGTCCTTTTTCTATGGGGTTCTCCTTGATTATGGGTATGGTCTTCTATTTAAAAGTGGGATTACCTTTGTTATTTCTGGTCTACTTTACGACACCTATCATGCAGTATCGACGCTTCTATTTTATCCATTCATCCAGTCTATTTTTAGGAGGTTTTTGAAATGAAAAAATTATTAACTTATCTCTTTCTTGCCTTATCACTTGTTACCCTAGCAGCCTGTGGAAAAAATGAGGCAGCTAAACTTACTAGTAGCACAAACAATCATCAGTCTAAGGTTCAAGGTCAGGTGACTTTGATTTTGAAAACGGAAAAGGAAAGTAAGAAAAAATCAGTAGAAATCCAAAAAGGGGATACAGTGCTTGATGTCTTGGAAGAGGTATATCCTGTTCAAGAAAATGATGGCTTCATCACTGAGATTGATGGTATTTCTCAAGATAAAGATAAGGGCATCTATTGGATGTTTGATGTTAATGGGAAACTTGGTGAAAAAGCAGCCAACCAACTTAAGGTTGAAGATGGCGATGAAATCAAATTCTATCAAAAAAAGTATAATTAAGATTCTGAACTCTGTTTCAGAGTCTTTTTTTAATAAAGTTCGGAAATGGGCTTAAAAAATTGTTTGGAAAAGTCGGAAAATTGCAAAATAACTGACGATTTAAAGGAAAATAGTTTACTTTTGTTTTAAAAGTGATATGATAAAAGGGTACTACATAAAGTAAGGAGAATACGGTTTGGCTTTTAACAAATTGGAAAGCAGTAACAACCAGGAAATCATCTCTGAAGAAGTTGGTATCTTGAAAGAATTGTTGGATGATGCAACACGAGGCATGGCTGGAGAGCAAGGTCTCACAACTATCCAACATTTGGTTGAACTTTATGATGAAGGTGACTATGTGGCCCTTACACAAGCCATTTCAGAAATGACGAATGACGATATGGTCGTTGCATCACGTTATTTCTCTTTGTTACCTCTCTTGATTAATATCTCTGAGGACGTGGATTTGGCTTATGAAGTCAACCACAAGAACAATATTGATGAATCTTATCTAGGTAAGTTGTCTGAAACCTTTGATGTTGTCGCTGAAAGTGATAATGCACGTGACATTCTTGAACATGTCAATGTCGTGCCAGTATTGACAGCCCACCCAACTCAGGTTCAACGTAAAACTATGCTTGAATTGACTAACCACATTCACGAACTTCTTCGTAAGCATCGTGATGTTAAGGCTGGTCTTATTAACAAGGATAAATGGTATGCAGATTTGCGTCGTTATGTAGAAATTATGATGCAAACAGATATCATTCGTGAGAAAAAACTTAAGGTTAAAAACGAAATCACTAACGTTATGGAGTATTATAACTCCTCATTGATTAAGGCGATTACGAACCTATCACATGAATTCAAACGTTTAGCGGTTGAAAAAGGTATTGAACTTGACAATCCAACACCTATTACTATGGGTATGTGGATTGGTGGTGACCGTGACGGGAACCCATTTGTAACAGCAGAAACTCTTAAACTTTCTGCAACATTGCAAAGTGAAGTTATCCTCAACTACTATATCGAAAAAGTTGATAATCTTTACCGTTCATTCTCCCTCTCATCACGCTTGACTGAGGTTTCAGATACAGTAGCAGAGATGGCGAAACATTCTCCAGATACATCTGTTTATCGTGAAAATGAACCTTACCGTCGTGCTTTCAGTTACATCCAGTCTAAGTTGATTCAAACACTTCTTTTCTTTAAAGAAGGGAACTTCAGCAAGGAAAGAGTTGCTAAACGCCTTTCTGAAAATGTTCGTCTGGGTTCGGCTTCAACAGGTGAAGTAGTAGCTGATTACGTGCAACAACGTCTCAGCCAAAGTCTTCAAGCTGTCTCACAACAAACAACAGAATTCTACGAAACAGCAGATGCCTTCCATGATGATCTTTTGGCAATCAAAAATTCACTTCTTGAAAACGACGATGCTGTCTTGATTTCAGGTGATTTCGAAGAGCTTCTTCAAGCTGTAGAAGTCTTTGGTTTCTATCTTGCTACAATCGATATGCGTCAAGATTCAAGTGTTCATGAAGCATGTGTAGCAGAGTTGCTTAAATCTGCAAATATTGTTGATAACTATAGTGAATTAACAGAGGTTGAAAAGGTTGCTGTTCTTCTTAAAGAATTGCAAGAAGATCCTCGTACCTTGTCATCAACTAATGTGCCTAAGTCTGAAACACTTGAAAAAGAATTGGCAATCTTCCGCACTGCTCGTCTCTTGAAAGACTATATCGGTGAAGATGTCATCAAACAACATATCATTTCTCACACTGAGAGCGTTTCTGATATGTTTGAGTTGGCTATCCTTCTTAAAGAAGTTGGTTTGGTTGATACTGAACGTGCGCGTGTCCAAATTGTTCCACTTTTTGAAACTATCGAAGACTTGGAAAACTCTAATGATATCATGAAACAATATCTTGGTTATGATATCGTTAAACGTTGGATCAAGAATAGTAACAACTACCAAGAAATCATGTTGGGTTACTCAGACTCTAACAAAGATGGTGGTTACTTGTCTTCAGGTTGGACGCTTTACAAAGCTCAAAATGAGTTGACTAAGATTGGTGAAGAGCGTGGCATTAAGATTACCTTCTTCCATGGCCGTGGTGGTACTGTCGGTCGTGGTGGTGGCCCATCATACGATGCTATTACGTCTCAACCATTTGGTACCATTAAGGACCGTATCCGTTTGACTGAGCAAGGTGAAGTTATCGGTAATAAATATGGTAATAAGGATGCTGCCTACTACAATCTTGAAATGCTTGTTTCAGCTACCCTTGACCGTATGGTAACACGTCAAATTGCCGACCCAGATGAATTGGTTGATTTCCGTGAAATTATGGACGGTATTGTTCATGATTCTAATGTTATCTATCGTGATCTTGTCTTTGGAAACGAACATTTCTATGATTACTTCTTTGAAGCAAGCCCTATTAAAGAAGTCTCAAGTTTGAATATCGGTTCTCGTCCAGCGGCTCGTAAGACAATTACTGAGATTTCTGGTCTTCGTGCGATTCCTTGGGTATTCTCATGGTCACAAAATCGTATCATGTTCCCAGGTTGGTATGGTGTGGGTTCTGCCTTTAATCGCTTTATCCAAGCTGAAGAAGGCAACCTCGAGAAACTTCAACATATGTTTGAAACATGGCCATTCTTCCGTTCACTTTTGTCAAACGTGGACATGGTGCTTTCAAAATCAGACATGAATATCGCCTTCCACTATGCACAATTGGCAGAGAGTGAAGAAGTACGTAGTGTCTTCAATATTATTTTGGATGAGTGGCAGTTGACTAAGGATGTTATTCTTGCTATTGAAAAACATGATGGCTTCCTTGATGAGAGTCCATCGCTTAAAGCAAGTTTGGACTTCCGTTTACCATACTTCAATGTCTTGAACTACATCCAAATTGAATTGATTAAACGTCTTCGTAACAATGATTTGACCGATGACGAAATTAGCCTTATTCACATTACCATCAATGGTATTGCAACAGGTCTTCGTAACTCTGGTTAATAAAGTAAAGTTCATCACTTTGGTGGTGGGCTTTTTGTTATGGTGAAAATTCTGTTATAATAAAACCATGATTGCTATGGAAACGATTGAAAAGCTGTCCAAAGA
>ERZ1699252.109-NODE-109-length-11707-cov-6.320380_pt1 | contig 11707 bp, 7 predicted proteins | sample MGYA00581531_ERZ1699252 | MGnify/ENA primary metagenome ERZ1699252 (study PRJEB42319, sample SAMD00040306) | human oral metagenome | material: saliva | host: Homo sapiens | study: EMG produced TPA metagenomics assembly of PRJDB4115 data set (Metgenomic analysis of...
AAATCGCAGCGGCAGGCGGACACAGCCTGTTGATGATGGGCCCTCCGGGTACGGGCAAATCCATGCTTTCGCAACGTTTACCCGGAATCCTTCCGCCTTTGACCGAAGACGAATTGGTCGAAGTATGGGCATTGCGTTCGCTCCTGCCCAACCATCAACAGCAACTCGACAGCAACCGTCCTTTCCGCAGCCCTCATCACAGCGCCAGCTCGGCTGCCATGGTAGGCGGCGGTTCAGACCCACGTCCGGGCGAAATCTCATTGGCACACCACGGAGTGTTGTTTTTAGACGAATTGCCCGAGTTTGACCGTAAAGTATTAGAAGTATTGCGCGAACCTTTGGAAAACGGCGAAATCCATATTTCCCGCGCCGCACGCCAAGCAGTTTATCCGGCCAAATTCCAACTTGTTGCCGCCATGAACCCCTGCCCTTGCGGCTATCTTGGCCATCCGTCCAAACCTTGCCGTTGCACGCCTGAAAGCGTTGCCCGCTACCGCAACAAAATTTCAGGGCCATTGCTCGACCGTATTGATTTAACCATCGAAGTACCCAGCCTTTCCGCTGCCGAATTGATGCAACAGGAAGCAGGCGAATCCAGTGCCGCCGTATTGGAACGCGTTACCGCCGCACGCAAAATCCAATACAACAGACAAGGCAAAGTCAATGCAGAACTGAGTGTCGGCGAGCTCGATGGCAAAGCCCGCATCCAAAAAGAAGCGCAAGAAGCCTTGGGAACCATGCTCGAAAAACTGTCCCTTTCCGCACGAAGTTTCCACCGCATCATGCGCGTTGCCCGTACGTTGGCCGATTTGGCAGGGGATGAAGAAGTCAGCAAAACCCATGTGATGAAAGCCATCGGCTTCCGTCGCGCCCTTTAACTTTTCAGACGGCCCAAATCTTTATGTTTAAGTAAAACTAGAGTAAACAAAGCATCAGGATTTTGCCGTCTATAACGGTTATTGATAAAATATCGAATCCAAACTCAGACAGTCTCCTTTCAGGCCGTCTGAACACATTATTACAAGGTAAGTCATGAAAAAATCTACACAATATGGCAAAGGCTTGGCCGGTTTCTTTTTCGGCCTGATACTGGCAACAGGTATTATTGCCGGTATTTTGTTCTTCTTGAACCAAGGCAAGCAAAACGTTTTCAAAGAGCTGACTCAGCCTAAACAAAGCGAAGAACCTGAAATCCTGAAACCTCAGGACAAAGCAGAGAAACGCCCAGCTACCGACACTTCATCTACCCAAGCAGATGAAGAAAAAGCCAAAGCAGAAAAAGAAGCGGCAGAGAAAGAAGCCAAAGCTAAAGAAGAGGCTGAAAAGGCTGCCAAAGAAGCTGAAGAAAAAGCTCAAGCAGAAAAAGAAGCTCAGGAAAAAGCTGCGAAAGCTGAAGCAGAAAAAGAAGCTACTAAGAAAAAACTGGCCGAGAAAAAAGCCGAGTTAGAGAAAAAACGCGCAGAAAAAGTCAAAGCAGAAAATGAAGCTGCCAATAAAGCTGCCAAAGACAAAAAAGCAGCCGACCAGCTGACAGACAAACAAAAAGAGCGTGCCGAGCGCAAACTGGCCGAGAAAAAAGCGGCCGAAGCCAAGAAACAAAACAAGCCGACACCTGAGCAAATCCTCAACAGCGGCAGCATCGAAAAAGCACGTAAAGCAGCAAATGCCTCTGCAACAAAAGAAAGCAGCAACTCTGCAAGTAAACAGTCAGCAGAAAAAGCCGAAGCAGCTGCCAACAGCGGTAAAAAAGCCTTTCTGCAACTTGGTTCATATGCAGACCGCTCCAGCGCAGACTCACAACGTGCAAAACTGGCTATTTTAGGTGTATCTTCCAAAGTAGTTGAATCGCAAAACGGCGACAAAACCATTTACCGAGTTCAAAGTAACACCATGCCGCAGGAAGCTGCTGTAAAACTGCAAAAAAACCTGCAAGGCCATAATATCAACAGCTTGATTCGTTCTACCAAATAATGGAATCACTGATGAAGCAGCGTATAAAACAAACTATTGCCGCACTCAGCCTGAGCCTGCTCAGTCTGAGTGCGCAAGCTGCTACCGAAGGTGTGGACTATACTGTCCTCAGTCGTCCTATCCCGCAGCAACAAGCCGGGAAAATTGAAGTACTTGAGTTTTTCGGCTACTTCTGCGTTCATTGTTACCATCTCGATCCTGTTTTGTTGCAACACAGCAAAACCTTCGCTAAAGATGTTTCCTTACGGACAGAGCACGTCGTTTGGATGCCTGAAATGTTGGGTTTGGCCAAGATTGCCGCAGCCGTTAATCTTTCAGGTTTGAAATATCAAGCCAATCCAGTCATCTTCAAAGCAGTTTACGAACAAAAAATCAACCTGGCCGATACCAATGTATTCCGATCATGGGTAGGTAAACAGACAGGTTTTGACAGTAAAAAACTGCTTCAAGCCTACAACAGTCCTGCTGCCGCATCGGCTGCTGCAAAAATGCAGCAATTGACGGAAACTTATCGAATTGAAAACACACCAACTGTCATCGTCGGTGGTAAATACAAAGTCAATTTCAACAGTACCGACTGGAAAGCCGGTATGAAAACCATAGACGAGCTCATCGTCAAAGTCCGCCGCGAACAATCCTCAAAACCACTTTAACTATTCAACAAAAGAAAGACGGCCTCAAGGCCGTCTGAAAACTTATGGACATTCTGATTTTATTTAAAGCACTTATTCTCGGTATCATCGAAGGTTTAACCGAGTTTCTCCCTATTTCCAGTACCGGTCACTTGATTGTATTCGGTGACTTAATGAACTTTCAAAGCAACGGAAAAGTATTTGAAATTGCTATTCAACTCGGTGCAGTATTAGCCGTCGTATTCGAATACCGCCAACGATTTACCCATATCATAAAAGGATTGGGTAAAGAACGAACAGCCAATCGCTTTGTACTGAATTTATTTATTGCCTTCATACCGGCTGCGGTTGTTGGTCTATTGTTCAGCAAACAAATTAAATTATACCTTTTCAACCCAATTACCGTTGCTACCATGCTGGTACTGGGTGGCTTCTTCATTTTATGGGTTGAAAAACGCCAAGCAACAGCCAAACCTAAAGTTAATCATGTAGACGATATGCGCCCAATCGACGCATTTGTTGTAGGATGCGCCCAAATTTGTGCTCTTGTCCCTGGTACATCACGTTCAGGCAGTACGATTATGGGCGGTATGCTATGGGGACTGGAACGTAAAACAGCTACCGAATTCTCATTCTTCCTTGCCGTACCGATGATGATTGCGGCAACAGGTTACGACATCTTAAAAAACTACAAACTCTTTACCTTGCAAGATGTCGGACAAATTGCCATCGGCTTTATCGCAGCATTTATCGCCGGTTTATTGGCAGTAAAAGCTTTGCTGAAATTTGTCTCCAGTAAAAACTATGTGCCTTTTGCCTACTACCGTATTGTATTTGGTGGTCTGATTCTCCTTACTTGGATGCTGGGCTGGGTTAGCTGGAGCGAATAAACCCATCTCCACCCCCAAAGGACGTGCCTGCGCACGTCCTTTTTCTTTATCCGCATCCTCCCTTTAGATCAGGTTCCTACCCCGTAAAAGGCCGACACTCCGCATCATTGCCCCTAAATATCTCCTCCCCGTCCGTACAGCTGCCCTTCCCCTTCATCTTCCTGCACACCACAGCCGTCAGCGACTCGTTCAAACGCAACACCCTCGGTTCCGCCTCCCTGTCCAACGCCACCGCCTTCAGGGTAAACTTCCCCTCCAAGATACCCTTAGCCTGGCCACTCATCCTGATACAGAAACCGCCCGCCTCCTTCACCGGCAGCTCGGGCCACTTCGTCGACGTCAGCTTAAAGCTGCCCTTTTTCGTATAGAACTGCTCCATAAATCGCGCATTCTCCAACAAAGCAGCATGCGCCGCACGCAGGTTGGCCGAGCGGACCGATTCCCGATAGGCCGTAAATGCCGCCGTCGCCACTATCGAAACCAACAGCATCACCACCAGCAACTGTACCAAGGAGTAGCCCCTCTGTACAGTTGCCCTATTCCGTTTTCCGTCAAATGTCTTTAAGTACATATCTTTAATTCCCTTTATCTTTTATATCCCCTATTCAACAAGAGGCTATCCGTTTATCCCTTCACTCGATGTAAAGCCCCCCGCTTTGTCCAAGCTCTCATTGTCGCCCCCATACAAAGCCGCCCGTCAGCCCGAACCGGCAAACGGTTCGGCCTCGGGGCGGCGTATACGGCAGTTAACCGTCAGGCTTATTTTTTCACGGCAGGCTGTGCGGCCTTAGGTACGGCAGAAGAAACCGTTGCCTCCGCCTTCAACTTGTTCAGCACCGCATCACCGATGCCCTTCACGTTTTTCAGCTCCTCCACCGATTTGAACGCACCGTTCTTCTGACGGTATTCCACAATCGATTTCGCCTTAGCCGGACCAATACCCGGCAAGGCCTCCAGTTCGGCAGGAGACGCGGTATTAATGTTCACGGCAGCCAAAGAGAACGCTGCACAGACGGCGGCAAATGCACCAAATAAAAATTTCTTCATCAGATTTTTTCCCATAACATATTTGATTGAATCAGTCAGGAAGTCTACCGAATGGTTTTATTCCACTCTGTAAACACTGTCACATACGCAGATAGGGCAACAGCCCATACCACATAAATGCTTACGACATATTAACGCAAATGCCGTTTGATTTCAAATATTCTAAACAGTTAACCGTAACTTTCGGTACTTTTGTTCAAGAATAACAACAGCGTAATCATAATCCCCCTATCGCCAACCGACAGGCATGTAAAAAGCCCCCGACATCAGTCGGGGGCTTCGGAATGGGTGTTTGGCGGTGACCTACTTTCACATGGAAGAACCACACTATCATCGGCGCTGAGTCGTTTCACGGTCCTGTTCGGGATGGGAAGGCGTGGGACCAACTCGCTATGGCCGCCAAACTTAAACTGTTACAAATCGGTAAAGCCTTAATCAATTATTTGGTGATGACTGAATCAGTCAGTAAGCTTTTATCTTTGAAGTTCTTCAAATGATAGAGTCAAGCCTCACGAGCAATTAGTATGGGTTAGCTTCACACGTTACCGCGCTTCCACACCCCACCTATCAACGTCCTGGTCTCGAACGACTCTTTAGTGTGGTTAAACCACAAGGGAAGTCTCATCTTCAGGCGAGTTTCGCGCTTAGATGCTTTCAGCGCTTATCTCTTCCGAACTTAGCTACCCGGCTATGCAACTGGCGTTACAACCGGTACACCAGAGGTTCGTCCACTCCGGTCCTCTCGTACTAGGAGCAGCCCCCGTCAAACTTCCAACGCCCACTGCAGATAGGGACCAAACTGTCTCACGACGTTTTAAACCCAGCTCACGTACCACTTTAAATGGCGAACAGCCATACCCTTGGGACCGACTACAGCCCCAGGATGTGATGAGCCGACATCGAGGTGCCAAACTCCGCCGTCGATATGAACTCTTGGGCGGAATCAGCCTGTTATCCCCGGAGTACCTTTTATCCGTTGAGCGATGGCCCTTCCATACAGAACCACCGGATCACTATGTCCTGCTTTCGCACCTGCTCGACTTGTCGGTCTCGCAGTTAAGCTACCTTTTGCCATTGCACTATCAGTCCGATTTCCGACCGGACCTAGGTAACCTTCGAACTCCTCCGTTACTCTTTGGGAGGAGACCGCCCCAGTCAAACTGCCTACCATGCACGGTCCCCGACCCGGATTACGGGTCTGGGTTAGAACCTCAAAGACACCAGGGTGGTATTTCAAGGACGGCTCCACAGAGACTGGCGTCTCTGCTTCAAAGCCTCCCACCTATCCTACACAAGTGACTTCAAAGTCCAATGCAAAGCTACAGTAAAGGTTCACGGGGTCTTTCCGTCTAGCAGCGGGTAGATTGCATCTTCACAACCACTTCAACTTCGCTGAGTCTCAGGAGGAGACAGTGTGGCCATCGTTACGCCATTCGTGCGGGTCGGAACTTACCCGACAAGGAATTTCGCTACCTTAGGACCGTTATAGTTACGGCCGCCGTTTACTGGGGCTTCGATCCGATGCTTGCACATCTTCAATTAACCTTCCAGCACCGGGCAGGCGTCACACCCTATACGTCCACTTTCGTGTTAGCAGAGTGCTGTGTTTTTAATAAACAGTCGCAGCCACCTATTCTCTGCGACCCTCCAGGGCTTACGGAGCAAGTCCTTAACCTTAGAGGGCATACCTTCTCCCGAAGTTACGGTATCAATTTGCCGAGTTCCTTCTCCTGAGTTCTCTCAAGCGCCTTAGAATTCTCATCCTGCCCACCTGTGTCGGTTTGCGGTACGGTTCGATTCAAACTGAAGCTTAGTGGCTTTTCCTGGAAGCGTGGTATCGGTTACTTCATGTCCGTAGACACTCGTCATCACTTCTCGGTGTTAAGAAGACCCGGATTTGCCTAAGTCTTCCACCTACCGGCTTAAACAAGCTATTCCAACAGCTTGCTAACCTAACCTTCTCCGTCCCCACATCGCATTTGAATCAAGTACAGGAATATTAACCTGTTTCCCATCGACTACGCATTTCTGCCTCGCCTTAGGGGCCGACTCACCCTACGCCGATGAACGTTGCGTAGGAAACCTTGGGCTTTCGGCGAGCGGGCTTTTCACCCGCTTTATCGCTACTCATGTCAACATTCGCACTTCTGATACCTCCAGCACACTTTACAATGCACCTTCATCGGCCTACAGAACGCTCCCCTACCATGCCAGTAAACTGGCATCCGCAGCTTCGGTTATAGATTTGAGCCCCGTTACATCTTCCGCGCAGGACGACTCGACCAGTGAGCTATTACGCTTTCTTTAAATGATGGCTGCTTCTAAGCCAACATCCTGGCTGTCTGGGCCTTCCCACTTCGTTTACCACTTAATCTATCATTTGGGACCTTAGCTGGCGGTCTGGGTTGTTTCCCTCTTGACAACGGACGTTAGCACCCGCTGTCTGTCTCCCGAGGAACCACTTGATGGTATTCTTAGTTTGCCATGGGTTGGTAAGTTGCAATAACCCCCTAGCCATAACAGTGCTTTACCCCCATCAGTGTCTTGCTCGAGGCACTACCTAAATAGTTTTCGGGGAGAACCAGCTATCTCCGAGTTTGTTTAGCCTTTCACCCCTATCCACAGCTCATCCCCGCATTTTGCAACATGCGTGGGTTCGGTCCTCCAGTACCTGTTACGGCACCTTCAACCTGGCCATGGATAGATCACTCGGTTTCGGGTCTACACCCAGCAACTGTTCGCCCTATTAAGACTCGGTTTCCCTACGCCTCCCCTATTCGGTTAAGCTCGCTACTGAATGTAAGTCGTTGACCCATTATACAAAAGGTACGCAGTCACACCACAAGGGTGCTCCCACTGTTTGTATGCATCAGGTTTCAGGTTCTATTTCACTCCCCTCCCGGGGTTCTTTTCGCCTTTCCCTCACGGTACTGGTTCACTATCGGTCGATGATGAGTATTTAGCCTTGGAGGATGGTCCCCCCATATTCAGACAGGATTTCACGTGTCCCGCCCTACTTTTCGTACGCTTAGTACCACTATTGAGATTTCGAATACGGGACTATCACCCACTATGGTCAAGCTTCCCAGCTTGTTCTTCTATCTCGACAGTTATTACGTACAGGCTCCTCCGCGTTCGCTCGCCACTACTTGCGGAATCTCGGTTGATTTCTTTTCCTCCGGGTACTTAGATGGTTCAGTTCTCCGGGTTCGCTTCGCTTATCCTATGTATTCGGATAAGGATACCTCCTAAGAGGCGGGTTTCCCCATTCGGACACCGTGGGATCATAGCTTTATTGCCAGCTCCCCCACGCTTTTCGCAGGCTTACACGTCCTTCATCGCCTATCATCGCCAAGGCATCCACCTGATGCACTTATTCACTTGACTCTATCATTTCAAGAACCTCTTTGACTTCGTTTGCCTACCCGTTGACTAGGGAAGCAAACTTGAAATTCCTACTTTGATAAAGCTTACTGCTTTGTTGTGTCTTAATCCTGCCTTTTGTGTTTCAGGATTAAGTCGATACAATCATCACCCAAATACTGTGTTTGTTTTCTTTTCTCTTGCGAGAGATTTTTTATCCTTTGCAAAGAACAAAAAATCAAAACAAACTCATTGTCTTTGTTTGTTGATTTCGGCTTTCCAATTTGTTAAAGATCGATGCGTCGATATTTCACTTCGCAAATCAAAATAAGCTGCTAAGTATAGCAGGCTTCCTTTGATTTGTAAAGTTCTTGGTGGAGGCAAACGGGATCGAACCGATGACCCCCTGCTTGCAAAGCAGGTGCTCTACCAACTGAGCTATGCCCCCGTTCTTGGTGGGTCTGGGAGGACTTGAACCTCCGACCCCACGCTTATCAAGCGTGTGCTCTAACCAGCTGAGCTACAAACCCGGATTCTCTTCTTAAGCGAATCTTGTCTTCACTCAAGCTTTTCTCTTCCGCATCTTTTACAGTTTACCGATAAGTGTGAATGCATCAGACCTCTTCTTTCTCTAGAAAGGAGGTGATCCAGCCGCAGGTTCCCCTACGGCTACCTTGTTACGACTTCACCCCAGTCATGAAGCATACCGTGGTAAGCGGGCTCCTTGCGGTTACCCTACCTACTTCTGGTATCCCCCACTCCCATGGTGTGACGGGCGGTGTGTACAAGACCCGGGAACGTATTCACCGCAGTATGCTGACCTGCGATTACTAGCGATTCCGACTTCATGCACTCGAGTTGCAGAGTGCAATCCGGACTACGATCGGTTTTGTGAGATTGGCTCCACCTCGCGGCTTGGCTACCCTCTGTACCGACCATTGTATGACGTGTGAAGCCCTGGTCATAAGGGCCATGAGGACTTGACGTCATCCCCACCTTCCTCCGGCTTGTCACCGGCAGTCTCATTAGAGTGCCCAACTAAATGATGGCAACTAATGACAAGGGTTGCGCTCGTTGCGGGACTTAACCCAACATCTCACGACACGAGCTGACGACAGCCATGCAGCACCTGTGTTACGGCTCCCGAAGGCACTCCTCCGTCTCTGGAGGATTCCGTACATGTCAAGACCAGGTAAGGTTCTTCGCGTTGCATCGAATTAATCCACATCATCCACCGCTTGTGCGGGTCCCCGTCAATTCCTTTGAGTTTTAATCTTGCGACCGTACTCCCCAGGCGGTCAATTTCACGCGTTAGCTACGCTACTAAGCAATCAAGTTGCCCAACAGCTAATTGACATCGTTTAGGGCGTGGACTACCAGGGTATCTAATCCTGTTTGCTACCCACGCTTTCGAGCATGAACGTCAGTGTTATCCCAGGAGGCTGCCTTCGCCATCGGTATTCCTCCACATCTCTACGCATTTCACTGCTACACGTGGAATTCTACCTCCCTCTGACACACTCTAGTCACCCAGTTCAGAACGCAGTTCCCAGGTTGAGCCCGGGGATTTCACATCCTGCTTAAGTAACCGTCTGCGCTCGCTTTACGCCCAGTAATTCCGATTAACGCTCGCACCCTACGTATTACCGCGGCTGCTGGCACGTAGTTAGCCGGTGCTTATTCTTCAGGTACCGTCATCAAACAGAGGTATTAACCCTGTCCTTTTCTTCCCTGACAAAAGTCCTTTACAACCCGAAGGCCTTCTTCAGACACGCGGCATGGCTGGATCAGGCTTGCGCCCATTGTCCAAAATTCCCCACTGCTGCCTCCCGTAGGAGTCTGGGCCGTGTCTCAGTCCCAGTGTGGCGGATCATCCTCTCAGACCCGCTACTGATCGTCGCCTTGGTAGGCCTTTACCCCACCAACTAGCTAATCAGATATCGGCCGCTCGAATAACGCAAGGCCCGAAGGTCCCCTGCTTTCCTCCTCAGAGAATATGCGGTATTAGCTAATCTTTCGATTAGTTATCCCCCATTACTCGGTACGTTCCGATATATTACTCACCCGTTCGCCACTCGCCACCCAAGAAGCAAGCTTCTCTGTGCTGCCGTTCGACTTGCATGTGTAAAGCATGCCGCCAGCGTTCAATCTGAGCCAGGATCAAACTCTTATGTTCAATCTCTAACTTATAACTTCTGGTCTGCTTCAAAGAAACCGACAGGACAATGTCTAAAACATCATCTTGTCTGTCTTTCAAACAGTGTGAGGCCTAATGCACTCACACTTATCGGTAATCTGTTTTTTAAAGAGCGAATCGAATTATACAGTACATTTAGCAAATGTCAACTAAAATTATCGAAAATTTCAACCAACTGTGTTATACTGTCTGCTTCGTTTTCTTCACCGCGTCAGCAGCGAAGAACCGAACTATACGCCTCCCAACAAAACCAGTCAACACCCAATCTCAAAAAAAAATTAAAAATTTTTCACAACTATCTGTATTTAAATAATTTAAAATTTATTGGATTTTATCGTTCGATAGATAAAACAGATATCCAAAGATATAGTCAATTAAAAATAAAATGGTACAATACTCAACTTTGAAGGTCTAACCATGGCATACTCTGCGGACTTAAGAAACAAAGCTTTAAACTATTACGAACAATGCAAAAACATCAGCCAAACCGCAGCAACGTTTAACTTGTCAAGAAACACGCTTTACCTGTGGATTCGCCTTAAAAAACAAACAGGCAGCCTAAAACATCAAGTTACCGGTCTAAATGCCGTCAAATTGGATAGGCAAAAACCGGCTCAATATGTTGGGCAACACCCGGATGCCTATCTGCATGAAATCGCCAAACATTTTGATTGTACGCCAGCCGCCGTTTGCTATGCACTCAAACAGATGGGGATGACGCGCAAAAAAAGACCACCACTTACAAAGAACAAGACCCGGCCAAAGTAACGCATTATTTGACACAGCCGGCCGAATTTTCCGACTACCAACGTGTTTATTTGGATGAAACAGGATTTGACCGCTACCTGTTCCGTCCCTATGCCCGCAGCCCGAAAGGGCAAATAGTGAAAGCGCAGATAAGTGGAAAAAGATACCAACGCTTATCTCTGGTGTCCGCACAAGTCGGCAACCGGCTGATTGCTCCGATGGTTTATCAAAATACGATGACCGGAGTCTTTTTTGAAGCGTGGTTTCAGCAATGCCTACTGCCCGCATTGACTCAAAAATCGGTGATTATTTTAGATAATGCACGATTTCACCGTATGGGTGTCTTACGGGAAATGGCGGAAAAATTGGGACATAAGGTATTGCCTCTTGCACCTTATTCACCTGAGCTCAACCCGATTGAGAAGGTGTGGGCGAATATTAAGCGGTATCTGCGAACCGTATTGTCTGATTACGCCCGATTTGACGATGCGCTACTGTCCTATTTTGATTTTAATTGACTATACCTACCATTACATTCCCCAAACATGATAAATATGGTTCAAATATTAAAAAAATAGACAGTAAATTTGAACTTACTGTCTATTTTACCTTGCATTTAGTTGAGATTAATGTCCGAATCTGTAATGTGGATGCCCAACAGCAAATTATTGATGATGGTATTGGACAAGAATACGGTATTTCCTGAAAAATCAAGGTGTTTTTGAATTTTTTCAAAGTCAAATTCGCACAATGTAATCGTAGGCAATGCTTTTTTCAGCTCTTTAATGTCAGGATAAAATTCCGACACTTTAGCTGATGAAATAACTACTTGATTTTCTAGGTTATGATCAATTTCATTC